>Ga0065697_1001363_pt1 | contig 15653 bp, 15 predicted proteins | sample AntLakMe24m_08um_FD_59086 | JGI IMG/M metagenome (GOLD analysis project Ga0065697, IMG submission 59086) | Hypersaline microbial communities from Antarctic Deep Lake - 24m 0.8um v2 (version 3) | ecosystem: Environmental > Aquatic > Non-marine Saline and Alkaline > Hypersaline | place: Deep Lake... | reverse complement strand
AACCGCGGACCTCCCGGTTATCAGCCGAGCGCTCAACCTAACTGAGCTATCGACCCTGAGTGGCGCATCTCTTCGTAGCGGTGGGTTCTGTTTAAGCGTTTCCTTTCCCCACCGTCACGTCACCCGGTTTCACGGCTCACACGCTCGTCGACACCCGCGACATGGACGCGCCACTGATCACAGATCGTCGTCCGAAAAATCCGCTCGCGCCTTACGAATCCGACCGGTGTTCGCCCGCCTCGTCCTCGTCGACCTGCTCGAAATCGACGTCTACGATGTCCTCGTCATCGTCGCCGTCCCGCGGCTGCTGTGCCGTCTGCCCCTGTCCCACATTGAAGCGGTCCTGTCCGTTGCCCGTCGCCTGCTCGGGATCCGGGAAGCCGAAGGTCCAGACCTTTCCGCTGCCGAGGCCGCCGGTCTGTTTGTCGATGTAGGGGACGACCACCCATCGCTTGAGCGCGACCCGGATCGGGAGCCGCGTCGGCGGCAACACCAGCAGGAAGCCGATCAGGTCGGTGACGAGGCCGGGCGTAAGCAGGAACGCCCCGGAGGCGATCAACAGCCCGCCGTCAAGCAGTTCGTCGGTCGGCGGTGAGCCAGCTGCCAGTTTGCGCTGGAAGCGCCCCAACGTCGAGCGACCCTCCGCACGAACGAGGATCATCCCGATGAGGCCGGTGAGGACCACCAGCGCGACTGTCTGGAGCCACGTCAACAGCTCCATCCCGACAATGGCGACGAGGACGAAGGCGTCGACCAGCGGGATGAGGAGCAACAGCGCGAGCAGATAGCGCGTTCGCATATCGTCCTGTTGATGGCGGCCGTCTATAACCTCTTTCGTCGACTTCAGTAACGCCGGGATACCAACAGCAGCTATTTCGAACCGTCGTCTTCGAAAACGCACGCCTCCTTTATCAAAAATGAAATTCAGGAACGCAGGTTTATTTGATCAAACTTACNTACCAGATATAACGTCTGTAGAACGACGACTCTACGGACACTCACAAACCAATGTTTACAGACAACGACAGAGGCCAAGTCGGAATCGGCACACTGATTGTGTTCATTGCGATGGTCCTCGTGGCAGCGATTGCAGCGGGCGTACTGATCAACACGGCCGGGCTACTCCAGACGCAGGCGGAAGCAACGGGTGAGGAGTCCACACAACAGGTTGCCGACCGACTCCAGATCCAGAGTGCAACTGGAACGGTCGATGACGGTAATCCTGCCACAATTAATAAAACGAACCTCACACTCACCAAATCACCTGGTGCGGGTGATATCCAACTGGATAATGTGAGCTACCAGATTGTCACAGATGATGAAGTTGTGACTGGTGTCTTTACTGACGCCGGTGTCACGATCGGAGCCATCTCAGCAGAGACGGACGATAACGTGATCACTGATCGATCTGATCGGTACGAGGTCCAGTTCAACATCAGTACTACCGGATCGAATGTCATGGATGGATCCATTGAGGGTGGCGATTCGATTCAGATAACCCTCACAACTGCACCGGGTGCCTCGACGGTTACGGAACTCCGCGTCCCGGACTCGCTGGTCGACCGTAACGCAGTCTCACTGTAAGCTCGGTCGGCGATCGCGTAGCTTCCACGTTCTTTTTATTACCACCCGACCGACGAGCGAAGCCCTTAGGCGACAGCCCCGCCGAACCCATCTATGAACGAGTCGACCCGAGTCGAGTGGCGGTCGTGGGGCCCGGAGGCCTTTGCGGAGGCCGAGCAGACTGCCACGCCGGTTCTCCTTTCGCTCACAGCGACGTGGTGTGGCGCCTGCCACGAAATGGACGCCCGGACTTACGCCGAGCCACGCATCGCCGCCAACATCAACGATAGCTTCGTGCCGATCCGCGTCGACGTCGACCGCCACCCGCGCGTGCGGGAACGCTACAACATGGGCGGCTTCCCAACCACCGCGTTTCTCACGCCTCAGGGCCAGCTGCTGACCGGGGCGACCTACCTCGGCCCGGACGGAATGCGGCAGGTCGTCGACCGGATCCGCGAGCTCTGGTCGGAGAAGGGAGCCTCGGCGGGTCGGATTCCCCGTGCACTCGCGGACGAACCGACCCCCGCAGGCGAACTCTCGGAGCGCATTGAGGAACACATCGCGGGCCAACTCTCCGAGCAGTTCGACCCTCACCACGGCGGTTGGGGGACTGAGGCCAAGTTCCCGATGCCGCGAACCATCGAGTTCGCGCTGAAACGGGAACGACAGCAGGCCCTCCAGACGCTCGATGCCATCGCCCAGCACCTACACGACACCGTCGACGGCGGCTTTTTTCGATTCGCCACCAGCGGCGACTGGTCGGATGTGCGCTACGAGAAAGTCCTGGACACCAACGCCGCACTGCTCCGGGCCTTTGCGAACGCCTATTTATATACTGGCGACGAGGCCTACCGCGAGCCAGCCGCCCGCACGGTCGAGTACCTCACCGACACGCTATGGACCGGCATCGCCATCGGCGGCAGCCAGGGCCCCGGCCAAGGAGCGGCCTACTACTCGCTGTCGGCCGACGAGCGTACCGACCACGAGTCCCCACGAACCGATCTCACTGTCTTCGCCGGCGGCAACGCCCTAGCCGTCGACGCCCTGCTGACCTACTACAGCTACACCGACGACGAGACTGCCCGCACCTACGCCGAGCGCATCCTTGCAGCGCTCGAAGGCGAGCTGATCGACACCGACTCCGGAGTCGTCACCCACTACCACGCTGGCGAGGAGACGGGCGAGACACACCTGCTCGAAGACGCCGCCCACGTCGTCAACGGCTGGACTCGCGCCCACCAGGTCCTCGGTGATAGCCAATACTCCGCGGTTGCCCAACGCGTCGCCGACGAAGCCGTTGATGTCCTCTACGACGACGGCGCGTTCCGCGACGGCCCGGCCCGCGGCGAGGGGCTCTGTGACCGCCCACTCTACCCCATCGACAGCGGCGTCGAGTTCGCCGACGGCCTGTTGGATCTGGCGGTTCTTACCGACGAGCCCCGCTACCGTGAGCTCGCAACCGAAGCCGTCGAGGCCTTTGCTGGCGCGTGGGACCGGATCGGCGTCCAAGTCGCTGGCTACGGCAGTGTTGCCGCCCGTCTCACCAACGACGATCTCGTCGTCGACGTCGGCGGCCCGGCGGGTTCGGACCTCCATCGAGCCGCACTCAGAATAGCCGACCACGAGACCGTCGTCGTCCCCGAGGCCGATGGCGTCGACGCCGGAACGGCGAGCCTCCGACACAGCGACCTCCCACCGGCGTCAATGCCCGACGAACTCCTCGCTCGTGTCTCCGAAGCCGCCGAGACGGAGGGTGAATAGCTGTTCGGGTCCCTCACAGCCGACCGACACGCGCCGCTAACTGCTGTAGACCGCGACGAACTGGTATTCATGCGAACAAATTATGAACGTTTTCGTCACGTTTTATACGACTCTCGACGCGTGATTCTGTATGGAGTACCGACAACTCGGGTCGACGGGCACGCGCGTTTCAGAACTCTGTTTCGGCACGTGGCGTTTCGGGCGCAAAACGGGTGGCGTCCTCGAAACGGACGAAGAAGAAGCACACGAACTCCTGGACACCTTCGCCGACCACGGCGGCAATTTTATCGATTCGGCCAACGTGTACGGCGATCCCAACGGAACCAGCGAGTCCTACATCGGATCGTGGCTCGAAGACCGCGACCGCGAAAAGTTCGTTATCACTTCGAAGGTTTACTTCGAGTACGACGAGGACAATCCCAACGGGTCGGGGCTCTCGCGGACCCACATCCGCGATCAGATCGACAAGACACTCGACAACCTCGGCACCGACTACCTCGATCTCTACTACATCCACCGCTGGGACGAGAACACCCCAATCGAGGAGACGCTGTCCACGCTCGACCGCATCGTCGAGGAGGGGAAGGTCAACTACCTCGGCGCCTCAACGATGGCCGCCTGGCAGCTCACGAAGGCGCTCTGGAAGTCCGATATCAACGACTACCAGCGGTTTGATGTGACCCAGCCGCTGTTCCACGCGGGCTACTACAAGGACGTCGAGGACTACCTCGACGTCTGTGCGGATCAGGACCTCGCAGTCTGTCCCTACTCGCCGTTAGCCGGTGGCTTCCTGACGGGCAAATACGAGCGTGCCGATCCGGACGATCCCAAATCGGTCCGGGCTCCCGACGGATCGCGGGGGAGTTTCGACGAGCGCTTCGAGCGGTTCTATCTCTCCGAGCGCGGCTGGAAAGTCCTCGACGAGATCCGCGCGGTCGCCGACGAGGTCGACGCCACACCTGCGCAGGTCTCGCTGCGGTGGCTCATGGATCAGGAGGACTTCACCTGTGTGCCGATTGTCGGTGCACGAACCAGCGATCAACTCGAAGAGAACCTCGGAGCCGCCGAGGTCTCGCTCACGGCTGACCAGCACGACCGGATCACCGACGCTCGGTTCAACGAAGACGGTCGACGCTGGGGCCATTAAAAATAGAGTACCGGCGGTAGCCGTCGACTACTACTGCGACCGGTGGGCGGCTCAGTGCTGCTGGCCGTAGCCAGCGAACTTTTCAATTAGTCTATCGATTTCCTCGTCCGGGAGCAGGTTCGGCTCGCCAATCGAGAGTGCCTGGTAGTGGATCCGCGCGCAGTATTCGACCATCAGCGCGGTTTCAAACGCTGACTCGATGCTGCCGCCGACTGTAAGGACGCCATGGTTTTCGAGCAGACAGGCGTTGTACTCGTCGCCGAGAGTGTCGGCCGCAATTTCACCCAACTCTTCGGTGCCGTACGTTTCGTAGGGGGCGACCGGCACCTGATCACCGGCGAAGGCGATCAGGTAGTGTGAGGGGCCGGATCGGCTCGCCGAGGCTGGCGAAGGTGCTGGCATAGGGTGAGTGGTTGTGGACGATCCCGCCGACGTCGTCGCGCTGGCGGTAGACCATCGTATGCATCGGCGTTTCGGCGGAGGGTTCGAACTCGCCGTCGACTGTTTCGGCCTCGAAGTCGACTAGCGGGACATCCTCGCCGGTGATCTCCTCGTAGGCCATTCCGGAGGGGCTGATGACGGCGTAGTCGTCGCCAACCCGACCGCTCACGTTGCCGCCAGTTCCTTTTGTCAACCCTTGTTCGAGCATATCGCGACCGGTATCGGCGATTGCAGTGCGTTTCGTCTGGAGTTCGTCGGTGTCGATTGAGTCTGGAACGGGCATTGTATTGTGACTATTTGGTTAGTGTTCGGGCAGCGAAAACGTCGACAGCACCGCTTCGTTGGCGACGTGCTGTGGCTCCTTGCCCTCGAAGAGGGCCCGTAGGTCGTCGAGGATCATCTCGGAGTGTCGGCTGATCACCTCCTCGGTTGCGCCGCCAAGGTGGGGCGTCGTCACGACGTTGTCGAGATCGACCAGTGGATGGTCGTCCGGAATCGGCTCCTGGTCGTAGACGTCGAGAGCCGCCCCGCGGAGCCCACCGTCCTGGAGATGCTCAACGAGGGCCTCCTGATCGATGATCGCGCCACGCGCGTTGTTTATAAAGAACGCGCCGTCTTTCATCCGGTCGAACTCCTCGGGGCCGAGCAGCCCACGGGTGCTGTCGGTGACTGGAACGTGTACCGAGACGATGTCGCTCTCGTCGAGCAACTCGTCGAGGTCGACTTTTTCGGCGTCGTACTCTGCCATCGTTTCGGCATCGATGTAGGGATCGAAGCTCAGAAGATCGACCGCGAACCCCTGGGCGCGTGTGGCGACCTCGCGGGCGACCGCACCCATCCCGACGAGTCCGACTGTTTTGCCCGCGAGTTCGGTGCCCAAGGGGCGGCGATTCTCGCCGGAATCGGTGTCGGCGTCTACGACGACTTAGAGTCGGCGGTCGACCGAACCTCGGGTATCGGCCGCTCGTTTGAGCCCCGCCCCGAGAAAGCCCGACAGTACGACCGCTGGTACGACGTTTATAAAGAGGCCTACGAAGCGACGTTCGACGTCTGGTCACACCGGGCTGAGGCAGTCGACGACCTCGAAGCGATGCGTGCCTCGGCCGCCAGCGAGGAGCCGTCGTCGGTCACCGAGGAGGCCGACGACTGATCGGCTTAGTCACCAACGTGGGGCCTGACGCGCCGGACGATCTCGTCGACGTCGAAGCCGTCTTCCTCCTTGTCGAAGACTGTCTCGCCGTCGACGCGTACGACGAAGATCCCGTGGTCGCCCATGACGAGCGACGTCCGGTCCAGCCGGTCGGCGAACTGTCTGAGGACCGCCTCCTGGACGGTCAGCGCGCGATCCAACATCCCACAGGGAACGCAGTACTCGATTTCGACGGTCGTCATAGCCGACTAGTCGGGATGGCGGCCGAAAAGAGTGGCTACCGCGATGGTGATCTGGTTACCGTCCGATGAGTCGGCTCTGCCACGTCGGTCGCCAGTACAGTAGCGCCGCCGTGAGGACGAAGACGGCCGTCGACAGTCCATAGGAGATCTGTAGCGCCGAGGCAACGAGGATCGAACTCCCCCCGGTGACCGCCGAGGCCAGCGCGGCAACGATCGGCCACGAACAGGAGACACACGAAAACAGCCCGATGATCCCGGCGGCCGCCGAGCCAGCGGTGTCGACCACCGTCACGTAGACGAGATACGACAGCGCGCCGTAGCCGAGCAGGTAGATCGGAATCAGGTTGATCGTCACCAGCGCGCCGCTGTAGAGCGCCGCCGGGCCGAAGCCGAACGGGAGCCACGCGATCCGAAAGCCGGTCGCGGCATCGCCGATTCCGGCACCCACGACGCCACCGGCGAACAACAGCAGCCCGAAGTAGCCGGCGGCGATCAGTTTCCCTCGCCGTCGAACCGCTGGATTCGAGGGGTCGGCTCGGCTGTTCGCCACGACCCACGCCGAGACGTTGAGCCAGATGAGCCCGTAGCCGACCAGTCGGAGCGAGGAGAGTCCGGCGGGAGACAGGACGGTATAGAGCGCGAGCGCGAACAGCTGGCTATTCAAAAACAGGCCCCAGTAGAGCCGCCTCCCGGTCGGCACCGGGATTGAGAGACCGGTCCCCTGTTCGCTCATAGCGCGAGGCCTTCGACGACGATCGCCAGCAGGACGAAGCCGAGGTAGGCGTTCGAGGCGTGGAACGACCGGAGTGCGGCGGCTTTCGTCTGCTCGTAGTGGAGCTGGATGACCATCCAGAGGAAGATCCCACCGAAGACGACGCCCGTGAGGACGTAGAGCCAGCCGAGCGTTTCGGAGGCTGCCAGTGCGGCTCCCGCGATCAGGGTTGCCCCGAGATACCAGACGATGTGTCGACGGGTCGTCGTCTCTCCGCGGACGACCGGCATCATCGGGAACCCGCCGCGAGCGTAGTCGTCCTTGTAGGCCAGCGCGAGGTTGTAGAAGTGGGCCGGTGTCCACAGGAAGATCAGCGTCGCCAGCAGCAGCCCGCCGAGCCCGATCTCGCCGGTGACGGCTGCCCAGCCGATGAGGGCGGGCAGTGCGCCGGCAGCGCCGCCGAGGACGGTGTTTTGGACCGTGTTTGGTTTCAAGATCAGCGTGTAGACGACGCTGTAGAAGACGATCGCAACGAGGCCGAGGGCGGCCGCCAGCCAGTTGATCGTCGCAAAGAGGCCGACCGAGATCACCGTCAACAGCAGGCCGAAGGCGACCGCGTTGGGGACGGGTACGAGGTCGGTCGCCAGAGGTCGGTCGTTGGTCCGGGCCATCCGCCGGTCGACATCGCGTTCCAGGACATGATTGAACGTCCCCGACGCGCCGATCGATAGCGATCCGGCGACGAGCGTGGCGGCGGCCGTGTAGGGTGTCAGTCCGGGGCCGCCCGCCAGTGCCATTGCCGCGGCCGCAACGAGACACAGCAGCCACATCAGCCGCGGCTTCATCAGTCGGAAGTACGCAAACAGGGTCGCTTTCGCGCGGGCAACTGGCTCGGTCGGGACCGATGGTCGCTCCGTCGGATCGAGCGGCTCGGAGGGTTCGGGATCCGTTTCCGGCACGTCCTCAGGGTCGCCGGTTTCGGCCTCCAGCCACCACGCCAGCGCCGCGAGCAGCCCGCCGAAGATCGTCACTCCGGCGGCGAGGTGGATGATTGAGATGGTTTGGGTGCCGCCGGTCGTCGCAACGAGCGCGCCGAGACCTGCCTGGGCGGGATAGAGAACGAACGCGAGGGTGAGCGCCGCCCGGACGCGTCGGCTCGTGTCGGTTCGCCACGCCATGACCGTCGTCGCCAGGACGCCGAACCCGACCAGTACCGCAGCGATCCGGTGGCCGAAGGCGATCCACCCATCGAGACTAGCCGGAAGCGACCAGCCACTACCGCAGGCTGGCCACGCTGTGCAGGCCGCTGCGGCGTCGGTGAGTGCGGTCGCCACACCGATGATGAGCAGGAGATAGACGCCCATCGTCGTCGCCGCCAACAGGCCGGGGAACCGATCCGGTGATCGGAGACTCGAAATCACTATCTATCTCTTGGGTATCGTCGTATATAGGAGCCCCGTTTCGGCTGTCCGATCCAGTGGTACCTCTCTTCTGAGCCCGGTGGCCAGCCGTCGACAGGTCGGGCAAGTCAGTAGGTATTTAGGCGCTCCATGCTAGTTTTGAAGCAGCATGAACGCCAAGCGTTTCACACTCGCTTCGCTGCTGTCGGCGGCCGTTTTGGTCCTTCTGGCCGATCCGGTTGCCGCGCAGTCGACCTCGGCTGATCTCATCAACGAGCTCAACGACAAACTGTTGTATATCGCCCTGCCGATCACGCTGTTGGTCGAGATCATCCTCGTCTACGCTGTCCTTCGGTTCAAGGACAACGATGAGCCGAAGCCCACCAAGGAGAACCGACGGCTCGAAATCACCTGGACGGTCGCCACCGCCTTTATTCTGCTTTTCGTCGGTGTTGCCTCCTACGGCGTGATGGCCGATCCGAACGTGACGTTCGGCGCTGCCGACGAGGAGGTCGCCCCCGACGAGGGTGATGTTCTGGTCCAAGCCGAAGCCTACCAGTGGGGTTGGAACATGAGCTACCCCGAGCACGATATCAGCATGGAGAGCAGTGGTGAGGGACCGACTATCTACCTCCCTGAAGGACAGGATGTCTACATCGGCGTGGGGTCGAGAGACGTGATCCACGCCTTCCACGTCCCGGACCTCGGGCTGAAGATGGATGCGATTCCGGACCAAACCCAGTACCTCAAGACCAGCGGCCTTGAAGAAGGCACCTATCAGGGCTACTGTGCGGAGTACTGTGGACTCGCTCACTCGAATATGTACTTCACAGTTGAGGTCGTCGACCAGGCCGAGTACGACCAGTGGATCGCCGAGCAGACCGAGTCCGAACCCAGTGCCGACGCGGCTAACGAAACCGCCAACGCAACCGCCTAACGCCGACTTCGGCCTCTTTTTGTCGTTGTTTTCGTCCAGTCGACCAGCGGCTGTTGACCCACGACCCGTCGCCGCAGGACCACCGTTTTGATATACACCGGAAAACACCGTTCGAGTATGGATGATGTCACCGACCAGTACTCGCCCGCCGACGTCGAACAGGCGGTCGAGGCCTACTGGGACGACCACGACGCCTACGAGGCGACCAAGGAGGCACACGCCGACGATCCCACTTTCTTCTTCGTCGACGGGCCGCCGTACACATCNGGCCAGATGCACCTCGGAACGGCGTGGAACAAGACGCTGAAGGACGCTGTCATCCGACAAAAGCGGATGACCGGCCACCAAGTGACCGACCGCCCGGGCTACGATATGCACGGCCTGCCGATCGAGGTCAAAGTCGAGGAAGAACTCGGCTTCGACAGCAAGCAGGACATCGAGGAGTACGGCATGGAAGCCTTCATCGAGGAGTGTATGGAATTCGCCCAGACCAACCGCAAGGCGATGGACGAGGACTTCCAATCCATCGGCGCGTGGTTCGACTGGGACGACCCGTATCAGACGGTCGACCCCGAGTACATGGAGGCCGCCTGGCACGGCTTCAAACAGGTCGCCGACCGTGGCCTCGTCGAGCAGGGCAAACGCTCGATCTCGCAGTGTCCGCGGTGCGAGACCGGGATCGCCAACAACGAAGTCGAGTACGATCAGGTCGAAGACCCCTCGATCTATGTGAAATTCCCGCTCAAAGAGCGCGAGGGGAGCCTCGTCATCTGGACGACGACACCGTGGACGATCCCCGCCAACACCTTTGTCGGTGTCGGCGAGGAGCTGACCTACAACAAGGTTCGAGCCACCAAAGACGGCGACGAGGACGTGCTGTATATCGCAGCAGAATGTGTCGACGACGTGCTCGGTCGCGGCCGGTACGACGACTACGAGATCGAAGCCGAACTCGATGGCTCCGAACTCGTCGGCTGGAGCTACGACCACCCGCTCAGCGAGGAAGTCCCCGACTACCCGAGCTTCGAGGGCGCGGGCGAAATATACACTGCAGAGTTCGTCGAGGCCGACCGCACTGGCCTCGTCCACTCCGCACCCGGCCACGGTGAAGAGGACTTCCACCGCGGCCAAGAGTTGGGACTCGATATCTTCTGTCCGGTCGCGGGCGACGGCACCTTTACCGAGGCTGGCGGCAAGTACGCGGGCCAGTTCGTCCGTGATGCCAACGACGAGATCAAAGCCGATCTCGACGCCAACGGCGCACTGCTGGCCAGCGAGACCTACGAACACTCCTACGGCCACTGTTGGCGCTGTGATACCGATATCATTCAGCTGACGACCGACCAGTGGTTCATCTCGATCACCGATATCAAAGACGAACTCCTGGACAACATCGAAGACGCCGAATGGCACCCACAGTGGGCCCGCGACAACCGCTTCCGGGACTTCATCGAGAACGCCCCCGACTGGAACGTCTCCCGGCAACGCTACTGGGGGATCCCGATCCCGATCTGGATCCCTGAGGATGCCGAGAGTAGCGAGGGAACCCTCGACGAGGAAATGATCATCATCGGCACGCGCGAAGAGCTCGCCAAGCGCGCCGACCAGGAAATCGACCCCGGCGACATCGACCTCCATCGGCCGACCGTCGACGACATTACGATCNCCGAAGACGGTACCACCTATCGGCGGATCCAGGACGTCTTCGACGTCTGGCTCGATTCGTCGGTGGCGACGTGGGGGACGATCGGCTACCCCGGCCAAACAGACGATTTCGACGAACTGTGGCCCGCCGACCTCATCATCGAGGCCCACGACCAGACCCGCGGCTGGTTCTGGTCCCAACTCGGCATGGGGACCGCGGCCTTCGGTGAGAGCCCGTATAAAGAGGTCCTGATGCACGGGTTCGCCAACGACAAACACGGCCGCAAGATGTCCAAGTCGGTCGGCAACATCGTCACCCCCGAGGAGGCCATCGAACGCGCTGGCCGCGACCCACTGCGGGCCTATCTGCTGAGCCACGACCAACAGGGCGTCGACCTCTCGTTCGACTGGGACGGCCTCGGCAGCATGGTCGGCCGCCTGAACATCCTGTGGAACGTGTTCCGCTTCCCGCTCACGTACATGGATCTCGACGGCTACGACCCCGCCGATCCCGATCTGAGCGAGGGCGAACTCACCGTCGTTGACAAGTGGGTGCTCTCGCGGCTCCAGGATGTCAAGCAGGAAGCCACCGAGGCGTGGGACGACTACCGAGTCGACGACGCCCTGAACGTCGTCCTGGATTTCGTCACCGAGGACGTCTCGCGTCTTTTTATGTCAAGGCGACCCGCGAGCGTATGTGGGACGATGGCGACTCGCCATCGAAACTCGGGGCCTACGCGACCCTCGCAACTGTCCAAAACGAAGTCATCCGCCTGCTCGCGCCGTTCACGCCGTACATGGCTGAGCAGATGTACCAGATTCTCGACGGGAGCGAAAACGACGGTCCACGCCTCGGAGTGGCCCGAAGTCGACGAGGACCTTCACGACCCCGACTTGGAGGCCGATATGGCCGTCCTCCGGGATGTCGAGGAGGCTGCCGCCAACGCCCGCCAGCGCGGCGGCCGCAAACTCCGGTGGCCCGTCTCGCGGATCGTCGTCGAGACCGAAGATGACGAGGTCGCCAGCGCGGTCGACAACCTCTCCGGGCTCCTCTCCGAGCGGGTCAACGCCCGTGCAATCGAGGTTGTCGACGAATTCGGCGAGCTTGAAGCATTTGCAGAGCCACAGATGGGCGAGATCGGTCCCGCCTTCGGAGCCGACGCCCAAAAGGTGATGTCGGCCGTCGAGGGTGCCGCACGCGAGGCGGTCGAGGCTGGCATCGAGGTCGACGGCGATACCGTGGAACTCGAAGAAAGCATGGTTGAATACCGCAGTGAGCCGCCGGAGCACGTCACCGGCACCGAGTTCGACGGCGGCACGGTGTACGTCGACACCACCCTCACCGAGGAACTCGAATCCGAGGGGTACGCCCGCGACGTGATTCGGCGGGTCCAGGAGATGCGGAAGGACCTCGATCTGGATGTCGAGAGCGAAATCCAGGTCGGCCTCAGCATCGACGACGACCGAATCGAAGACTTCGTCGACGAGCACCGCGAACTGATCGCCGAGGAGGTTCGGGCCGCCGAATTCGTCGACGAGCCCGAGGCAGCGGGCGATCTGGTCGAGGACTGGGAGATTGAGGGGGTCGACGTGACCATCGGCGTTGCAGTTGTCGCCGAGCAGACCGCTTAGAACTGGATTCGGTTTTATTCTTCGTCCCACTGGGCATCCGATAGTGTCCGCTGGACGGCTTCTTCACCCACAGCCGCTGCCAACGACTCGAAGCCAGCCCGCTCGGCACGGTCGTTGGCGTTCGCCACCAGCCGCGAGACGATGAACTCCGGCGTCGATTTGCCTACCGTGCCAAAGCGCGGCTGGTAGTCGACCCGGAGTTCGAGGTCGGGCGTCAGCCCCTCGGCGAAGATGCCGTCGATCCGTGCTGTTTCAGGGAGCGGACTCAGGTCGTCGGCGAGATGGGTGACGTAGACGCCCAGCGCCGACTGGTCGACAGTCAGCGAAACGAGCCCGTTTAAGAGGTCAGCGGCCCGTCCCGGTTCGGTGATCGCTTCGAACTCGTCGACGAGCATCAGCGCTTTTCCCTCGGTTGTCAGCGGCGGGACGATGGATTTGAGTGTGGATTCCAGGACGCCAGCGTTGAACGAGGCATGACGGCGGTGGAAGACGATGGTCTCGAACTGGCCGACGGCGGCCTGGTCGGCGGGGACCGGCAGCCCCATTGCAGTCAACAGTGCGACCTGACTTAGGGTTTCGAGCAGCGTCGTTTTCCCGCCGGAGTTCGCGCCCGTGAGGACGGTCACGCGGTCGCCAGTCGGTGGCGACAGGGCCTGCGGCGTGTCAGCCAGCTCGTGGTTACCGACCCCGTACGGTGATCGGCTGGACCTCGCCGTCGAGAAAGAGGTTCCGCGCGCCGACCACGGCCAGTCCATCGTCGACCAGCGTCGGTCGCTGGAGGTCGTACTCGGCGGCGAACCGCCCGAGTGAGAGCGATAGCGCGATCTCGCTGACCGCCTCAACTGCCGCTTCCACGTCTCCCTCGGCGGTTTCGATCCGGCTTCGTAGCTCCTCGATAACCGTCGCCTCACGCTCTTCGACCTCACTTTCGAGATCTGCGACCAGCTCCCGGAGCGTTGCGCTCACGAAGTCCGCGGCGTCGACCGCCTCGTCGGGGGCGGCCGACCGGATCGTGTTGTGTGGGATGTCGGTCTCGTTGGCAACGTGGTCGACGACGCCGCTCTGGAAGGCCTGCATATCCCGAACCCCACCGTCGCGGACAGTGTCGATGATGTCGAAGGCGGCGTTGTTGAGCTCACGTGCCGCATCGCGTTGGTCGCGGAGGCGGTCGAGTTCGTCGTCGGCGTCCTCGACCACGCGCGGTCCGTCCGACGACTCGCGGATGTAGCCCAGTGCGCCCGCGGCCTCGGTGAGTGCGGCCTCGTCGACCGCGCCGAGAGCCTCGAAGGTCGATCCCCCGAGGCCGACAGCACGGAGTTCGAGAGCCGTCTCGACGGCGGCGCGGTCGGTGCCACCAGCCTCGTCGTACTCTTCGAAGGCATTGAGGACGCGCTCGCGGTCGTCGTCGGTGAGGTCGGTCCAGGCGGCTTTGGCCGCCAGGACGTCGTCGAGTCTGCTCTTGATGGCCTCGCGGTCGGTCAGCGGTGTCATGACGCGAATCCGGTCGGCGGCGTGGTTGGCGACCGCGTAGCTGCTGGCCAGCGTGAGTAGTTCGTCGTAGACACTCCTGGTGTCGCTCGTTCCGAGTACGTCGATTCCGGCCGTTCCGTTGGCCCGACGGAGGATTCTGACCGCCCGGCCGCGGGGAACGCCAGCCGCCGCCAGCGTGCGGATATCCGCGCTCTCGATGGCGTCGATGGCCGCCGACTCGCCGATCGACTCCCGGAGCAGCTCGGCGGTCTTCGGTCCCACACCCCAGTAGGCTTCCAGTCGCATACGCCAGCCTCGACAGCCGCGCGTATAGTGATTGTTGTTGATAGACCGCGTCAGCAGAAATACCGATGTTTAACATAGTCTTGGCCGTAGTGGCCCTATGGGCAATCTACGACGACGGCTGGTTTTGACGGCCATCATCGGGGTCGTTGGAGCGGCGCTCGGTATCGGTGGCGCTGGCCACGCCTATCTCCGGAAGTGGCGGCGATCGATTCTCTGGTTTCTGGTCTCGATGGGCTCGTTTCTCGCACTTGTGTCGGTCTACGTCCCCAACCTGGAGGCGGTCGACCCCTACGATATCACGACTTTTCCCCCTGAAGTAGTCACCCCGCTGGTCGTGATTCTCGGCTTTAGCGTGGTCGACGCTCTGCTGGTGGCGTTCCTCGATCAGCGCGAAGCCGAGATGGCTCCTGGAGTCGGCAGTGATGACTCCGAGGCTGACAACGGGGTTTCGTGTCCTCACTGCGGCCGGTCGACCGATCCCGAACTCGACTTCTGTACGTGGTGTACCGAATCGCTCCAGGTACCGGAGAATCAGGACGCCAACTGAACCTCTGCCGACCGAGGACGTTCTTATTTGTCGACGCGCACACACAACTCCAGTGTTAGCGCTGCGCCATCTGCGAGGGCCGCCACGAGATCACGATCGACACTCTCGGCGGCACCGTCGGCTCCAACCATGATGGTTCGGTCGTCGACGTAGTCGCTCGTCCGGCCGACGGCGCTGCGGTCGCCCTCGTAGGTGAGATCGGGATGGCCGCGACCCGTGATAGTGTGGGTGTGGTCGTCGGTCGACAGGGTGGCGGTGATCGTGGCGTCGTGGGATTGGGCCGCGTCGACGAATTTGTCGGCGAAATCGGCGGGCGTGCGGTCGGCCTCGATGGCGAGAATACAGTCGCCCGCGGGGGTGAGCCAGTCGTCACTGGTGACCTCGAAGGTGCTGGCGTGGGTCGACTGGACGTTCTCGTGCCCGCGTGCGCGAATGACTTCGGTGTGTTCCATACCATGTCTCTCCCAGCGGGCCAAAAAGGACAATCGATCCTGGAGTCCGACCGGTCGACACACACGATCGTTTATATATTGGTACAGTCTGTGTGAATCAGTCGCATACGCCGAAATCGAGCGGTATGGTAGCTCTTTCCACAGTCACTGTCACCGAAGTATTTATATTGGGGCCCCCGGTATGTACGGGTACCAGAACGCCTCCGGCGCTGGTGGCATCGCACGCAGAATGATCGGGAACTCTTATCC
>Ga0065697_1000550_pt1 | contig 15654 bp, 9 predicted proteins | sample AntLakMe24m_08um_FD_59086 | JGI IMG/M metagenome (GOLD analysis project Ga0065697, IMG submission 59086) | Hypersaline microbial communities from Antarctic Deep Lake - 24m 0.8um v2 (version 3) | ecosystem: Environmental > Aquatic > Non-marine Saline and Alkaline > Hypersaline | place: Deep Lake... | reverse complement strand
AAGATCATAACCGATTGAACGGGACTCATTACAACGCTAAACTCTAGACCGCTTTGGGACGGCACCAAGAAATGGAGTCGGCAATCTTCATACTATAGAACCAATTATTATGAGTAAAATGAATCTATTGGGAAAATATATTTCGGTATGTTTGGATGTGAAAAAGGGAACTCAATTTATTAACTAGAAATCACAGAATCCTGTTGTGTTTCTATTTGACCATCAAGTCGATTGGTAAAGTATTATCAGTAGTGAACGTAGTTGCTACAGTATAGTTCCAGCCTATTTAACATCCAATATCTATGACTGAGCAATTCACTTACCGGACCAATCGTGACCTGTTTTCGAATTATTACCTCAACAATCATCTTCGACAAACTGAGCCATGGAATGAGGTCGACGACGCTGAAGTCGAAGAAGCGTACAACGAAATCAATGACTTATGGGATAATAAGAAGGACCGCGTCGTAGACTACAACGAGGCACAGCTAGAGCGGAACTTCATACGGCCAATATTCGATATCCTTGGGATTCCTTTTGAGATCGAAGAGACCGTAATGCGGAATGCTCGTCGACCAGATTACGGATTCTTCCCGAGCACCGAAGCAGCTGATGCCGCGTTCGATCGTGACGATTTCTACCACGAATCTATCGCAGTCGCCGACGCAAAGCGATGGGGTCGAAAGCTCGACACACGCGGTGAAGAGAAACGTGACTTCGAGAACCCGAGCTACCAGATCCACCGCTACCTCCAAGAGACGCCGACTCAGTGGGCGGTCCTCACGAACGGCGAGAAGTGGCGACTCTACTACGGGCCGACGAGCCATCGACTGGACTCCTACTACGAAATCGACCTACCCAAACTCCTCAATGCCGTCGACGATGAGGAAGAGCTTGAAGTGTTCAAAGAGTTCTACCTCTTTTTCCGACAGGGGGCATTCCTCCCGGACCAGACCGGGGATTGTTTCCTCGACGACGTGTACGACGAGTCGAGCGTCTTTGCCGAAGAGCTGGGAGAGGATCTTCAGGAGAATATCTACGAGGCGATTCGCGTACTCGCAGAGGGATTCCTCGAAACGAATGATGAACTCGACGAGGCTGATCTCGATCTGATACACGATAGTTCGCTCATCTACCTCTACCGACTCATCTTCGTTCTCTATGCAGAGAGCGAAGGACGAAACCTCCTCCCGACGGATAACGACATCTACAGTGGGAGCTACAGCCTAAACGAACTCAAGCAGACTGTCGTCGAAAACCGCAACAAGACCCAACAGCAGTATCAAACGTGGCAGACGGACCTCTGGGACCGGCTCGAACAGCTTTTCGTCCTCATTGACCAGGGCAGTCAGGGTCAGGACATCCCGAAGGAAGATCTCTACATTCCCGCGTACAACGGTGGACTCTTCCGAACCAACCCGGACGACCAAGACAGCCAAGAAGCATTATTCCTCTCGAATCATGAGGCTGGCGACGCCTATATCGCCGAGGTAATCGAACTCCTAACCCGTCACGATGCCTCAGAGGGTGAAGGGAAGGTATTCGTGGACTACTCCTCGCTGGATGAGCGGAACCTCGGTTCCATCTACGAGGGGCTGCTGGAGTACAAGCTTGACGTCGCCGATGAGCCGCTGACGGTCGACGACGGCGAATACAGTCCTGTTGGCGGGGATGATGACATCACCGTAGAGGAAGGCGACGTGTACCTCCGTACGGACGACGGCGAGCGCAAAGCCACTGGTTCGTACTACACGCCGGAATACATCGTTGAGTACATCGTCGACGAGACACTCGGGCCGCTCGTCGATGAAATCAGTGAGAATATGCTGGCTGAAAGCGCGCGTGGTGACGAACGAGGGTTCGCCGAGGAGTTCGCCGAGCGCGTCTTCGATCTCACTGTACTCGATCCTGCGATGGGGAGTGGCCACTTCCCCGTGAACGCAGTCGACTATCTTGCTCGTGAAATTATCAATGCCCAAGAGCAACAGGATAGACAAGCACTGGACTCCGGGGAGGGTGAGGTGCGGGCTCCGACCACGGAGGATGGTGAACTGCGGGACATCAACTGGGCCCGTCGTAAGGTCGCCCAACGCTGTATTTACGGTGTCGACGTCAATCCCCTTGCCACCGAGCTCTCGAAAGTCTCGCTCTGGCTTCGTACCCTCGCCGCTGAGCAGCCATTAGCGTTCCTCGACCACCACCTCAAAACGGGGAACTCACTTGTCGGAAGCGACATCGAGGACGTATTGACTGACAGCGACGACAGCACCACCGAAGATGGCCAGTTAACACTCCAGCAGTCGTTCGATCACACGCGCAAGCGTGCGATGGAGCACGTCACTGATCGCTTCCAAGATCTGCTCAACATCGACAACGAAACGTTGGAGGACGCAAAAGAGATGGAAGCAGTCTACGACGAGGTCCGTGAGGATCCACTCTACCGGAAGCTGCTGGCGATGACGGACGTCCACACTGCCGATGCATTTGGTCTAGACATCCCTGATGACGCCGACGAGCGGATGGCCCGAGCTCTACATACCGATGCTTGGGAGAATATCGAGCAACAGGACTGGTTTAAGAGTGCCCAAGCGATGGCTGAGGACGAATACTTCTTCCACTGGGAACTGGAGTTCCCGATGGCATTCTACGACCAAGACGGGAGTCGAAAGGACAATGCAGGGTTCGACGCGGTGATCGGGAATCCGCCGTATGTGAAAATTCAGAATCTTCGCAGTAGTGTACCAGCATTCGCAGAATTCATCGACGAGCAGTATTCGACCTCTACCGGACGGTTTGATATTTATTCGGCGTTTGTTGAGAAGGGCAGCGAATTGGCCGCTGGAAAGAATTTATCCTATATTCTACCAAACAAATTCTTTGAATCTAGTGCTGGAGAGGGCCTTCGAAGGTACATCTCTAATAGAAATCTTCTAAAGAAGATTCTTGATTTCGGTCGTCACCAAGTGTTCGACGGAGCTACGACGTATACCTGTATCCTGATGCTGGATGCTGGTGAAAAATTCGAATACGGTCAAGTGGATCAGTCCAGCAAAGAGATACAGGATCTCCGTGAGGTCAGGTTCACTACAATAGATTCGGACAATCTCAGTGATGATCCGTGGATACTCACCGGGCCAAGAGAGAGAAAGCTATTGAACCGAATTAATGAATCCGGAATCCCGCTTGGAGAGTGTACCGAGAATCTGTCAGAGGGGATTGTTTCTGGAGATAATCAAGTGCTCTTTGTCGAAATCCTCGATGAAGGTGAAGAGCTAACTGAAGTCAGGGTACAGACAGATAACGCAGTCTACGAAATTGAGTCGGAGATTGTTCATCCTCTCTCAATGGGTGACGAGATTAAGCGATACGCTTCGCCAGATGCCAGCATGGGTGTCATCTACCCATACGAAGAAACCAATTCTGGGAGCGATCTAATACCAGAACAGCGTCTCCAGTCCGAATATCCACAAGCATACGACTACCTTAGCGAATACCGTTCTCGGCTTGAGAATAGGGGAAGTGATTCAATGAATTATCCCTCGTGGTACTCCCTGTGGTGTCCACGTGAGAAGAAACTGTTCGAGTCAAAGAAGCTTCTCACTCCAGACATCTGCCAACATCCAAAATTCACTGAGGATGACCACGGTGGAGAGTATTTCGCAGATACAGCGTATGGACTAGTACCCGAACAGAACTCAGAAGCCGAACGGCAATTTCTACTTTCAATATTAAATAGCAGCCTGACTTGGTTTTATATTTATTATACCAGTCCCATCCTACGTGGTGATTTTAGGCGGTTCAAGACAACTTATTTAGAAAAGATCCCGATTGTCCCATCACAACCATCACTTGATGTAGAGGAGTTTGCAGACGAATGGGGTGATTCTACATTTGATAATACTGTCAAGGAATCGCCCGTAAATGCTCTTGTCTTCCTCGGAAAAAAGATGCGAGAACTACACGACTCCCGAAACCGTCTGAATCTCAACATCCTCGACTATCTCGGCAATTATAAAGAAGGCCGGAGCCTCCCCGACATCGGCATCTTCCAGCCAACTAACCCCGAATATCTTGACGCCACCGCTTCCGACTACGAGAAACTCCAGATCGAACGTGCTCGTACGAAGCGTGATGGTCCATCCGTCACTATCGAGGCGACAGCGCGCTATAAGCCCGAAGAAGAGGACGAATTCGAAACCGATACCTACGGCTATACTGAGACAGAGTTCTTCGATGCATTCACCCTCACGGACTTGAGCGAAAAAGAGGCCGCGCTGGTTGAGGCGTTTGTCCCCGTCGCCGTCGATAAGGAGATCGCGAACTTCTCCGACAACGCGACAAAGAACATATCCCTGCTTGACCGACTGAAGGCGATGCAGTTACCCGACCCCAACACCGTCGCTGAGGACCTCCGGCGCTACGTCGAGAACCGCGAACGAGCCGACGAACTCGACACCCAAATCGAGAAGGCAGACGATCTGATCGACGAGATTGTGTACGACCTGTACGATCTAACTGACGAGGAGATTGCCATCGTAGAAGAGGCCATCGCTGACGACTGACTGAGTCGGTCTTTCACAATGTAATCAGTAGCGTGGTAGAAAGGCTACAACCACGACAGCCCTTCGTTCAGTTCCTGCAAGAATCCCGGTCGAATCTCGACACTGGATGGCAAAGCCAGCTGTTCGCCTTCTCGCTCGGCTATCGTTTCCTTCAAGAACGGGTGAGCGGGGTCGAACGACGGACTCGTCCGAATTCGATAGTCGCTGTCGACTGTGAAGAGCGCAGCATCAAACGCGCGGTGGTGGAGCGAGTTTAATATGAGAACGTTTCCAGGATGTTCCGCGAGGTCGGGATGTTGGCTTCGCGGGAGAATGTGAGAGAGGTCGAGGAGGTCTTCCTCTCTAATGCCCGTCATCGCGCATGCATGACCGTAACGCTCGAACGTCTCAGTACGAAATGACTCACTCACGACGGTTTCAGTCGTCTCGTAGCGGCGGACTTGGCCACCACTATCGAGTGGCTCTCCTGTCGGCCACTGTGCGACTTCACCCGCTCGAACCCAGCGTGTCCAGACGTCGGGGGCATTGCTGTCGTCGTTCGTCTGAGCTCTACTGTGTAACCAAGAGACGGGAACGCTCTCTGTGTTGAGTATCGTGAACCGAAAAAGGTAGTTTGGAATCTGCGTGCCTGAGTCGTCTTGGTAGGACCGAACCTCGAAGTGGTCCGGCACACAGAGCCCACAGAACTCGACAGCCCCTGATTCAGGTTTTCGAAACATGAGTATCGGTGGGACCTCTTCACGACGACCTGAGGCAGCCATGTCGAAGGCATGCTTGATCTTCCGGTTTTGTACGGAATCGTCGTATGGTTGACTCGCTTTCGCGTCTCCCCAGTAGCTCACATACCCTGCGTTGACCGCCAGCGTATCCTCCCACGGATCATCGTGCTGTGAGACGCCCGCATCGTTTGAGACAAGAATGAGGGCCGCGGGCATCTCTGAGCGATCTGCGCCGAGGTCACGGATTCCGCCTGTATTTTTGATTCCGCTACTCAGTGGGCCGCGGATCCACCGCAGAAACTGGTCTTCTGCATTCCTAAAGCTCCCCGTGTCCCGATATACCTCGCCGACGCGGAATGCGTGCTGCATGATGTGCTGTTCATAACGTCTATCCTGCAAAAGCGTACCGTGTGCTCCATGGACAATAACGGAAATCTGAGGAGCTACCTTTGAGCTTTAGTGTGGTTCTACTAGCCACTTCCACTTGATCACACCAGAAATTCCCTCCCCTCGCTTGAAGATCTGCCTGATCTGTAGGGTTTAGCTATTGATTGAAAACCACCAAGTTAAGTTAACCCCCTACGTCAGATTTTAGTAGTGTCCGATTGCGCATGCGGTTTCGAGGTAGGGGACCGAGTTAGCTTCGCGGGCGGCGAAGGTGAACTCGTGAAAGCTACCCACCGACCATCCGGGAACTGCCTGCTCCACATCCTGACTGACAGCGATAACTCGAAAAAGCTCCCTGCTGCAGTTGTTGATCTAATTGACAGCAGTGACGCGCTGCTTGAGAAGGGCGAATTCGACGAACCGAACCGATTCAACCTCCGTGCCAAGGCAGCCGAACTCGATCTTGCCCATCGGCAGGACCGATTCGTCGCCTTGGAGAACAACCGCATTGACATCGCCCCTCACCAAGTGAAGGCTGCACACGAGATTCTCACCTCTTATGACCATCGTTACCTCATCGGCGACGAAGTTGGCCTCGGGAAGACAATCGAGGCAGCGATCGTTATCGAGGAACTCGCTGCCCGCGGACAGGCTGACCGTGTTCTGATCGTCGCTCCTGCACCGCTTACCACGCAGTGGCAGGAAGAGCTCCGAGAAAAGTTTGACAGCAACTACGTTATTTATGACCGAGAATACGTGGATTCGAAGCGGGATGCCCATCCTGCCGAGAATGTCTGGTCGCATGACGATCACATCATTACGTCAATCGATTTCGCGAAACAGGAAGATATGCTCGCAGCACTCCGAAACGCCGAAGAGGGATGGGACATTGCGCTGTTCGACGAGTCACACCACCTTACAGCACGCCGAGAAGGGAAACGCGGTATCGACCCGACAGACCGCTACAAAGTCGGTGAGGCCGTCTCTGATGCGTCTGATGGCCTGCTCTTTTTGACAGGGACGCCGCACAAAGGGAAACGGGATCAGTTCTACTTCATGATCTCCTTACTAGACCCCTATCGCTTCCCTCACGAGGATGATGTGAACAAGGAAGGGCTTCAGAACCTAATGATTCGCCGCCTCAAAGACGAGATGTACGAGGCTGATGGTTCTAAAATGTTCCCAGAGAAGAAAATCGAGACTCTCCCGGTAGAATTCACAGCTACAGAGCGTGAACTCTACGATGACGTCACTGAGTATATTACAGAACACTACAACCTCGCCAGTAAGGAGGAGAACGACGCCGCAGGATTCGCGATGGTGCTTTATCAGAAGCGACTCGTCTCCTCGATCCACGCGATACGTAAATCACTCAAAAACCGGATGGACTCCATCGAAGCAGGGGGTGCTGACCCCAGCGACCTCTCACAAATTACGAAGAGCCTGCTCTCGGAGTACCGCGAGGATCCAGAAATGCTGACTGATGCTCAACGTGAGCACGTCGAAGAAGAACTTGGCGGGACAGCAGCATCGAGTGATCCAGAGAAAGTCAAAAAAGAGCTTTCGATGGTCCGAGACCTCTACAACCAAGCCAAGGCAATCGACGTTGACTCCAAGGCAAAGGAACTTCGGACATACATCGACGGTATCCTAGAGGAAGACCCCGACGAGAAAGTACTCGTTTTTACAGAGTACACAGATACCCTCGAATACCTCCGAGATCGGGTTTTCAAGGATAAGGATGTGGCAGAGGTGTACGGTGATCTTTCACAGACACAGCGTCAAAATCAACTCAAGAAGTTCGAAGAGGAGGCAAATGTGATGCTAGCGACGGACGCTGCCCGCGAGGGATTAAATCTCCAATTCGCCCACTTGATGGTCAATTACGACCTCCCGTGGAATCCAACCCGAATCGACCAGCGTATCGGACGTTTGCACCGATACGGCCAAGATCGAACTGTCGAGATACGGAACCTCTTCATCAACAATACTCGAGAGAGTATTATTCTTGAAAGCTTGCTCGACAAGATTGAGGAAATTGAAGATACACTGGGTATGAGTTCAGATGTTCTGGGACTTGTTCTCGAAGATGTCGATCTCGAACAACAGATTATGGCCGCTCTCACACAGGAAGATAATCCGGAAACCATTGCGGATGATATCGAATCGATCGTCGAGAATCAGCAGGAGGCTGTTCGCCATGTCGACGAAGATCTTCTCATTCGTGATCAATTCGACCTCAGCAGAGAAGATAGAGATATCCTCGATATTGTCGACGAAAGTGCTGAAGACACAGTTAGCGAAGCAGACGTGGAGTACTTAGTACGGACAGTCTGTCAAGAGTTCGATGGTGGAATTGTAAATGTCCGTCCCGGCCCTGCAAAAGACGGTGAAAATGTGTTTGACCTCATTGTCCCAGATCCGATTACTGGCGGCAAAGCAAAAGATCGGTACAACGGCGCGACGTTTGACCGAGAAAATGCGGTCACCAACAAGGAACTTGAGTTTATTACACTTGACCACCCTGTTGTTCGGTCGATGATGGAGTATTGTCTTGATACAGACGCTTCCGGGGGACAGACCGCGATTCTGACCGGAGGGAGTGATATGGAGACACCAGGACTCTTTTGTCACTACCGTATCGGTTACTTGTCCGGCAGAGGTGATACAGTCACAGAACGCCTCGTACAGATATACGTAACACCAGAGGGCGGTGTAGAAACGGGCGAAATCAATATTACCGGAGGACTTCCACCAACGGCTGTTGACGACCACCCCACTATTGATGCAATAACGAGGGAAGCCAGTACCCTTGTCTCCGAAACTGAGACAGCTGCATGGGACCTTATTGATGAACTTGCTGAGGAAGCACGTCAAGAGCGGGAACGGGAGGTGCGTATCCGCCGAGAACATGCAGAGAATTACTTTGACAACCGAATTAGCGAACTGGAAGAGCGGATTGAGCATTTTGAGGAACGCGATTCCAAGCCGAGTGAAGATATGAGCGTTGTCCTTGCGAAGCATCGGAGTGAGTTAGCAGATCTCCGTAAAGAGCGAGCTGACGAACTAAAACGGTTTGATGAAGAGAAGCAGGTTGTTCCTGATGAGCCGAAGCTCATCAACATGGCTATCGTTATTGATGCCTTCGAGGACTGAATATATTTCCGAATCATTTTCATCGGCACCAATTGAAGGTTTTTATTATGAAAACGCAGCCGTCTGCAATAGATTTATTTTGCGGTGCTGGAGGGCTGTCTGAAGGCCTACAACGGGCAGGATTCGAAGTTTGTTGGGCAGTTGACCAAGATGCCGTCGCAGTAGAAACCTACCGTGAGAACCATGGTAGTCACGTTATAGAGGCTAACATCTGTGAGACCAATCCAGAAGAGGATGGTCCCGATATCGAACCGGGTGAGCTTGATCTTGTCGCAGGCGGTCCACCATGTCCTTCGTTTTCGAAAATTGGTCGATCTAAGCTTGATTCGTTAGAAGACAGATCCACCGAAGAAGACGATAGAAACGTACTCTATCGTGACTTTCTACGATACGTCGAATATTTTGAGCCAACCGTTTTTGTTATGGAGAACGTTTCGGGACTGCTTGAGGACACAGTTGATATCGAAACTAATACACTTCAACGATCTCTTCCAAACGAGACTTCAACAACCACAGCGAAACCAGTCGCTCGTGAGAAACCAGTTTCAGAAGTTATTGTTGAAGAAATGGAAGCACTTGGATATCATGCTGACTGGCAATTAGTTGATGCTGCTGATTATGGGGTACCTCAACATCGTAAACGAGTATTTTTTATCGGATTTCGCAACCAAGCAACTATCCCAGATCTCAAACAGTTGAGAACACATCGAGAGCCAATAGATGAAAAAGAACGGAAAATGCGGGTTCGAACAGCTCCGGGGTCCTTCACAGATTCATCACAGTCAACATTGTCCACAGAACCAGCACTACCCTCGTTCGATTCTGATGAGCAGACCAGACAGCCATATCTAACAGTTGCTGATGCAATTATGGACTTGCCCCCTGTTTCACCTAGGGGGGAAATGCCTCCGAAAGAGGCTACTAAATATACGCTCCCCCCAGTCTCTCCATACCAAGAGTGGCTTCGTAATGTTCCAAAAGACCAAGACTGGGATGAACAGAGATTATCTAACCACTGTTGTCGCGGGCATAATCATCTCGATCTCTCAATTTACAAATTGCTTGGCCATGGTGTTGGCTGGAATATTGGAGAGGTAAGTTCGAAGCTCCAGCCCTATCGAGATGATGTCTTCCCGGACAAATACAAGAAGCAAGACCCTTCGAGACCTGCATCAACCATTCTTGCACATATACAGAAGGATGGTCATATGTTTATTCACCCCAATGAGGCTCGATCACTCACTGTCCGCGAGGCCGCGAGGTTACAGTCGTTTCGTGACACATACTGGTTCCCAGAAGCTAGAACGAACGCATATCGACTTGTTGGAAACGCTGTGCCACCACGGCTCGGGGAAGCTGTTGGAGAAGCAATTAGAAAACAGATTAAGCATAATTAGCGAGGCGCGCGATAGTTACCTGTAATGTTTATTGGGTCTCTTACAATGGTCGTAGAGACAATATCAGATTGAGTGCGCGTTCTTGACCTACACAAATATACTCGAAAAGGTGTATTTCTGACTCACTATCACATCCAACAATCGGTTAGTTATAGCTCATCAACTCACGTTTAGATGTACACAAACCACCAGAGGGCACCGACCTCATTCGGAATCGTTCTGTAGCCGAACGAAATCAAAGCCGAGAGCCAAAGTCGTTTTATAAGTGATGTACCGCCGTCTGTCGGATTCTAATCGTTCGGAAAACGAATGGGCGCTGCAGGCTCCGGTTCGACTGTCGAACGAATCGACCTTTGAGGCGTCTGGCGTCCGAATTCGGTGGTCTCAAAAATGTGTCAATGGGGGTTTGCGTGGGAATGACCAATGAACCTCGAACCCATTGAACCTGAACACGCACTCGAACTGTACCTCGCTGACCGCGAAAACAACGTCTCCCAGGCGACGATTTACTCTCACCGATCACGACTTGGGCATTTCATCCGATGGTGCAACGCCGAAGCAAGTATCAACAACCTGAATGAGTTGTCCGGACGACAACTGCACGAATTCCGGATTTGGCGACGAATAGAGGGAGACCTCTCAAAAACAACGGAGAAGACTCAGATGGACACTCTGCGTGTGTTCGTCAAATGGTTGGAATCAATCGATGCCGTTGAGCAGGATCTCCACACGAAGGTTCTATCGCCTACGTTAACCGGAGACGACAACATCCGCGATGAGATGTTAGATGTCGACCGGGCTGAACAGATTCTAGCCCACCTTGGAAAGTACGAATACGCATCTAGGCCGCACGTCGCACTCACACTGATGTGGCATACGATGATGCGTGTCGGAGAGATACACGCATTGGACTGTTCAGATTATGATCCGATCACGCAGTCCATAGAAGTCCTCCATCGGCCTGACTCTGGGACAACACTGAAGAATCAAACAAGAGGTGAGCGATTTGTCGCGCTGTCTGATGAGGTCTGTGAGTTACTGGATGATTGGCTAGAATACACTCGCCCCGCTGTAACCGATGATAACGGACGTGAGCCACTCATTACAACCCTGAAAGGACGAGCGCACACAACGACGCTACGTGGCGATTGCTACCGCTATACGAGGCCCTGTGTGGTAACTCAAGAGTGTCCCCATGGGCGTGACATCGACACTTGTGAGGCGACCTCTTACGATGGTGCCTCTAAGTGTCCGTCTGTAGTGAGTCCTCACGCACTACGCAGAGGTGGCATTACGCATGCACTGCAGGAAGGATGGCCAATGAAAGCTGTAGGCGACCGCGCAAATGTGAGTGAGACGGTCCTTTCGATGCATTATGATTCACGGACAGAGAAGGAAAAAATGGAACAACGGAGAGAGTACTTAGACGATTACTAACAAGTAATTGCACCCTTTGATGATTTTTCCGACACCTGTTGAAGTAATCGGTAGTTGATAGAAACGGCGCGCTGAATAGAGGGCGCGTATTCAGCATCCACTCCAAACGTGATTTAACCTAGTCGGAATGCTCAGTGTGTGACCAGTACTGAGCAGCGAGTTTAGCCATCAGCCGACGAATGTTGGAATTTCTATGCATCAAATACTATCAAGAATAAGACTAGATTTAGTCCTGAACTGGTCTGTCCAAGTCCAAATCAACAAAATCAGCACCTTGGTACTTCTGAATCAGTATTCTTGCTTTAGATTCATTCTCAATCCCTGCAATATTCAATAAAATACATTCGATAATAAGCTGGAGTCGGTATCTGGTTACTGCCATCTGTTCGCTAGTATAGTCTCTCCCGAGTCCATGAGCGAGGTCATGCCTAATGTCAGTTACTTGGGAGAGCGTACTGTTCCAGTCCATGAATAATTCTATTACTTGCTCAAATTCATCAACTACCAGCTCCAGTTTGTTCCTAAATGATGGAAGGTTACCTATGCTGGTAAGAAGGTTTTCAATTCGGTCCTTTACCTCAGCGTCGTCTGGAATTCCATCTACAATATCCCCCCTCAAGTCTCTATATTCACCGCTGTCCATCAGCTTATAGTCTGGATATTTATGATCGAAATAGGACTCCAACGCTACCGCAAGTGAAAGGAATTCATGTTCCAGATACAGTTGACCGTTGTAAATTGTTCCAAAATAGAAATTAAACATGGGTTTTGCACGAGATATATAAAGGGTACTAAAATCTCATTTTTCTACTACCATCACTATCTGGGCTGATACAGGCTGTTTCGGATGCAAGAGGATGTTTCGAACTTATCAAATACACAATATTAAAAAATGAGATTCTTAAAGGTGTGAAATGGAGATTTAACTGTAGATGCAAGAACTACTCCAGGAACGAAACGCTGCCCGGGATGCTCCCACAGAGCGTGAGTTCCAACTACTCTATAATGCTGCCTTCGGTTCTGATTCCTACATCCGACAGACCGAAGACCGTTTCCTTGTTTACGGAACGGGACGGTATGGACTTCGATCAGGTGAAGAACTCCACTTCCTCCATGGGTTCGAGGAGGAGTGGCTGGACCGTGATCGGAAAGTGATCAAAGTACCCGCGCACGTGGACTGTGACTGTCGGTACTGCCACGAGAGGGCTGAGGATATCGCCAGTCGTCGAGAGGAGACGCCCGAAGAGATCCGCGAACTCTACTGGCAACCGAAGTACGAAGCCAGCGTTCGTGTGATCCCGTACGGATGGTCAGCGGAATCAATCGATGTTGTCGAACGCTTTGCCGATGATGTCGGCGGGTTCTCATACGCTCAAAGTACCCTCAACCGCCGACTCTCAGAACTTCAGAAGCGAGCGGGCCTAGAAGGAAAACTCTACCCGCACGCACTCCGGGCGGCTGCGGGGTTTTTCTGGGCAAGACAAGGACTTGAAGCGGTCTACCTGCAGGCACTCATGGGGTGGCAGGATATGCGTATCGCAAATCGATACATCCGTGCGACCGGCCAGCAGCTCAACGACCGAGTGAACGACCTGATGAACGTCGACTCGTCGATCGACAAGGAACAGCCGCAGGTTGAACAACAGGATCTACCTGACCCAACCGAGGAGGTCTACAACCGCACCGGGAGAGCTGATAAAGCCAGTGACCAAAACACGACACTCTCTCACTGGCTTGAAAGCTAATCGGCGAAGAACGAGGCCACTTTACCGCCCCTACCCCAAGGTATGATCGGTTGAAAACCCCTCTACACGGTGAAAACGGCCATAACTGATTATCTCCACTTCTGTTCGATACTGGTTCGATAGCGCAGACCGAGAACTGACGTGTTGCAGCAGTCTTTCACCTCCCCAGGTGGGTAGCGGTCTCGGACAGCGTCTAGGTTCTCTCAGCTTTCGACGAGATGAGTCAATGCGGCATCAATAACATCCGACATTGGGGGGGTCGTCTGACTGGTCGGACGCCACGATCTCGCTCGCTTGCTCGAGCAACCGCTTCCTCTCATCTGTCAGTTGGATCGTTGTACGGTCAGTAGTCATAAGCGGATGTGCATACGGGGGTTGGTTCAGCGTGGTTCTGAGGTGAACGAACCCGGTACTTGTTAAATAGAACCTCCATTCCGGTGGCGGCTTCCACAGTGATTGGGGAAGACACCCCCACGGATCTATGCACGGCCACCGACCATGGAAACCGGTCGACGTGCATATATTGGGGACGCTGATGACATTCGGGGGCAACCCCACGGGTCGGCTTCGAAGACCATGTTCTACGAGTCTCTTCCTGATGACTCCCAGTCTGTGAGTACACTCAACCATTCTTAACCTCCTCCACATGAACACGGTGATGGAGTCCTTCGTCGTAGTCACGGAACTCTGAAGCGGCGTGGTTGTCTCGTTTTCCCTTGGCTGCAGACTTAGCAGACCACTTTTATGTGCCTTCTCGACACTTCCCCAGTAGTTCACTTCTCGTTTCGGCGGGTCTTGTGAATCATATACCTCATCAAGGTTGCAGTCCTCGCGGTACACACGATACGCTTTAGCCACCGTTTTTACCGGTATAAACGTAGTCGTCGCCGTCCATCTGCACGCCAGGAAGCCGGGTAAGTGTGTTCCCTAGATGGTCTTGACTCTCGTTCTTTTTCACCCAGTTCGTCCAGAGAGATTTGAACGATGCGTAGCCGGGGTCGAGGCTACGTTTTTCTACGAGGTCGCGGAACTCAGCTTTCGAAACTTGTTCGTTCGGATGTTCTCGTAAGTATTGATAAAACTCCAGAACAGTGTTCACACGGGCGTCATACTTCGACCCCCTACCCGGGAGATCGAGATTGCGGAGTAGTGCTTCAGCTGTTGTTTCGACGTTGGTGGGCTCAGCCTGTTCAGCGAGATCTCGGTATATTTTTTCTTTTGCCTCAACATCGGTTCTCACTGTTGGAGTTAGATCACCACAAACAACTTCAATAAGTTCCTGATGAAGCTCTTCGTGGTGTCTTGCGAGAATCTGAACATCCGTTGGTAGTTCTTCCTGTATCTTTTTTCGAACTCGAGAAACAGCGACGTACGGATATTTAGCGTTATCCGGGTCCTCTATCGCTTCACGCTCAGTTTTCGTCAGCAGTGCTCTTCTACCCATATGATTCTTTACCTCAGCCCGTCCTATTACCATTTGTGGAAACGTCATCGAACCTATACGTAAATACAGGGTTACCATATAAAGAAACATTACCACTTATACGAACCACAATTTTGCCAAATATGGCTACGTTACCATTCATGGAGACAATATATTACGAAAGCGATCCGAGACAAAGAGATAGTATTTCAGAATACGATTAATACAGAGACAATAGCACTCGATGGAGTTGAACTCCAAGACGCTATCGAAGATGACTGTCAAAGAGGTCGTGACCGGATATTTGCACTTCGACTACCCTGATGACGACAATCCCATCAAGAAATCTTTCGACGAACCGCTCCCACCGTCAGAGTTGAAGACGGCAGGCTTCCACCTGAGTATTCCCAAAAAAGGAAGAACAACTTCTTGAAACACTCGACCCCGGAGAATCTCAGGCTCTGGCTGTCGCAGAGGACATTGACGGAACCGTTGTTACTGATGACGGCGATGCACGTGCGACCGCGAAGCAGCGCGATATAGACCTAACCGGGTCCATTGGTCTCTTAGTTCGGTTTGTCGAAGACCAACAGATCTCAGTACAGGAAGCCGACCAGTGCCTCAAACAGTGGATCGACGAGGGTGGCTCCCGCTCACCGGCCCGCGATTTCGAGGCCTTTCTTGAAGAGTAACGCAGAGATTGTGAGTTAAATCAGTTTATGCCGGTCCACAAAGAGTCGTCGACAAATTGGTCATAGAGATCACTGTTAGCGAGAATTGCTTGAAGTAGTGTTCTAACCTCAGCTGGAGTCTGGATGAGGTTGTACC
>Ga0065697_1000489_pt1 | contig 15714 bp, 13 predicted proteins | sample AntLakMe24m_08um_FD_59086 | JGI IMG/M metagenome (GOLD analysis project Ga0065697, IMG submission 59086) | Hypersaline microbial communities from Antarctic Deep Lake - 24m 0.8um v2 (version 3) | ecosystem: Environmental > Aquatic > Non-marine Saline and Alkaline > Hypersaline | place: Deep Lake... | reverse complement strand
ATCGCCGGCGAACTCCTGAAGAACGCCGAAGACCTCCTGGAACAGGAGATCCACCCGACGGCGATCATCAAGGGCTTCCACCTCGCCAGCGAGAAGGCCCGCGAGGAGGTCGACAACATCGCCGAACCCGTCGATCCCGACGACGAAGAACTCCTCAAAAAGGTCGCCGAGACCTCGATGACCGGCAAGGGCGCGGAACTCGAAAAGGACGTCCTCGCCGATCTCGTCGTCCGCGCCGTCCAGCAGGTCACCGTCGAATCCAACGATGGCAGCCACGTCGTCGACCTCGAAAACGTCAACATCGAGACCCAGACCGGCCGCTCTGCTGGCGAGTCCGATCTCTTGGTCGGTGCAGTCATCGACAAGAACGCGGTCCACGGCGACATGCCGACGAACTTCGAGAACGCCGACACGCTGCTGCTCAACGAGGCCGTCGAGATCGAGGAGGCCGACGTCGACACCCAGGTCTCCATCGAGACGCCCGACCAGCTCCAGAACTTCCTGGATCAGGAAGAAAAACAGCTCAAACAGAAGGTCGAGAAGATCGTCGACAGCGGTGCTGACGTGGTCTTCTGCCAGAAGGGCATCGACGACCTCGCTCAGCACTACCTCGCCAAGGAGGGCGTGCTGGCGATCCGCCGGACCAAGAAGTCCGACATCAAGTTCCTCAAGAACGTCCTCGGCGGCTCGGTCGTCTCCGACGTCAACTCCGTGACGGCTGCCGATCTCGGCAATGGATCGGTCCGCCGCGANGAAGAAGACGAGCTGTTCTACGTCGAGGGGACCGGCGACGAGGTCCACGGCGTGACGCTCCTGCTCCGCGGCTCGACCGACCACGTCGTCGACGAGCTCGAACGCGGGATCAACGACGCCATCGATGTCGTCTCGACGACCGTTTCCGATGGTCGTGTGCTCGCCGGCGGCGGCGCACCCGAAGTCGAGATCGCCTCCCGACTCCGTGATTACGCCGATTCGGTCTCCGGCCGCGAGCAGCTCGCTGTCGAGGCCTTCGCCGACTCGCTCGAACTCGTCCCCCGCGTCCTCGCCGAGAACGCCGGGCTCGACTCGATCGACCTGCTCGTCGACCTCCGTGCCGAACACGAAAGCGGGAACGCCCACGCTGGCCTCAACGCCTTCACCGGGTCCGTCGAGGACACCTACGAGGCAGGCATCGTCGAGCCAGCCCACGCCAAAGAGCAGGCACTGTCGTCTGCCACCGAGGCCGCGAACCTCGTCCTGAAGATCGACGACATCATCGCCGCGGGCGATCTGTCGACCTCCGGCGGCGACGAGGAGGGCGGCGCACCCGGCGGTATGGGTGGCATGGGCGGCATGGGTGGTATGGGCGGCGCTATGTGAAAGTCAGGCCACTGACTATCACATATGCCACCGAGCGCAGCTCGGTGACGCCAATGTAGAAGACGGCCACCAACCACTCAGCTGCTGACTCACCGCGAATCGAATCGTAATTACCGATTTTTGCTGCTGGTAGGTGCTTACTATGGATTGGTAGCTAGTCGCTACTGTCAACGATCGTCGGTCGTCGAGCTACTCTACCCGACCGGTTAAGATCACGGAGTCGAACCAGTCGACATGCACACGCTGTTGCTCGATAGCGACGACGTTCGGGCGAACGCACCGATGGAGCAGCTCATTTCGGCGGTCGAAGACGCCTTCGGAGCGTATCAGCGGGGCGACGCCCAGATGCCGGCGAAGTCCTACATCGACCTCCCGCAGTACAACGGGGATTTCCGGTCGATGCCGGCCTATCTCAACGTCCGTGGCGAGTCGAGCGAAGCAGGCGACGGGTGGGACGCTGCGGGCGTCAAATGGGTCAACGTCCATCCCGACAACCGAGCCGAGTACGGGCTGCCGACCGTGCTGGGGACGATGATCTACTCGGACCCGAAAACCGCCTTTCCGTTGGCAATCATGGACGGCCGCGAGCTAACGATGCTGCGAACGGGGGCAGCCGCCGCAGTCGCCACCGACCACCTCGCCGTTGTGGAGGCAACGTCGCTCGGCATCGTCGGCGCGGGCGTCCAGTCGTACACCCAGCTCGAAGCCATCGCGGCAGTCCGGCCCATCCAGGAGGTCGTCGTCTCGGACGTCGACGCCGAGCGGGCGGCCGAGTTCATCGACCAGTTCGAAGACCGCTTCGATATCCGGGCCGGATCGGTCGCCGAGGCCGCCGCGTGTGACGTGCTCTCGACAGTTACACCCGTCGAATCGCCGATCGTCGACCGCGAGATGGTGGGCGACCACACCCACATCAACGCGATCGGCGCGGATGCGGCGGGCAAACACGAACTGGACGACGAGATCCTCCTGGACGCCAAACTCGTGATCGACGACTACGAACAGACGACCCATTCGGGCGAGATCAACGTCCCATACAGTGCGGGGACGCTCACCGAAGACGACATCTACGGCGAGATCGGGGATATCGTGACCGGTGAGAAACCGGGGCGAACCGCCGAAGACGGAGTCACCGTCTTCGATTCGACCGGGTTGGCGATCCAGGACGTGGCCGCAGCGCACGTCGTATACACGGCGGCCCAAGAACGGGACAACGGCACGCCGTTCGACCTGCTCGGACTGGCCGACAGTTAGTCAGGTTGGTCCCCCACTGCCGACCGGACCGCCCTGACGGCTTTGATTGCGAGGACCAAGACGAGGAAAACGGGGATCAACGGGAACAACAGCGTGAAGATGCCGAGAAACACCACCCATCCCAGCAGATCCATCTCCGTGTCACCGTGGCTTCGGTAGCCCGGGGTCACCGTTCGGTAGGCTGATTCGAGGACTCCAGGATCGGACTGTGCGCGTCATACCCATCATCGGTGCTGAAAAAGCATAAATCGACTGTCAGCAGCGGTGAAAACCGGCGTCGACGTCCTATTCGATGTGGATTGCCGGGCGGAACGGCACGGCTTTCGAGGCGCGATCCCCAGGGTCGTCGATCCCCTCGCCGTCCTCGGCGTAGACCTCGACGGTGGCGTCGTACTCCCGTTCGAGGAAGCCGAGCGCGGTCTCGTAGGTCGAGATCTCGTCGATCTCGTCGAGCACCGCGAGGGTCTCGTCGTCGAGGCTTCGGACGAGGTCGACCAGATCCTGGACCAACTGGTTGACTGCGTTGCCGCGCTCCCGGAGGTCGGGGTCCTGCATGACCTCGCTCATCACGTCGCCGACGTTGGTCCCGGTCTCCCGGACCGTCTCGAAGACCGACTGCTTCCAGTCGGCGGCCACGTAGACGCGGATCGTCTCAGGGTCCTGGTCGGTGACGTTGAGGATGTCCTGGACGTCGTCGGTGAGTCGCTCGATCTGGCGCTCCTCGGTTTCAGTGCGTGCCGACTGCCACTCGCTTTCGACCTCCGGCCACGGAGCGTCCTCGGCTGGGGTCCCGGTGAGCTGTTCGTGCAGCTCGTTCGTCATGAACGGGATGAACGGAGCCAGCAGCCGGAGGCGGGTTTCGAGGACGTGTCGGAGCGTCCACTGGGCGCCCGGCCGATCGAGGTCGGCTCGGCGGCGGTACCATTTGAGGTGCTCCTCGAGCCCATAGAAGGCCGCCTGCGAGGCGCTCCGCGTCTCGGCGTTTTCGAGAGCGTTGGTCGTCGACTCGATGGTCGTCTGGAGCTTCGACAGTAGCCACCGGTCGATGTGTTCGATATCCGCGGGGTCGACATCCGGGTTGTCGGCCTCGATCAGCTCCTGGGCGCGGTTCCAAAAGCGGCGGAGCTGTTTTTCCACACCTTCGACCTGTTCGGCTCGCCAGTCGTAATCCTGCCATGGCTCGGCGGAATTCAGCAGGAAGAAGCGCACAGTGTCGGCGCCGTAGTTCTCGATAGCCTTCCCGGGGAGGACGACGTGGCCTTTCGAGGAGGACATCTTCTCGCCCTCCAGGAGTCCCATGCCCATGATAGTGATGCCGTCGGGCCACTGGGCCTCGTCGAACAGTTCGGCGTGGTGGAACAGGTAGAACGTGAGGTGGTTCGAGATGAGGTCGTTGGCCGAGAACCGCTGGGTAACCGGATACCAGTACTGCCACTCCTCGCGGAGGTCGAGGGCGCGCTCGTCGGCCTCGCCCTCGACTGCGTCTTTGCCGTAGAACAGCGCATCGAAAAAGTCCCGATCGAGGTCCTCGACCGGAATCTCGTCGAGCCGGTGGGCGATGGTGTAGTACGCCATATAGATCGTCGAGTCGGAAAGCGGCTCGATGACGAAACTATCGTCCCACGGGAGCTTCGTGCCCAGCCCGTAGTTGCGGATACAGGGCCACTCGTTGAGCCAGTCGATGGTGTGGTCGTACTCCCCGCGGGTGTTGGCGGGGTTGGTATCGAGTTGGTCGACCACGCGCTTGGCTTCGGCCTTCCAGTCTTCGTCGTTGTACGTGAGGAACCACGTATCCTGGTAGGCGACGACTACTTTCCCGCCAGCACGGGAGACGACGGGGTCGGGGAAGTCGTACATCGCGCCGAAGTCACCCTGATCGCGGTAGGCAGCGGCTAACTCGTCGCGGACGTTCTCGATGAGTTCGTCAGCGTACTCGCCGTAGGCGTCGTGGAGCCGACCCGTGTGGAACTCCGCGTTGTAGACGTCCTGGGTGACTTCCTTGAGGTCGGGGTCGTTGCTGCTGGTGATCCCAGCTGCTTCGACGGCGTCCTTCGCGGGGATTTCGCCGTAGCCCTCGACATCGAGAATCGCGACTGGCTCGATGGCCTCTACTTCCGCAGGGTCGATCCCGTAGGATTCGAGACGCTCGGAGTCGGCTTTGGCCTCCTGGAGGGCCAGATAGTCGTCGGGGCTGTGGGCTGGCACCGACATGACGACGCCCGTGGCGTTGTCCGCATCGACGAACTCCGCGGGCAACACGAGGACCTCGTCGCCGGTGACGGGATTGGTGACGTGTTCGCCGACGAACTCTTCGCCCGCGAACTCGCGGTGGACCTCGACGTCGTGATCCTGGAGTTCGAGCTTCTCGGCGGCTTCGACAGAGACTAGCCACTGCTCGCCGTCGACGGTCGCCTCAACGTAGGTCGACTCGGGATTGATGTAGGCGTTGGTGACCCCACGGACCGTTTCGGGTCGAAGCGTCGCCATCGGGACCGTGGTTTCGCCGTCGGCATCGTCGTGTTCGAATTTGACGAGCGTGTACTCCTGGTACTCGACGTCTTCACCCTCCAGGAGGTCGTGGGTGGTGACGGGGTTTTCCTGCTCGGTGCAGTATTTGACGGGGTGGAGGCCCTTTTCGAGCCGCCCCCGTTCCTTGAGCGTCTCGTACTGCCAGGTGATGAATTTGGAATAGCGGTCGTCGTTGGTCGTGAACTCCCGCCGCCAGTCGATAGACAAGCCCAGCGACTGCATCCCCGTCTTGTAGTGTTCCTCGATGAAATGGCGGGCGTAGCCCATCGGCGTTTCGAGGTCGGATAGGACGTCGTCCGAAACGTTGTAGGTGTCCTGGAGCACCGACATCTGTTTTTCCTCTACGTTTTTCGAGGCGTTCGACCGCGCCGATGATCGGCGTGCCGGTGACGTGCCAGGCCATCGGGAACAGCACGTCGTCGCCCTGCTGGCGGCGATACCGGGCGTACACATCGGGAACAGTGTAGGTTCGGGCGTGGCCGATGTGCATCCCGCCGCTGGGGTAGGGATACGGCACTGTAATAAAGGTCGTCTCCTCGTCGTCGGGGTCGGCAGTCGTGGTGGGGTCGGGCTCATAACGGCCCTCGGCGTCCCACCGCGCCCGCCAGTCGGCTTCGAGTTCCTGCGGGTCGTAATCCATACGACTCCCTCTGTGTGTCGGGCCTAAAATAGCATCTATCGCTGGTCGGGGCTCAACGGGTTAGGCGAACTTCCTGACGGTCATATTCAGCGTGTCGAGGTCGACGATGGGCGCATGGGCCACGTCGGGGTCGATGTTGACCTTCTTTTGGAACTCGGTCTGGGCCTGCCAACAGCCGCTGTTGACCGACAGCACGTTGTGGTACTTCCCCCAGCCGAGTTTGTGGACGTGGCCGGTGTGGAAGACGTCCGGTACCTCGTCGATAACTAAATAGTCCTTCTCCTCAGGTGCGAGCCGCATCTTGCCGCCGTACTTCGGGGCGACGTGTCGTTTTTTAAGTAGCTGGTACATCGCCTTGTGTGGCTCGTCGTAGCTGGCTTTCTCCTCGGGGAGTTCGGCGATCACTTCGTCGAGCGAAACACCATGGTACATCAGCACTGAGACGCCCTCGATGGTGACCGTGGAGGGGTTCCCCGAGATGCGGCAGTCGTGGGCCGACATGATCTCCCGCAACTCCTCGTCGAAGCCCGGTTGGGGCTCGGCGAGGCGGACCGCGTCGTGGTTGCCGGGGATCATGACGATCTCCATATCGCCAGGGACGGCCTTGAGGTGCTCCGAGAAAGCCTCGTACTGGTCGAAGATGTCGACGATATCCAGTTCCTCGTCCTGATCGGGGTAGACGCCGACGCCCTCGACCATATCACCTGCAATAAGGAGGTACTCGACGTGTTCGGCCTCCTCGGTGTGGAGCCAGTCGGCAAACCGGTTCCAGGCGTCGGCCATGAACTCCTGGCTGCCGACGTGGACATCCGAGATGAGGGCAGCCTGAACGTGGCGGTCGGCCGTCGAGGGGCGGAACGTTCGGGGCACGTCGGGGACGAAAAGCGAGTCGACGAACATGATGCCGCTGTCGTCGGCGAGCGTTCCTTGGACCGCGATACATTCGTCCAGCAGGAGGTCGTCGACCATGTTCGCGATCTCGCGGTCTTTCATTACGAGCACGGGGAAGGTGCCGGTCGTGTCTTCGAGTTCGATCAGCCAGTGGCCGCTGGCAGTCGACCGAATGTCGTTGACCAGCCCGATCATTTCGGCTTCGCTGCCGCCGCCCATCGACTGGATCGCCGAGGCTGGACGGTGGTTGACGCGGCCACCCAGGAGTTTAGAAAGCCGCTCGTAGCGGTCGCGGAACGTCGTCACGAACTGCTGGTATTCGCCGGTGCCGGTACTCCGGCCGGTAATGTCGCCGCTGATCTCGGCTGGCTGTGGGGACCGCGCTGCCGCCTCGGTGGTCGGTCGTCCCTCAGCCGTGATAGCCGCTGTTGCCGACTCCGAAGACCCCTCTGTTTCGACTGGAGTTCCCTTCGTTGTTGTAGATTTTTCAGGGTTTTTAGTTGGAGTTGAAACAGAGGTGTTTGGTGATGGAGCCGAATCGGCGGCAACCGCCGCCGGATCGGGAGCCGGAGGCGACGAGTCGAGCGTTTGTCGAACGGTAGCAGTACTCACACGGAGCGCATCGTCCGGCGTTGCCTCGACGACCGTTTCGAGTGCGGCCGCCGGATCGTCGGCCCCCGCAAGGAGTGTTACAGCCTCACGTTCGGCGTTGTAGCCGTGCTCGGCGAGGGCCTGAACGATTCGTGACGGCGTCTCCAGTGGCACATCCACTCGTGGGATGGCTCCAGTCAAAAGGATGCCGAACGACGGACTGTCGTTCCCGAATTGCCGGACAGTAAGCATTACATAACGCTTTGTTAAGACGAATAAACAACGTATAATGGTGTGTAGGCCGTCATTATACTCGACGGAAACGGCGTCTCATCGAATGAAATCACAAGACGTAGTAGGGGAAATTACCCAGAAGGTTCAAACACGGGCCAATCGAATGAGAGGGCAATGAGTCCAGGGGATCGTCGGCCGCCAGACGACGAGGACGACGGAGTGTCGACGGCGGATCGAACGTCGTCCTCGGAGACCGACGAGACGGCTGCGAACGGCGGTGATCGCCGGTCGACCGAGCGGCTTCGCGGCGACAACGCGGCCGAGCGCGACATCCCGACCCGTACCGGGTCGACGGAGTCCGACTCGCTGTGGACACAGTTTCGCACAGCCAACGATGGGCCGTTGTTGTTGCTTCGTGAGGTCCTGCTCAGTGGCGGGATCGTGCTGCTGTTCGGGCTGTTGTTGTTCGGTGCCAGTGGCGTCTGGCCGCCGATGGTTGCGGTCGAAAGCGAGAGTATGGAGCCGAACATCAACCAGTACGATCTGATACTCGTCTCCGAGCCGGGACGGTTCGCACCCGAGATGGCCGACCGGACAGGTGTTGTTACGGCGAATTCGGTCGCTGAAACCGAACACAAGTCGTTCAATCGCGAAGGGAGTGTGGTTGTCTACCAGAATCCTGAGTCACTCGGACCGCCGATTATCCACCGAACACACTTCTACGTCGAGGACGGCGAAAACTGGTACGATCGGGCGAACCCGGAGTATATCGCCGCCGACAGCTGTTCGGAACTCGACCAGTGTCCGGCCCCCCACGCGGGCTATATCACGAAAGGCGACAACAGTGAGAGCAACTCCCAGTATGACCAGGCAAACGGGATCGCACCGGTCGTCAAACCGGGGTGGGTCACCGGGATCGCACACCTCCGGATTCCACGAGTCGGCTACATCCGACTCGCACTGACCGGCGCGGCGAGTTTCGGGCCGCTACTGCCTGCTGGTGTGGGCGCTGTCGGTGCTGGGACGGCGTATGCGATCGGTCGACGCGAACTGCTCACGTGATCTGATCGGCGGCCGTCGCGCTTCGTAATCAGTCGTTGTCGAATCGTGCCTGGACGAACGGCTGAACATTGTCGATGTCGCCGAGCCGGGAGTCGGACAAGAGAACGGCCTCGGTCTCGTCGATCGGCACCGAGAGGTTCATTTCTTTCGTGCGGCCGTAGCGGCCTTTCGAGACAACGACCGCGTTGACGATGCCAAGCATGTCGAGTTCGCTGATGAGGTCGGTCACCCGCCGCTGGGTGAGGACGTCGGCGTCGATCTCCTCACACAGTCGTTTGTAGATGTTGAACACCTCGCCGGTGTTGATGTTATGGACCCCATTCTTTTCAAGCAGGATTATCGAAAAGAGGACGATCTTGCTCTGGGTCGGCAGCGTGCGGACGACTTCGACGACCCGGTCGAGTTCGATCTTGTCTTGGGCCTGCCGGACGTGGGTCTCCTCGATGAGATCGGCCTGACTCCGTTCGGCGAGTTCGCCTGCGGTCCGGAGGAGGTCCAGCGCCCGGCGGGCATCGCCGTGTTCCTGGGCGGCGAAGGCCGCACACAGCGGGATCACGTCCGAGGTGAGAGCTTCAGATTTGAACGCCACGTCCGCGCGGTGTTGGAGAATATCTCTGAGTTGGGTGGCGTCGTATGGCGGAAAGACGATCTCCTCCTCGCCGAGCGAGGATTTGACACGAGGGTCGAGGAAGTCCGTGAATTTGAGGTCGTTGGAGATCCCCATGATCGAGATCCTGGAGTTGGTGAGCTCGGAGTTCATCCGCGAGAGGTTGTAGAGAGTGTCGTCGCCGCTTTTCTCGACGAGTTTATCGATCTCGTCGAGCATGATGACGACCACGCGCTCGTGGTAGTCGACAGCCTCGAAAAACGTCGTGTACACCCGGTCGGTCGGCCACCCCGTCATCGGGACGGGATCGAGCTCTGCGAGATCGGCTTCGAGGGAATCGATTGCGGCGTCGACTGCTTCGACATCCTCGTACTCTGCGGCCAGCGAGCTGACTTCCTCGTTGGTATCGTCCGCGTCGGTGTCTTCTACCTTGTTAGCGGAATTCGAGGGGGTGTTGGTCGACTGGAGGTGGTCGCGAACCGCCTCGAGGGTCTCGATTTTCGACTCGATCCGAGCTTCGTTTTTGTCGATGAACTTGTTTGCGAGTTGGGCGAGGACGCGATACTGGGTGTCAGTGACCTCGCAGTTGATATATTCGACCTCGCAGGGAACGTCGTACTTCTGAGAGGTCGATTCGAGCTCCTGGCTGACGAACTTCGCGCTGGCGGTTTTCCCGGTCCCCGTCTTCCCGTAGATGAGGATGTTCGAGGGAGTATCGCCGCGGAGCGCGGAGACCAGAATCGTCGCCATCCGGTTGATCTGGTCGTTGCGGTGGGGGAGCTCGTGAGGGGTGTAGGAAGGACGGAGGACCTCTTTGTTCTCGAAGATCGGCTCGCTGGCCAGCAGGTCGTCGAACAGCCCCTGGCTCTCCTCGCTTTCGTCGAACATCGTGTCGAAATCGAGATTGGTCGAGGTGGCTGAGCGGTCTCTGGCGGCTGTCGAATCGTCGGCGTCGGCGGCGGAGTCCGGCTCCGAATCTGTGTTTTCCTTCGTCATACTACCCCCTCTATTTCAGGTGGAACCTGTGGCACGTACCGCACCAAACCGACCGGAGGGACCCTAAGCGGGGTGTTCCGTTCGTGAGGGCGGCCGGGCCGTGTCCAGATGATGCAGACGAAGCAGAGGCACAGCGAGTACAAAAACGTTCTCCCTTCGGGCCGTGTTTCGAGTGGTAAGAGTGTCCTTGCGACAGCTCCGTCGCCGTGGCTGACCGTTTCGACTGGAACGACAGTCCCGTCGACAGGCCCGTGGCTGAGAGAGTCACAAGGGAGCTGGAAGTACAGATTGTCGGGAATGGCAGGGAGACGAGACGTTGGAAGCGGCAAGGAGCCGCGACAGTCGATAGCTGATTACGGTTGGTGTCGAGGCCGTTACCGTAGCTGTCGGATCGTGAACAACACGCCCTAGCCCCCCACCCCTTCGTTTCGAGTGGAACTCCCACGAGAGCCGCTCCAGGGTAGGACGGAATCGCCGATTAGAAAATTCCTAGACTAGTCGCCCTTTCATACAACAAATAAAAACAACTAGAGAACGGTATTTACTGCAGTACGGGTCAGGTTTCTGCGAGAGTAATATAAAGATTTCTCTCGTGAACTAGTAGTTGTCGACCCTCCCCACCCTCTCACGCGTCTCCAGTTGAAACGAAGGGGTGGGGGGCTAGGATGTGTGATATTGTCTCCCATTCGTGTGGGAGTCTCTATCTCGACTACCAGCCATCGAAGGTTATCTGACGCCCACTCGATAGACCTGACCGACGACTTCTGCGACACATCCGTCAGCCGACCGACGGTGCTCCGATCCCGATCATACGTGATCGGCGGCATACCGATCTCGAAACTTCGGCGAGTCCCGTCACCGAAACCCTGCAAATCCTGTCACTACGAACCCGAGACAGTCGACTATTTCTAATAGTCAATTACAGTCGGTAAAACTCCCTGAGCCGCCCAAAAACAGTCGGTAGCCACCCTAATACGCGGGGGCCCTTACCCCTGTCTGACGTAGTACTTAAGTGTGCCCGCGAGTCACGATATTGCAGACGCTCCTCTGTGCGCACGCGTAGCGGAGGGGTGCGGGAGCTCATGATGGGTCTGCTCACAAACTTACGAGACAGTATTTCGCGGGTCACAGACCGACTGTTCGCGTCCGAGGAGCCGAAGCGGATCGGCATCTACGGGCCGCCGAACGCCGGGAAGACGACTCTCGCGAACCGTATCGCACGCGACTGGACTGGCGACGCTATCGGTCCCGAAAGCCACGTTCCACACGAAACACGCCGGGCTCGGCGTAAGGAGGACGTCTCCATCGAGCGCAACGGGAAATCGGTCTCCATCGACATCGTCGACACCCCCGGTGTCACCACGAAGGTCGACTACAAGGAGTTCCTGGACCACGACATGGAGAAGGACGACGCCATCCGGCGCTCCCGAGAGGCGACCGAGGGCGTCGCCGAAGCCATGCACTGGCTTCGGGAGGATGTCGACGGCGTCATCTATGTGCTCGACTCCTCGACTGACCCCTTCACGCAGGTCAACACCATGCTGATCGGGATTATCGAGAGCCGCGAGCTGCCCGTCCTCATCTTCGCCAACAAGACCGACCTCGAAGACTCGGACATCCAGCGTGTTGCCGATGCGTTCCCCGACCACGAGACGGTCCCGCTGTCGGCGCTGGAGGGCAACAACATGGACGAAGTCTACGACAAGATCGCGGAGTACTTCGGATAATGCCCGAAACAACCCCCAACTCCGACAGCGGCGTCCAGATCGACCTCATCAGCGGCTCCAGGATGGCCGGGCTCCGGAGCATGGAGAAGATCAGACTCATCCTTGATGGCGTCCGCGAGGGCAACATCGTCATTCTCGAAGAGGGGCGTGTCGCCAGACGAGGAGTCCAAACTCATCGAGGTCACGATGACCGAGATCAGCCCTGACGACTTTTCGGGGATCGAAATCGAGAGCTACCCGCGCGCCGAGACCGCCGACCAGAGCTTCCTGGACAAACTCATGGGACGGGAGTCCACGAAGAAACTCACCGTCATCGGCCCGGCCAACCAGATCGAGACGCTCCACAAGGACGAACAGCTCATCAGCGCGCTGGTCTCCCGGAAATAACCCCATGACACCAACTATCCACTGATGCCCCACCAGTGTACCAACTGCGGCCACACGTTCCCCGACGGCTCCAAAGAGATGCTCTCCGGCTGTCCGGACTGCGGCGGCAACAAGTTCCAGTTCAGACCCGCGGGCTCCAACGCCGACTCCGTCGCTGACGACGCTGCCGAAGCCACTGCGTCCTCGAAACCCGACGCGTCGACTGGAGATTCCGTGACGATCGACCCCGAGACGCCGTCTGCCGGGCGTCAGACATCTCCACCGGAAACGGAGGGGGTTGGTGACGAAAGCGAGGTCGCCCAGAGCGATGAGGCTGAATCGCCCGCCCAGTCGACCGCTCGCTCGGACGTAGTTTCCTCGTCGGAACTCACTGCCGCTGGCTCGATGGGCCCACAGTCGACCGCCGAAGAGCAGTCTCCCACCGACCAGCCCGCCGCGACCGACGCACCCGAACCCGACGCCGAAGCGGCGGCCGACACGGCGGATGACCCCACCGAGGAGTCCAACCTCGACGAGCTCAGAAAGGAACTCAACAACCAGTTCGAGTCCATCCGTATCGTGAGCCCCGGCCAGTACGAACTGAACCTGATGGAGCTCTACGACCGCGACGAGTACATCATCTCGCTCCGCGAGGACGGCCGGTACGTCATCGAAGTCCCCGACGGATGGGGCGATTCCTGACCTCGGGCGAATTTTCGACCGCAAAACCCGTCGACTGTTTGTTACCCCTATTTAAACTATCCACAATATTCCGGTTCTGCAACTCTTCTGGAAGTGAACAACGTTATGCGGGACCCCATGTTATGACCGTCCATGTTTACCACGGACACGGAAGCTACCTGCGGCTGTTGCAGTGACGTATCGATCCCTCGGGGGGTCGCCTGATGCGCCTCGTTGCCAAGTTCGGCGGGACGAGCCTCGGCAGCGGCGACCGGATCAACCGCGCGGCGGACTCGATCGCCGCCGCCGTCGACGCGGGCCACCAGATCGCCGTCGTCGCCAGCGCGATGGGNTCTACGACCGACGAACTGCTCGAGGAAATCAACTTCGAGGCCTCGGATGCCGACCGCGCCGAGATCGTCTCAATGGGCGAACGCACCAGCGTCCGGATGCTCAAAGCGGCGCTCTCCGCGCGTGGCGTCGACTCGATCTTCCTCGAACCCGGCACCGACGAGTGGCCGATCATCACCAACGACCTCGGCGAGGTCGACGCCGAGTCGACCAAACGCCGCGCCGCCGAACTCGCCGGGGACCTCGACGGCGTCGTCCCGGTCATCACGGGCTTCCTCGCCCAGAACGCCGACGGCGAGATCACGACGCTGGGCCGCGGAGGGAGCGATACGACCGCCGTCATGCTGGGTAACTACATGAACGCCGACGAGGTCGTCATCGTCACCGACGTCGAGGGCGTCATGACCGGCGACCCACGGGTCGTCGAGGGCGCGCGCAACGTCGGCCGGATTTCGGTCGACGAACTCCGAAACCTCTCGTTCCGCGGCGCTGAGGTCGTCGCGCCGAGCGCACTGTCGTACAAGGACGAACACCTCGGCGTGCGGGTTGTTCACTACCAGCACGGCGACCTCCTGACGGGCGGCACCCAGATCGAAGGGGAGTTCCAGAACCTCATCGATATGCAGGAAGAGCCGCTGGCCTGTTTGACGGTCGCCGGACGGGCGATCCGCAACAGCCCGGGCATCCTTGCGGACCTCTCACAGTCGCTGCGGTCGGCCGACATCAACATCGACGCTGTCGCCAGCGGAATGGACTCGATCACGTTCTACATCAACGAGGCCCGCGCGGAGAAGGCCGAAGCCGTCCTCCACGAGGAGGTCGTCAGCGGCACGACGCTGTCGAGTGTGACCGTCGAAGACGGCGTCGCCGTCATCCGCGTCACCGGCGGCGAACTCCCGAACCGACCGGGGGTCGTCAAAGAGATCCTGACACGGCTCGCCGACGCCGGGATCAACCTCCAGGATGTCATCACGAGCGCCACATCGGTCGCGCTATTCGTCGACTGGGACGACCGCGAGGAGACGCTCGATATCGTTCAAGACCACGTCTAAACCGCCTTATTTCTACTTCCCGGCTTTTAGCCGCGTCCCGATCGACTTCGGGAGCCCGGCCGCCTCGACGGCCGCAACCGCCCGGTCGATATCGTACTCGACGCGGTGTGTCTCGACGGTCGGCGCGCCGCCGTTCTCGGCGTCCGCGTCGTCCTCACCGAGTTCCACCACCGCGAACGCCGCTCGCGGATCGCCGTCGCGCGGCTGGCCGACACTTCCTGGATTCAATACGATCCCCTCGTTGAATCGCCGCGAGTCCTGGACATGTGTATGACCCAGAACAACCACGTCGACGCCCTCGCCGAGCATCGACGCCGAGAACTCCCGCGGGTAGGTGTAGCGATCAGGATCGTCGGGGTGGCCGTGAACCATGTGAATCCGCCCGTCGGCGACGAACTGCTCGGTCGGCAGCGACCGGAGCCACTCCATGTCGGCGTCGCCCAACTCCTCGCGGGCGTGCCGAACCCCCGCTTTCGCCATCGCATTGAACCGCTCGCCGCCGTCGAAGGCGACCGCCCGGTCGTGGTTGCCCCGCACCGTCACCGCACCCAACTCCAGCACCCGGTCGATACAAGCCGCAGGCCACGGGTTGTACCCCACCACGTCGCCCGCACAGAGCAGGCGGTCGACCGGTGGCATTGCCTCACACACCGCCTCGAAAGCGGGCAGATTGCCGTGAATGTCCGAAATGATACCGAAGCGCATACCATCGCTTCGGTCGAGAGACAAAAATCCGTTTGGGAGCAGTACGCGTTTTCAAAAGGAGTTGTGGTGGTCGCTGGTCGTGTGGTGTCCGTCGGTTGCCTACCAGAACGGGCCGTCCTCCCGCCGGGATGCCGTCCGGGTCAATCCTGGCTCGGGGTCGAGTTCCCCTGCTGGAAGGCTCCAGTCGTCCGCAAGCGGCGGCAACGCCTCACCCTCTCTCGGGAATGCCCAGTGGTCGAGCGTCCCGTGAATCCGCGTCTCCTCGCCGTCGACCCCCACTCGAAGCGTCGGGGTCAGCGTCCCGGCAAACCGCTGCCGTTGCTCCTCGCCCGACAGCGCCGCGATCTCGTCGATTGCGACCCCGTCGAACTCGGGATAGTTGCAAAACCCACTCACGAGCAGTTCCTCGCCGTGACCGACCGCCAGCCACGAGTAGGCCTGAAACGGCGCGCTCGCCGGGTTCGTCACGACCAGCCCCGACTCGTTCAGCGGCCGGTAGTCTCCCTCCAAGCGAGTCGGCAACGAACCCATACAGCGCGTCGTAGCCTGCGAGTCCGGGCGCGAAGGTGTCGACGTGGCTGGAGACGAACAGGTAGTACTGCCCCTCGCGGTAGACGACGTGGGGGCGTTCGATCTCCTGGTTCACACAGACGCTGTCGAAGATCGGCG
>Ga0065697_1000491_pt1 | contig 15817 bp, 19 predicted proteins | sample AntLakMe24m_08um_FD_59086 | JGI IMG/M metagenome (GOLD analysis project Ga0065697, IMG submission 59086) | Hypersaline microbial communities from Antarctic Deep Lake - 24m 0.8um v2 (version 3) | ecosystem: Environmental > Aquatic > Non-marine Saline and Alkaline > Hypersaline | place: Deep Lake... | reverse complement strand
CGGCGGGCGGCCGACGAGTGCGACCTCGTACTCTCGTCCGGATCGACCTCGGCGAGCGCGGTCGACGTGATCTACCGCGTGATCGAGGAGCGTGGCGACCTCCTGCTTCACGGCGTCGCGGTCAAGCCCGGCAAGCCGATGCTGATCGGGCGACTCGACCGCGGCGGGAGCGAGGCAGTGGGCGAGAGCGATGCCGACGGCGACACCGACCCTCGTACCGGCGAGTCCGCCTACGTCGGCCTCCCCGGCTACCCAGTCTCTGCGCTCACGATCTTCCGGACGTTCGTCGCGCCCGCGATCCGCGAGGCGGCTGGTCAGCCCGAACCCGCGACGGCAACTATCGAAGGCCGGATGGCCGTCGGCGAGCGCTACGGCGAGGGACGCATGCGGCTGATGCCGGTCGGACTGCTCGATCTGAACGACGGCGATCTGCCCCTCGTCTACCCGGTCGACAAGGGGTCTGGCGCGACGACGAGCCTCGTCGAGGCCGACGGCGTCGTCGCGGTCGACCCGGACACCGAGTACCTCGACCGGGACGAGCGCGTCACGGTGCAGCTGTTCTCGCCCGACGTGCGTCCGCCGACCCTGCTCGGCGTCGGCGAGGACGACCCGGCGCTCAACCGCCTGCTCGACCGGCTCGACGCTCCCCGGTACCTCCCGGTCGGCTCCCGTGAGGGGCTCCGCCGACTCCGCGACGGCGTGCCCGACGTGGCGGTCGTCGCGGGCCCGACAGACCGCGACGTCGACGCCGTCGATCTCGGCGGCTGGGCTCGCGAGTGGGGGTTAGTCGTCCCCGAGGGTAACCCGGCCGGCGTGACGGGGCTTGCAGACCTCGTCGACGGCGAGATGCGCTTCGTCAACCGGCCGACCGACTCGGGGCTCCGCCGGAGCCTCGACGACGCGCTCGCCGACCTCGCGACCGATCGCGACGCGTCGCGCGGTGACCTCGCCGACCGGATCGACGGCTACGAGCTGACAGTTCGCGCGTTCGAGAGCCCGGTCAGGAAGGTGCTCGCGGGCGACGCCGACGCCGGACTCGGGCTCCGAGAGACGGCCGACCGGCTCGACTGTGGGTTCGTCTCGCTCGGCGAGCAGTCCGTCACCGTCCGCGCCGCACCCGACCGGGTCGAGCGGGACGCAGTCGAGGAACTCGCGGACGCGCTGAATGATCCGACCGACCTCCTCGCCGATCTGGCGGGCTACTCGCGGAACAGTCGGAACGACCCCTGACCGACGACGACCTCGGCGGCGTCACCGTTCGTCGAGCTGGTGACCGTCATGTCGCTGACGCCGATCGAGCCGCCGGACCTGACGATCGTCGCCTCCGCCCGGAGGTCGCCGGTCGCCGGCCGGAGGTAGTTCGCGTTGAGGTTCACCGTCGCGACCCCGCCCGAGAGTGGCTCCTCGAAGGCGGTGCGCTGGACGATTCCGCCCGCGGTGTCGACGAGCGTCGCGGCCACGCCCCCGTGAATGGTACCGCCGTCGCTGTTCGTCAGCTTGTCGTCGAACGGGATCGAGAGGACGACCCGACCGCGCTCGACGACGTCGACCGACGTGTTCAGCCACGAGAGGTAGCCGTGCTCCTCCTCGATCCGCCGCTCGACGAGTTCGACCGCCGCCGCCGACAGCGGCTCCATCGCCTCGACCTCGCTCCGGTCCATACCCCACCCTCGGCGTCGTCCCGCTTGTAGTCCTCGAAACTCGCAACAACGGCTGGGAGGTTGGGGCGGTACGGTCGGAGAGAGGCCCTCCGCCTCCCGTCCGACGGCTTATCACCGATCCCGCGCCATCCGCCCCGTGACCTGACGCGTTGCCCCGCGGCGGCCGAGGCGGGAGCCCGGCGCACCGCCGCGGCGGATCGTTCGCGCCGGCTGTCCGCCACCCGTCTCGCCAGCCGCTGGTGATCCCAAACTCACCCTACACCGAGTCGGATCGGGTCGTCGCTCGGCGCGAGCGCGAGCGAGACGGTCTCGCCGAGGTCGAACCGTCTGTCCGGACAGACGATCTTCGCCCCGAATCCGTCGTCTCTGGCCGCGAACAGCGACAGCCCCACCACCCGCTCGCCGTTCGCGAGCACGTCGATCGGGTCCCACGCGACGCCTCGCCCTCGGGCGACGCCGACGCGGGTGCCCCACAGCGACACCGCCGCCCCGTCCACGAGTTCGTCGAACGCGCCGCCGCCCGCGTAGTGCGCCAGCCCGCCGTCGAGAGGTATCCCGTCGTCGCTCGCGAGCGCCGCGAACCGCTGACCGGGGGCCGGGTGGGTCGGCGCGTCGAGGACGACGTGCGTCGGGCCGCGCTCGACGACTGCGCCGGTCCCGTCCCACTGTATCGGCTCGACCGACACGTCGACATCGACCGGGAGCGACCCGCTCGCCCGGAGCGCGTTCGCACCCGGCGCTCTGAATCCGAGGTGGACGTGGTTGTCGACCCACTGACCGAAGAAACCGGACCGCGTCAGCGGGCCGAGAGCGTCGCCGACCGCGACGCGGTCACCCGCCGAGACCTCCGGAACAACGTGGAGAATCCGCGCGATCGTTCCGGGTGCCGCGCCGGCTCGTCGGCACCAGTCCTCATCGAGCTCGACGACGATCAGGTGGTCCTCGTCGGCGGCGTACGGCCGGTCCGGACAGCCGACGGTCCGCGTTTCGCGGACGACCCCGGCGACCGGCGAGATCCCCGCCTCGCTGTCCGGGTAGAGGTCGATCGCGCAGCCGTCATCGTGCGCCGGATACGGTGAGTTAAACCGCGAGAACCGTCGGTAGCGGTCGAGCACCGACGACGAGAGCGTGACAGCCATCGAGTCGTCACGAGGAGCCCGACGTGCAAGTGGCCGTCGAAGCCGGCCATCGCGGTCGGTCTATGAGACGACCGTCAACCACCGGATCAGTCGTCAGCGGGCTCGATCCCCGAGATCACGAAGCGCGCGCCGCCGGACGCTGACTCCTCGACAGAGAGCTCCCACCCGTGCGCCTCGGCGATGTCGCCGACGATGGCGAGCCCGAGTCCGGTCCCGCCGCCGAGGGAGACGCCGCGCTCGATTACCTGCGACCGCTGATCCGGCGGGACGCCGGGACCGTCGTCGGCGACCGTGAGCGCAATATCGTCCTCTCGTCGCTCGATTTCGACCCGCACCGTCACGTCGTCGCCGGCGTGTTCGATCGCGTTGCGGAACAGGTTCGAGAGGAGCTGTTCGAGCCGGTCGCCGTCGGCCAAGGCAGACACGTCCGGCCCGTTGACCGACAGCGTCGCGTCTGCGGTTTCAAGGCGTGACCAGACCCGTCTCGCGGTCCCGTCGAGCGAGACGCGGTCGACCTCGTCGACGGACTTCCCGGCGGTCGCCAGCGACAGCAGCCCCTCGATCAGGTCGTCCATCCGCTCGTGGGCGTTCGCGGCGCGGTCGAGTGCGTCCTCGTTGTTCCGGTCGCCGTGGCGAGCGAGCTCCACTGCCGCAGTCGCCGCCGCGAGCGGATTCCGGAGGTCGTGGGAGACGACGCCGGCGAAATCCTCCAACCGCTCGTTTTGCCGCTCTAACTCGACCTCGCGGCGCTCCAGTTCGGTCTGTCGACGCTCGCGTTCGGTCACGTCACGGAGCAGGAACACGTGCCCGCGATCGGTCCCGCGGGGGTCGGTGATCGGGTCCTCTTGGATGTCGAACTGCCGCCCGCCGATCGATATCGGGTGTTCCACCCCGACCTCCAAGAGCGGGAACACGTTCGACAGCGAAGAGCCGACCGCGTCGGACGGAAGGAGTTCCTCTGCCGCTGGGTTGAGGTCACGTATCCGACCGTCAGAGCCGGCGACGATCACGGGGTCCTGCATCACCTCGACGGACCGTGTCGCGCGCGACGACGGCGGCGTCGAGCGTCCCGAGCCAGAAGACGGTCCCGTACAGGAAGACGCCGTGGACCACGAGCCCCGCCGGGAACCACGCGAGGTGCGCGTAGCTCCCTACGTCGACGACCGTGACGATGCCGCCCAGAAACGGAAACAAGGTTCCGAGCAGGATCACGAACGTCTGAAGACGGTAGCGGTTTCCCGTCCGCCGGTACAGATCGACCACGACGAGGACACCGGCGATACACAGCCCGTAGGCGTACAGTACGAACGCCACATCCGCGATCCCGAGCCCGAACGAGAGCAGCGTGAACGGCCCCTCGACGACGGCTGCCAGCGAGCGTCGCGAGAGCCCGTGGGTCCCGCTCGACCAGGCGGTCAACACCCAGACGAACGGCGGGGCCGCGAGCGCGACAGTCCGGTTCTCCGTGCGCCACCGGTCGTGGCCGGAGAACGCCAGCACGAACGCCATCCAGATGCCGGGGACCGCGGCGACGAGCGGCGTTGAGAGGTTGAGTGCGACGATCATCGCTAGTTCGCTCGCGCTCGCGACTCTAACGGCGTACAGAAGCGAGACGGCACCGCCACAGAACAGGTAAAAGCGAGACCTCGGTGCCGCCCGGTTCGTCACGGTCGACCCACGCGACGCGGCCGAGCCAGACTCCGATGACCCCGGCGAGGAGGCAGGCTGCGAGGTACGCCTGCACCGGCAGTGCGCCGAGATCGCTCATCGTTACCTGACACAGTCAGAGGGCCGGCAAAACCTTTGTGTCACGCGCTCGTCGCCCTCCCGAGCGGCGAACGACGCGCGTCGGACGCGCGCCGCAAGTCGCTTGTCTGATCGCCTCCTGAAGGCGGTATGCGCGTGCTCAGAGGTCGCGACCCTCGCCCCGCAGTGGACCGCGAGCACACGGCGGCGCTGCTCGCCGACGCGAGCGACGGGACGCCGGGAGTTCGGGTGTGGACGCCGCCCCGTCAGGTCGCCTTCGGACGCCGCGATGCACGAGAGCCGGGATTCGGGCGAGCGAAGCGGCTTGCCGCCGAGCGAGGGTTCGAGCCGATCGAACGCGACGTGGGGGGGCGAGCCGTCGCGTACCCGGGCGACACGCTCGCGTTCGCACACGCGCTCCCGCTCGTCGACGGCCGGGGTTTCGAGTCGATTCCGGACCGATACGAGCGCGCGATCGAGACGGTTATCAGAGCGTTGCGGAGCCTCGGCGCGGAGGTGTCGACCGGCGAGCCGCCGGAGTCGTTCTGTCCGGGCGATCACTCAATCCGCGTCGCGGGTGGCGGCAAAGTTGCGGGGATCGCCCAGCGCGTTCGGGGGGACGCCGCGCTCGTGGCGGGCTGTCTGGTCGTCACGCGGGCGGACGCGAGTGCCGTCGCCGATGCCACCGCGGCGGTGTACGACGCGCTCGGCGTTCCATTCGACCCCGAGACGGTCGGGAGCGTCGCGGAGGCGAACGGTCCCGAGGATCCGAAACCAGTCGCTCGGGCGCTGGAAGACGCGTTTGTCGACGGGCCGTGGGGCGACGGCGAACCGAAGATCGACCGGATCGACCGCAGCGGCTGAGCAGCGATCGGTGCTCGCGACGCGATTCGCGGGCGGGTTGCGGACGGATGGTGGGTGGATCCCAGGTGGATCGCGGTTTCGACGTGCTTTTTATTCGCGGGAGTCTCAGTTCGCCCATGGCCGAATTCAAAGTCGTCATCGCCGACCCCAACACCGGTGAGACGTTCCAGCGAGAGGTTGACGGACAGGACGCAAACCGGTTCCTCGGTCGCGATATCGGTGACGAGATCGGCGGCGACGCCGTCGGGCTCTCCGAGCACACGATCGCGATTACCGGCGGCTCGGACGAGACCGGGCGCCCGATGCGCGAGGACGTCTCCGGCACCCGCCTGAAGGAGCTCCTGCTCGAAGGCGGCGTCGGATTCGAGCCGTCTCGCGAGGGCGAGCGCAAGCGAATCACCGTCCGCGGCCGCGAGATCGACAACGACGTGGCCCAGATCAACGTCTCGGTGGTCGAGGGCGACGACGTCGCCGCCGCGCTCGGAGAGGGCGACGCCGACGCTGACGACGCCGACGAGGAGTAAGCGCCCGTTTTCGATGCCCCGCGTTCCCTCCGACGACGAGGGCGTCGCCTCGATCCGCGTCTCGCTCGCCCGGAGCGGCGGGACTCGCCGGCCCTGCGTCCGGATTCCGAACGACGACGAGCTCGACGGTCGCGTCGAATCCGGGACCTGTGAGTCGCTGTCGCTCGCCGCGGGCGACGTAATTCGTGTCGCCATCGACCGCGAGGAGTACCACGCGCCGGTACGGAGCGACAGCGAGGGACGGATCATCCGCGGCGCGTTCGACAACCGACGGCTCGCGCGCGAGCCCGGCGAAGGAGCGAACCGCCTCGCCGAGTGGCTCGACGAAAACGACCGCGAGCCGGGCGACGTAATTGTCCTCGATGTCGTCGTTCCCGGCGAGCTGTACGGACTCCGAATCCCCGGCGAGCGGACGGTGTACGAGGCGAACCGCGGCCCGCGGTCGTCGCTGTCGGACATCGCTCGCGACCTCGACGGGTGAACCTGAGCGGGTCGCTCCGACCCGATCGGCATCAGCGTCGACGAACGGGTCGGATCGCTTATTCTCGCGCGGACCCGATCCAGACGTATGCAAGAGGTCGACGCAGATCTGACGGCGCTCGACCGCGGGATCATCAACGCCTTTCAAGGCGGATTCCCGGTGACCGAGCGCCCCTTCGAACCGGCCGCGGCCGCGCTCCGCGAGCGCGGGATCGACGTGACCGGCCCGGAGCTGTGCGAGCGCGTGCGCGAACTCGACGAGGCGGGGACCCTCTCCCGGTTCGGGGCGCTCGTCAACGCCGAGGAGATCGGCGGAGCGGCCTCGCTCGTCGCGATGCACGCCCCCGAAGACCGGTACGAGGAGATCGCGGAGACGGTCAACGAGTTCACCGCGGTGGCGCACAACTACGAGCGCGAGCATCCCCACCTCAACATGTGGTTCGTCGTGAGCGTCGCCGACCACCCGGATCCCGACAAGGACGGGAGCGACCGGGTCGACGAGGTACTCGCGGAGATCGAGGCCGCGACCGGGCAGGAGACGTACAACCTCCCGAAGGTTCGCGAGTTCCACGTCGGCGCGAAGTTCCTCGTCGACGGCCCGGTTCCCGACGGCGAGATCGACCTCTCGGATCTGGGGCCCGCGGTTTCGGCCAGCGGCCGGTCGACGCTCACCCTCGACGAGCGCGACCTCGTCGTCGAGATTCAGGGCGGACTCCCGATCACGGAGATGCCGTACGCCGACGTGGCGGCCGCGATCGGCGCCGAGGTCGACTGGGTGATCGAGACGATCAAGCGGTTCAACGCGGAGGGGAAGGTGCGCCGCGTCGGCGTCATCCCGAACCACTACGCGCTCGGGTACACCGAGAACGGGATGACCGTCTGGGACGTGCCCGAGGACGCGCTCGACGAGGTCGGGCCGGTCGTCGCGAGGCTCGACTTCGTCACCCACTGTTACGAGCGACCCCGGCACGCGGGCGTCTGGGAGTACAACTTCTTCGCGATGACCCACGGGCGGACGGAGGCCGAAAGCGAGCGCCGGATCGCGGAGGTCAAAGAGCTGATGGACGAGTACTGGGAAGTCGGCGAGAGCGACTGGGACACGCTGTTCTCGACCCGAATCTTGAAGAAGACGGGGATCCGCATCGCTGACCGCGCCGACAGCAACACCGCGTGATCCCGCTGTACCACGACTTCACCGGCGAGACGGTGCTGGTGTTCGGCGGCGGCACCGTCGGGTCGCGGAAGGCGTCCCGGTTCGCCGACGAGGCGCGAGTCGTCGTCGTGAGCCCCGGCTTCGACGATCGGCTGGTCGACCTCGCCGAGGAAGATCGCGAGTCAGTAGAACTGGTCCGCGCCACACCTGACGCCGAGGCCATCCACGGGTGGATCGACCGCGTCGACCCCGCTCTCGTCGTCGCCGCCACGGACGACGCGGCCGTCAACGCGGCAGCCGAGGCGGCCGCGCTCGACACCGGCGCGCTCGTCAACCGGACCGACGTGTCGGCCGGGGACCGTTCGGGCGGCCGAGACGTGCGGAGCGTCGTCGTCCCGGCGACGATCGAGGACGACCCGGTCAGGGTGGCGCTCTCGACCGGGGGCGCGAGTCCGGCGCTCGCGAAGGCGCTCCGCGAGCGGATCGAAGCGGAGATCGACGGCGCCGGCGCGATGGCGGAGCTGTCAGGGACGCTCCGTGCGGAGCTCAAAGACCGAGATGTCCCCCCCGAGAAACGTCGGGAAGCGATCCGCCGCGTCGTGCGATCCGAGGGGGTTTGGAAGGCTTTACAAAAGGGGGATTCCTACGGTCGGCAAGAGGCAGATTCCGTGATCGAGGAGGTACTCAATAGATGAAGGAGACGGGCGCTATCACGGGCATAAGCGTCGCCTACTCCCGCGCGACGGTCGACGAGATCGAGGCTGCGGGCGGCGACGGCGTCCGAGCCACCGTCTCGGACCTGCTCGCGCGCGACGGGGTCGAGGAGGCGTTCGCGATCCAGACCTGCAACCGCTCGGAGGCGTATGTCGTCACCGACCGGACCATTGACGGCTCGGTCGCGCTGGAGTCGTTCGCCCCCGAGGTCCGCGGCGGCGCGGTCCGTCGACTCGACCACGAGGAGAGCTTAGAACACCTGATGCGGGTTGCCTCCGGGCTCGAATCGCTCGTGCTCGGCGAAGACCAGATCATCGGGCAGCTCCGCGAGGCGTACGAGGAGTCGAAGTCCGCGGGCGGCATCGGTCCCGTGTTGAAAGACGGGGTGACGAAGGCGCTCCACGTCGGGGAGCGGGCGCGCAACGAGACGTCGATCAACGAGGGGGTCGTCTCGCTCGGATCGGCCGCGGTACGGCTGGCCGCCGACGAGATCGACCTCACCGACGGCTCTGCTGTCGTGGTCGGCGCCGGAGAGATGGGGACGCTCGCGGCGACGGACGCTCGACGACACCCCGGTCTCGGAGATCGTCGTGGCAAACCGAACGGTGCCGAACGCGGCGTTCGTCGCCGAGGAGGTTGAGACTCCTGCTGAGGCGGTGCCGCTCGCCGACCTCGCAACCGTGATCCCGGACGCCGATCTCGTGATCGCGGCGACTGGCAGCCCAGACCCGGTGATCCGGTCGGAACACGTGACGGGCGCCGACCGGCTCGTCTGTATCGACATCGCGCAGCCGCGAGACATCGAGCCCGCGCTCGCCGACCGCGACAAAGTCACGCTGTACGACATCGACGCCTTGGAGGACGTGACCCGCAAGACCCGCGAGAGCCGCGAGGAAGAGGCGCGAGAGGTCGAGGCGATTATCGACGAGGAACTCGACCGCATCCTGGAGGCGTACAAGCGCAAGCGCGCCGATAACGCCATCTCGGCGATGTATGCCGGCGCCGACCGCGTGAAGGCCCGCGAGGTCGACCGCGCCGTCTCGAAACTCGAAGCGCAGGGTGGACTCACCGACGAGCAGCGCGAGACCGTCGAGGATCTGGCGGACGCGTTGGTCGGTCAGTTGCTCGCCGCTCCGACTCGGTCGCTTCGCGACGCGGCCGGCGAGGACGACTGGGAGACGATCCGCACCGCGCTCCGGCTGTTCGACCCCGAATTCGACACGCTGCCGGAGGGTCCGGGAGCGAGCGGATCTGGGCACGACGCGGCACCCGGCGACATTGAGGTCCCGCCCGGCTCGGTCGCCGAGGAACTCGACGACTGAGCGCGGCTCACCGACCGCGCCGTGGCTTTCTAGATAACTCACCAAACCCGTGAGCGACCGCGACGCCGGCCTGCTCAGTCGCCGGCGACCGCGAACCGCGAGGCGTCGGCCTCGGCGGTCGGTACGGTGACGAGCGAGACGCCGACCGTGAGAACCGCCGAGAGGACCATCAGCCCGAGCGCCACGTCCCAGCCGCCGGCGACGGCGCGGGGCAGCGTCGGCACGGCGGCGACGACCGCCGACAGCACCACCGCGAGGTACACGATCTGCGGTACGAGCACGCCGACGATCATGCCGGAACGCGTCGTCCGATCCCAGTAGAGCGCACAGATCACCGGGAGCGCGAGCAGCGCGAACCCGGAGAAGGCGGTGTCACCGACCTCGATCAGCGTCCCGGGCCGGAAGAGGCTCGCGACGAACGCGAGGAGGGCGAAGACGGCGACGCCGATCCGGGCGATCCACGCCTCACGGCGCTCGGAGGCGTCAGCGTTGATCACGGGGCGGTACACGTCGCGAGTGAAGTACGAGGACCCCGACAGCAGCATCGAGTCCGAGGACGACATCATCGCGGCCATCGCGCCCGCGATCACGAGCGCCGCGAACCACGCTGGCGTGTACTCGTCCAAGACGACGGGGAGCACGTTGGCGTTCGCGGGCGACCTCGACCGGCATTCCGGCCGCCCACGCGCCGAGCATGAACGCGGGGAGAAAGAGGAGGAGGACGAGCACCGGCCACAGCACGAACGACCGCTTCAGCGTCTCGCCCGACTTCGCGACGAAGAAGCGCTGGTTGATCTGCGGGAACATCGTCACGCCGAACGCGATGGTGATCGCGGTGGAGATGATGAACCCGGGCGAGTAGAGGCCGCCGCCGAAGCTCCCGAACTCGGGCCGGGCGTCGAGCATGGCGCCGGTGGCCGCGCCGACACCGCCGACCGCCGAGACCACCCACACGGCGGCGATCCAGACCACCGAGAGCATGAACAGCCCTTGTACCGTGTCGGTCCACGCGACGCCGCGCATCCCCGCGAGGACGACGTAGAGGATCATGAAAGCGGTGACCAGCGCTGCGCCGCCCCAGTAGGGGACGACGCCATCGGTAAGTCCCACGAGCGCCTCGCCTGCGCCCATCTGCTGAAGCATGACGTACGGGAACAGCCACAGGAGGCTCACCCCGGCGACGAGCGCGCGTAGCCCCACGGAGCCGAACCGGTCGCCGAGCATCTCGCCGAGCGTGACGTAGCCGTGCCGGTCGCCGATCAGCCACTGCCGATACCCGATTGCGTACCACAGCACCGCGAACAACACCCCGTCGAGCGTCCCCATCACGATCAGCCACTCCGGGCCGGCGGCGAACGCGAGGTTCGGCCCGCCGAAGAAGGTGAACGCTGAGAGCAGGGTCGCGAACGTGGTGAAAAGCAGCACNACCGTCCCGATCGAGCGGTTCGCGAGGTAGTAGTCCTCGGCGGTGGCCTCGGAGACGCGGTAGGCGACGAGCCCGACCGCGAGCGCGAACAGGAGATAGCCGACGACGATACCGAGCGAGAGCGAGAGCGTCACCGTCGGTCACCCCCGACTGTCGATCCGGGTTCCGACTCGGGGCGGAGACCCATGCCACGCTCCCACGCACCGCTCCGGACGAACCGCCAGAACAGGACGGTACACAGTCCGAGCCACGCCACGTGCCACCAGATCCACACCGGGAGCCCGGCGACGACCCGATCGACTCCCCACAGCGGCCACGGCACCGCGAAGGCGACGAGAACCGCGAACGTCGGTATCCAGACGAGATCTCTCCGCGATCGACTCATATGGAGCAGTATTAGAATGCGCCGAATAAATAGTGTTTGCCTAATTCGGTAGTAGCTATCGAAGATAAATTCTCTTCAAACGGGGTCGACGCAGGCGCGTGCGATAACTATTTTCGCTGACGGACACAACGACGCACGGGCGGCCAGCGCCGCCGATCATCACCATTCACCCATCATGAAAGACACCGAAAAATACCTCATCCACGCCAACATCGCGGCCGACGGCGTCGTCGAGCGGAGCGACGTCGTCGGCGCGGTGTTCGGCCAGACCGAGGGGCTCCTCGGGGATGAGCTGGACTTACGAGACCTCCAGGAGTCCTCGCGGGTCGGCCGGATAGACGTCGCCGTCGAGTCCGAGAACGGTCAGTCGTTCGGCGAGGTCACGGTCGCGTCGAGCCTCGACAAAGTCGAGACCGCGATCCTCGCCGCCGCGTTAGAGACGATCGACCGCATCGGCCCCTGCCACGCCTCGGTGGAGGTGACGAGCATCGAGGACGTGCGGGCGGCGAAGCGCCGCGAGGTCGTCGAGCGCGCCAAGGAGTTGGTCGCCGGCGGCTTCGAGGAGACGAGCCTCGCGAGCGACGATATCTTAGACGAGGTCCGCGAGGCCGCCCGTGTCGAAGGAATCGTCGACTATGAAGGGCTTCCCGCCGGCCCTCGCGTCGGCGACTCCGACGCCGTCATCGTCGTCGAAGGGCGCGCGGACGTGTTGACCTTGCTCGAATGTGGCATCAAGAACGCAGTCGCCGTCGAGGGGACCAACGTCCCCGACGCGGTCGCCGACCTCACCGCCGACCGCACCGTCACCGCGTTCCTCGACGGCGACCGCGGCGGCGAACTCATCCTCCGCGAGCTCGCGCAGGTAGGCGACGTGGACTACGTCGCGTTCGCGCCGCCGGGCGAGTCGGTCGAGGACCTCGACCGCAACACCGTCTTCGAGGCGCTTCGCGGCAAGGTACCGTACAGCAGCCTCGCCGACGAGCCGAACCTCCGCGAGGCGGCCACTGACGACTCCGGAAGTGCCCCCATCGACAACGAAGGAAGGGGCCGCTCGGGCGAGATGTCCGAGCCTTCCGAGAGCGAAACCGAGAGCGAGCGAGCGAGCGACGGCGGTGACGACGGTGACGCCGGTGTCGTTGCCGGCGGAGCCCGGAGCGCGACGGATCGCGGGCTCGTGGACGCGGTCGAGGATACGCCGGCGCCCGCGGCGACCGACGCGGGCGAGGTCGACGAGGTCGGCGAGGATCGCGAGGGGGACATGGAAAGCGACTCCGACACCGCAGATATCAACGACGCAGAATTTGACGATCGAGCGGCCGACGATCCGAATCTCGACGAAGCGGCGGATGCCGAGAGCGTTGAAGAGACCGACGCCCCCCTCGACAACGAGCCGCGCTCGATCGAAGAGCACGTACAGGAGATCGTCGACGCCGGCAGCGACCGCGCCCGACTGCTCGGCGACGATCGCGGCGTCCTCGCGGAGATCGACGCCGTCGACGCCTTCGACGCGATCGAGGACGCCGAGACGGCCCCGCACACGGTCGTCGTCGACGGGCTGATCGACCAGCGCCTCCTCGACGTCGCCGCCCAGCGCGGGGTCAGCGAGCTGCTCGGCCGCGAGGTCGGCGAGTTCGTCAAGCGACCTGTGGGAACGCGAGTGCTCACGGTCGGCGACCTCCGCACCGGGAGCTGACGGCGGGCGCGGAGCACCTTCAGCGCGCACGATACCTGTTCTCAAACCACCCCGACTGCTCAGACGAGGCCGACCGCGCCGAGTACCGCGAACAGCGCGTCGCCGAACGTCAGCGAGACGACCAGCCCGATCGCCATCGGGACGACGAACGGCATCCCCGGCGACACCAGCACACGGTCCTTCCGGGCGACGACCGCCAGTCCGCCGCGAAGCGTCTCGGCGTCGGTGCCGTACGCGCCGTGATCGATCTCCTCCAAGAATCGCTCGGCGGCCCAGGGGTCGTCGCCGGGACGATCGGCGCCCCCCTCGCCGTCGACTCCGGTCACGGTCCCCCCGTCCGTCCGCGGTCCGACGTGCGTGCCGCCGTCGGTCGGGTCGTGCGTCTCGCCGACGCTGTCGGGGTCGCGGAAGCGGTCTGGATTCTCGCGCAGGTCCGCGAGCGTCGCCCCACGCCAGCGCAGGTACATCCGGAGCGCGTCCAGATCGAGCCCGTTCCGGGTCGTCCCCGCGTCGTCCTCGAACAGGCGCCCGTGGCGGTCCGGCAGCGAGTCGGTCGCCACCGGCCGCGCGAAGAACATCGTCGCCGAGCGCTCCCCGCGGAGGAGGTTGCTTACGGCGAGCCCCAGCGGGTACGCCAGCGCGAGCAGGACCGTGTTCGTGAGCACCGTCAGCGAGAACACGCCGAGCTGGGTGTCGACGAGCGGGAGGATCAGCCCGGCGACGGCGTACTCCGGAAAGGTGGGAAAGAGGATCGCGATCGCGATCAGCGCCTTCGCGTCGGCCCCGCCGAACGCCCCGAGGTACCAGAACGCGTAGCCCAGCGGGGCGACAAACAGTAGGCTGATAGCGGCCCGCACCGCGAATCGCACCTCCTCGAATCCCGCGAGGGGCCATATCGCCGCAAGCTCCCAGATCAGCAGTAGCGCCCCGAACGCGTACAGCGGCGGCCACAGCCGGTTCGGGAGGCGTCGGGTCCGGACGTCTTGCAGGGCCGCCCACGCGAAGACGGGGACGACGAACAGGCGGAGAGCGTCCGGCAGCGTCGCGAACATGTCACCACGGCCGGCGCGGGCGTAATTAGGCGTTCGGGTTCGCGTATCGCGATCGATAGCGCGGACCGAACCGCCGGTGCTTTGTGGGCTCACCCACGACCGGCGAGCGATGCGCCGCCGCCTCGGAACCAGTCTGTACGCCGGGCTCCTCTTCACCGTCCTCGGTGCGATCGCGTGGGCCACCGGCCAGCCGTTCGTCTTCCCGAGCCTCGGGCCGTCGGCGTTCCTGCTCGCGTTCGACCGACGGAGCGAGCGCGGGCGCGCCGCCCGGATCGTCGGAAGCCACCTCATCGGCGGCGTCGCCGGGCTCACAGCGTGGTGGCTGATCGCGCCCGGCGCGAGCCTCACCGCGACCGCGCCTGCGTTCTCGCCGGCGGGGTTCCGGCTGGCCGCGAGCGCGACCGTCTCGCTCGTGGCGACGAGCTGGGCGATGATCGCGACCGACGCGGTCCACGCGCCCGCCTGCGCGACGACGCTGATCGTGTCGCTCGGGCTCCTCTCGACCCCGACCGAAGTGGCGATCATCGTCGCGAGCGTGAGCGTTCTCGTCGGCTTTCACGCCGGCGTCATTCGGGTGTTCAAGCGGATCGTCGGCGACGCACACCCTCTCTATCGGGTAGAAAAAGGCTGATCGTCGCGATCAGCGGTCCGGTCGCTCCGACCGCGCCGGCCCCGCGTCGCGGTGGAGGTACAGGTACGCGAGCACCGGAACGATCGTGAACAGGAGCGTCGCGAGCGCCCAAACAATCGCGTAGCGGCTGCCGCGCGCCTTCGCGTCGCGGTAGATCCACACCGCGGCGGCGACGACGACGCCGTATATCACCAGCGTGAGCGGGAGCGACCACGGGAGCGCGACGCCGAAGAGGCTCATGGTTCGCCCGTGAGGTCCGCACTCATTACGAAATCGGGCTCGGCGGCCACCGGGATCCGGTTTGCGCCCGTGTCGCTGACGTGCTCGACCGTTTCGGGGATCAGCACTCGGGCCGCGTCGGCGTCGACCGCGGCGGCGTCGCCGGCAATCGCGTCGTACAGCGCCCCCGCCGCGTCGACATCGCGCCACGCGGCGGTGCCGTAGGTCGCGGTCCGGATCGTCTCGTTGTCCGTCTCCCGCTCCGTCACGCGAGTCCGGACCGCGAAGCCGGCGAGCGCGTCGGCGTCGGCGACCGCGAGCAGTCGATCCTCGTCGGCCGCGGTCGCCAGTCGCCCGCGGGTGAGCGCCGAGCAGGCCCACGACTCGTCGGAGTCGAGCGCGAGCCCGCGCAGGTGGTCGCGGGCGTCGCTGTCGCTCCAGAACGCCCACGCGGCGTTCGGGTCGGGATCGGTGACGGTCTCGAGGGGTGTGGCCTCAGAGCCCCCCATCGAGGCGGACGCGTCCGGCTCCGGCTCCGCGAACCGGAACTCCGTCGCGGGCTCGAAGCCGACCGCCCGCGACTGCCCGAGCCCCATGATGTTCCACGAGAACACCATGTTTCGACACACCCGCGCGCCGCGGTCGCGGGCCCAGTCGAGCGCGGCGGTCGAGAGCGCGGTCCCGACGCCGAACCCGCGGGCCGCGGGGTCGACGCGGATCCCCTGCCCCCACGCCTCCCACTCGGAGAGCAGAACGCCTTGGATACAGCCGACCACGGCCTCCGGCTCGCCCGCCGCGACCGCGCCCG
>Ga0065697_1000129_pt1 | contig 15941 bp, 14 predicted proteins | sample AntLakMe24m_08um_FD_59086 | JGI IMG/M metagenome (GOLD analysis project Ga0065697, IMG submission 59086) | Hypersaline microbial communities from Antarctic Deep Lake - 24m 0.8um v2 (version 3) | ecosystem: Environmental > Aquatic > Non-marine Saline and Alkaline > Hypersaline | place: Deep Lake... | reverse complement strand
CGCTTCGCGTTGCACTGTCGTGGGAAGCAAGCGGAAGCGAGGGCTGTACATCATACGATGTGTCTATAATCACGACATATTCCATGGTAAAGATTTTGGTTTGTCGTGTTTGAGATTCGTGCGGGTGCCGTATCCCCGCCCTACTCGCTTGGCTTCGCCTCGTCCTTGAGGACGGGGCTTGGCACCCTCACCGCAACCACTAAAAGCTGCCGATGGGACTGTTTCCCGTCGAATCGGTCGCTGCAGACGACTGCGGAACACCCCCACCCCCTCGTTTCAGGTGGAGACGGGAGACCACGGGGGTGGGGGCACCGAGCTCACGCGTGATCGGTAACCCACACAACATCAACCCATCCAAAACAGCAGACGCTTACTGCAGTACGGACTAATCTAACGCCTGTTGTACTAAAACTACCGGTTACGTAGAGGCAGTTTTCGCCGTCAGTTGACCCCCACCCCCACCTGCTAGCCGGTTTCCACCCGAAACGAAGGGGTGGGGGGTTGCAGCACCGTTCGACCGTTTCCGCTCGAGACACACCCTCCACCAGCGCAGCTTTGCAGCTCAAAACTCGTCGATTCAGCGGGCCGCAGTTAAGAAAGCCCCACGCAGACGCTTTTCGGTCTATTCTTCAGAATTCATCCCTGATCGTCGGCAGCCCGATCAAGCTGAGCGTGGCAAAAATTCAGCACCCCCGTTCCACGTGAAACCTCGGCATCCCCCCTTCATTACCCGTGGAATGCCACCTCGACCAGCGACAAATCGCCGCTGATAGGAACAACTCGGGAGCACAAGGATAGATTTTTATCGCACCTCTTCTTTTGCTTCGACTGCATCAACTGGACGGCACCTCGCGGCAGATTAGCGTCAAACCGGCGATTACGTCGCTTACAGCTGTCTTAACCCCGATACGGGGGCCGCTCTCCAGTCGAAACGAAGGGGTTCCACACATGACCGATACCGACGATAACCCGGCAGATGGCGAGGCAACGCGGGACGAGGAGACGCCAGACTGGCGAGGCGGCGCCGGTGACCCTACGGAACCCGACCCTCCCCAGCCCGACAGTGCGGACCCAGACACCGAGGACTCAGACCCCGAGGACCCAGACCTCGAAACCTCTGATCCCGAGGAACTCTCGACCAACGACGGAACTGACACTGACGTGAATCTGGACACGGGCGGCGTGGATATCGACCGGATGCTCGGCGACGAGGACGAGGACAGCCAAGGGCTGTTCGACGACCTGATGGCTGGAGAGCCAATTTTCCAGAACAAGGAGGTGCTCCGGCCCTCCTACACGCCCCACGAACTCCCCCACCGAACCGACCAGATTAACCAGATGGCGACCATCCTGGTGTCGGCGCTACGCGGGGATACGCCCTCGAACATCCTCATTTACGGGAAGACTGGAACCGGGAAAACCGCGAGTGCGAAGTTCGTGAGCCAGGAACTCGAGTCCACCTCTCAGAAGTACGACGTGCCCTGCGAGGTGGAGTACATCAACTGCGAAATCACCGACACGCAGTATCGGGTACTCGCCCAGCTGGCGAACAAGTTCATCGAGAAGAACCGCGTCGTCGTCGACGACCAACTCGAGGAGCTCCGCGACCTGCAAGAGCGTCTCGACGAGGACGGAACGGCAGCACTTGTGGAGGGAGAGTACGAGAGCACCGACGACGTCGCCGAACGCATCGCCGAACTTGAGGCCGACCGCGAGGCGATGGAGGAAGTCCCGATGACTGGGTGGCCGACCGACCGGGTGTACACCACGTTTTTCGACGCCATCGACTACCACGAGCGCGTGGTCGTGATCATGCTCGACGAGATCGACAAACTCGTCGAGAAATCGGGTGACGACACGCTCTACAACCTTTCGCGGATGAACTCCGAACTGGAGAACTCCCGCATCTCAATCATGGGCATCTCGAACGACCTGAAGTTCACCGATTTTCTCGACCCCAGGGTCAAGTCGAGCCTCGGGGAGGAGGAAATCGTCTTCCCGCCCTACGACGCCAACCAACTCCGTGACATCCTCCAGCACCGCTCGGAGGTCGCGTTCAAGGAGGACGCACTCACCGACGACGTGATTCCCCTGTGTGCGGCGTTTGCCGCGCAGGAACACGGTGACGCGCGACGTGCGCTGGACCTCCTCCGAACGGCGGGTGAACTGGCCGAACGAAGTCAGGCCGAGACTGTTGAAGAACAGCATGTCCGGCAGGCACAGGACAAAATCGAACTCGACCGCGTGGTCGAGGTCGTTCGGACCCTCCCGACCCAGAGTAAAATCGTCCTCTTCGCCACCATTCTCCTCGAGAAAAACGGCGTGCACAACATCAACACCGGCGAGGTGTTCAACATCTACAAACGCCTCTGTGAGGAGATCGACGCCGACGTGCTGACTCAGCGCCGCGTCACGGACCTCATCAGCGAACTCGACATGCTGGGCATTGTCAACGCTGTCGTTGTCTCGAAAGGCCGCTACGGCCGTACGAAGGAGATTTCGCTCTCGGTCCCCATTGAGGAGACCGAGGCCGTCCTCCTCTCTGACTCACGGCTTGGCGACATCGAGAACGCCCAGCCGTTCGTGCAGGCGCGCTTCGACAACTAAGCGGTCGTTCTCTGCTGTTCCTCCTTCGTTTCACGTCCGTGCGATTGGTGTCTCTTGGCACTGTTACCCCCACTGTAGAACCGTATTCCATCAGAAACAGCACCCTCTACCTAGCCGTTGCTCCGAATCAGGCGGCTGCGGGCGCGCCGCGTGCGATTGCGGCGGGGAGCCGGGGTGACGACTCGACCTGAAGTGACTCGATTTGGGTGGGTGCCGATGTATCGACTGTGGTGCCCGAGGAGGACCTCAGTTGCTCGATTCCACCGGAAACGATGGGCTGCGGGGGAACCGGTGCGACCGGGAGCGCCGGCGCCGCAGTTCCTGCACTCGCCGTCGCTGCTGCGGAAGCTGTACCCGGAAGGATGGGGGTGGCGGTTACAGCGCCGGAGAAGCCCAGCCGGACCCAGCCGAGATACGGGATACGGAGGCGGGCGGTTCCGACGAGCCACTCAGGCTTCACGGGGGAGCTGATACCGTTGGCCTGGTCGTAGTAGGGGTTATGGTCACCCTTGGTGACGAAGCCAGCGTGGGGGGCGGGACAGTTTCGCAGCTCCGAACAGCTCCCCGCGTTGACGTACTCCGTATTGGCCTTGTCGTACCAGTTCTCGCCGTCGTCGACCCAGAACCGCGCCCGGTGGATGATGGGCGGGCCGAACGTGGAGGGGTTCTTGTAGACGACCACGGAGCCGTAATCGTTGAACGTCCGGTAGTCGTGGTCCTGGCCGTCCTGATAGGTGACGACGCCGGTGTCGGCGTGATCGTACTCGGGCATATACCGCCCTGGTTCAGTGACGAAGATCAGGTCGCCCTTCTGCATGTTGGGGTCCATGCTCCCGCTCTCGACGGCGACCATCGGTGGCCAGACGCCGCTAATCGCGAACAGCAGCAGGCCAACCAACGCGACGGTGGCCATGCTGGTGAGGAGTTCGCGGATGAACATCAGCGGTCCCGATTCGTCGGTCCGGAACCGGGTCAGTAGACTCTCGTCCGCCCCGGGGTGCTCCGGTTTGCGCTCCGGGGGGCCCTCTCCAGCACTCATCTGTAATGTGATACTGTCGGCGCGTGTATAGGGTTTCTGCCTCCTCACCGTCGCCGCAATCGACACCCTTTCGGTTCATAGGAACCCTCCCCACGTATGGCACGTATTCAGGCTGCCGACTACCACGATATCGCCAAACCTGGCGAGGTTCGGCTCTCGCCCGATGGCGAACAGGTCGTCTTCGTCCGACAGCGTCCCGACGACGACGACAGCTACGAGTCGACGGTGTATCTCGTCCCCAGCGACGGGAGCGAGGACCCCCGCCAGTTCACTGTCTCGGAAGGCGGCGACAGCCAGCCCCGCTGGTCACCGTCGGGTGACCGCATCGCCTTCGTTTCGAACCGCGGCAAGGACGACGACCGGCCCCAACTCTGGCTCATCCCTGTCGACGGTGGCGAAGCCAGGGCCGTCACTGAAATCCCGGCCGGCGTCTCGGATATTTCGTGGTCGCCTGACGGCAGCCGCATTGTGTTCACCCAGTCCACGACTGCAGACGAGCGAGCGGAGGACCTCGACGTCGACATCAGCGACGAGGAGGAGTACGAACGGGAGACGCCAGACCCCCGGGTCATCGACCGCACCACCTACCGGACTGCCCAGTCGTACTTCGACGGCACGCGCTCGCACATCTACGTCGCGCACGTCGGCGACGGCCTGCCCAGCGTCGAGGACGTGACCGTCGAGCGTATCACCGAGGGCGAGGTCGACCACAATGCTCCGGAGTGGGGCGACGACTCGACCCTCTACTACGCTGCCAACGACGTGAGTGAGGACCCCGACGACTCGGTTCGCTACTCCATCTACGCCTACGATACCGACGACGCCGAGCCCGAGAAGGTTCACGAGTCCAGCGGCTGGGGCGCCGGGCTCGCGGCCAATGAGACGGGCCAGGTGGCGTTCCTCTACAGCGAGGAGGAGCAGTCCAGCATCCAGCCGACCGAACTCAAGGTCCTCGACGTCGCAGAGCAGAGCTCTGCGGGCAATCAGAACGCGACGCGTTCTGATGATGTTGAGAGCGGCGAGATCTCCTGGATCACCGAGGGCATCGACCGCGGGCTGGGCTACGAGGCCGCCCCGCAGTGGACGCCCGAGGGCGACCGGCTCGTCTTCTCCACGCCCGACGAAGGGAAGACCAGCATCTGGTCGGCCCCAGGCGACGCCAGCGAGACCCCACGGCGGCTCGTCCGCCCCGGCAGCGTCAGCGCGGGTCACGTCGGCGAGGAACGGTTCGTGTTCGCGATGAGTGAGTGGGACCACCCCGGCGACGTGTTCGTCTGCGCGCGGGAGACCGCCGATAAACCCGGTCTCGAGGGTGGCGAAGGCGTCGAGCGAGACGACTGCCTTCGACTCTCGCACCTCAACGAGACCTACCTCGACGACGTCGACGTGCAGGAACCCGAGGAACTCCACTTCGAGTCTTCCCAAGGTGCGGTCCACGGTTGGGCCATCACCCCCGAAGAGTTCGAGGAAGACGGCAGCTACCCCCTGGCGGTCGAAATCCACGGTGGCCCCCACGCGATGTGGACCACCTCGGGGACGATGTGGCACGAGTTCCAGACGCTGGCGGCTCGCGGCTACATCGTCTTCTGGTCGAACCCCCGTGGCTCGACCGGCTACGGCACGGAGTACATGCAGGCGATCGAACGTGACTGGGGCGACGCCACCCTCACAGACGTGATGGCCGGCGTCGACCTCCTCTGTGCGCGCGACTACGTCGACGAGGACGACGTCCACCTCACGGGCGGCTCCTTCGGGGGCTACATGACTTCCTGGGCGGTCGGCCAGTCCGACTTCTTCCGGTCGGCGGTCTCCCAACGCGGCGTCTATGACTTCACCGGGTTCTACGGTTCCACAGACGGCGCCTACAAGCTCGTCGAGGGTGATTACGACACCACCCCGTGGGAGGAACCCGAGTTCCTCTGGGAGCAGTCCCCGACGGGTCACGCCCACAACGTCGAGACACCCACGCTCCTCATCCACTCCGACGACGACTACCGGACGCCGGTCTGTACGGCCGAACTCTGGCATCGGATGCTCCGGAAGCAGGGGACCGACACCCGGTTCGTGCGCTACCCACGCGAGGGCCACGAACTCTCCCGCTCGGGCGAGCCGGCTCACGTCGTGGACCGCATCGAGCGCACCGCCCGCTGGTTCGACGGCTACAGCGAGTACCAGGACGCTGAACGAGCGCTCGACCGCGACCGCAATGACGGGCTCTCGGCGGGCGAGGACGACGAGGGCGAGGAGAACGACGCGTAACTCCCGAGCGCTCCATACCGCTTTATTGGTCCTCTTCGTGTGGCCATCAGACGTACGCCCCCACCCCGGTTTCGATGCGAAGCGAAGGGGTTCGGAAAAACACACTTTCCAGCAAACACGTAGTCAGAAGGGCGGTAGTTCGTCGCGATGAATCAACGGACCACCGCGGTTGCCCGCTTGGTCGTCGGGTTGCTGTTGCTCCCCGCGCCGCTCCCTCCGCGCAGCAGCCAATGCGACAGCGCCACCTCCGAAACGCTCGATCTGAACAACAGCACTGACCGGGAGACGTTCGTCGACCGCGACTGGACGACGGTTGCGTTCTCGGCCCACCAGGTTTCTGAACGCTACAGCCGGCTCTGTTGAAATCCGCAAACTGTGACAGGAGTGGTGTGCAACAGACAGCGGCTGTGTTCACCGGCGGTTCGAGAGCGTGACAGTCGCCGAAATGACTATGCGTAAGACGCTGGTAATACGTCTATATGTCCAAAGCAACTACGAGCGGAGACGGGGGAGACGACATCGTCACGGTGAATTTCAAAGCTACCGAATCGTTTCTCGAGGAGATCGACGCTACGTGGCAGGGTCGGGGATTCAACAGTCGCAGCGAGTTCATCCGCTACACACTCCGGGACGCAGTCGAGTTTCCGACGTTCGACCGCGACGAGCTCATCGCCCTTCTCACAGCAGAGGAAGACATCCGCGAGGGACGAACCATGAGCGCCGAGGAAGCCCGCGAGCGGTTCGGTACGGACGGCGATGAGTGACGGCGGGTGGACATGGGCACTCGCCTCGAAGGCGCAAGCGGACCTCGATTCTCTATCTCTCGACGAGCAGGACCGCATCATCGAGAAGCTCGACGAGATCATTGACTCTCCATGGCGCGACCCACCGGACTACGGCGAACCACTGCAGAACAGCCCCTACAAGAAGATCCGTATCGGCGAGTTCCGTCTCTCCGTGTCGTTTCGACAAGCCGACCGGCGGATTGTTGTCGCTCGGGTAAGACGGCGTGGCGGTGCGTACACCGCTGACGACGACTGATTATCGGCCAATCGATTCGTGAGGGCGTGTAACTACATTTGGCTTCTCCGCCCGATCCAAGCGATTCAGACGTATCTGCTTCTCTTTAGGACGACAGTCGCACTCACCGTCCTCTCGTTCATCGTATTTTCGTGGCGTTCCTGACCGAAAGAGACATCGGCACCGTACCGCTGTTCGGAACTTCTGCCACGCTTCCGATATAGTCGGAGTGGTGGGCGAACGTACTCTACACCAGAGAAAGCTAGAAGAATCCAGCGCTGTCGTCGTCCTCGTCGTCGGTTTTCTCGGAGTCGTCTTCGAGGTCGACATCCACCTCCTCGGTGGTGCCCGGCCCCTGCGGTGGCTTCCCGCCGACCTCATTGATGTCGGTGCCGCTGGACCCGTCCGTGTGGCTGGCGAGATCGGAGCTCTCGCGCCGGTTGTTCGACTGGCTGTCGCGCTCACCGCGGTTCCCCGCGTTGGCGACGGCCTGGTCGAGCGCATTGTTCCCGGTCCCGAGGTCGGGGGATGGCTCGGTCTCCTCGGCGATGGTGATGTCGTTGCCCACGTCCGGTTCGGCGTCGGACGCCGACTGGAGCATGTTGGTCGCCATCTCGGTCTGGTAGCGCGAGATCCACTCCGAGAAGCACTCCGGGCAGAGCGTCTGGCCGTCGACGCGGTCGCCGTCCACACTGAGTGGGACGGTTCGCAGCAGCGGTTCCGGAGCCGCGTCGCCACAGGACTCGCAGGCGTCGGTATTCATACCCCTCACAACTTCGTGAACCGCCTTATCGGTTCGCACCTTCGTGAACCGCCTTATCGGTTCGCACCTGTGGCGTGCTGGCACGCCGCCAGTGGACGGCGGCCGTTCCCGTACGTTTTTGCGTCTGCCTCGCAGAGAGTGGTGCGTGCCACAGGAGTCCCATCGGCGCATCGTCCGGGACCTCACCAGCCGCGGCTACAACGCCCAGCGCGAGGCTGTCACGCTGCTAGCCGGCGCCTCGGACCCGGAACTCGCCGTGGCGGCTGCCGTCGACGTCGCCCCGCCGGATGCGTTCGTCATCACGACCGACCACGTCGAGACAGCACTCGACGGGGGACTCCTCACTGATTCGACTGCGGATGCCGGTGCAACCGACGCCAGCGACGCTCCCAGCATCCGGGAGAACGCCCCGGCCGACATCGACGCCGGCACCGACCCCACACCGGCGACTGACCTCCAGGGAGGCGAGGACGGGGCTGGCGGACCCGACGTTTCGACTGGAGGTGAAATGTCTACAAATCGCGGCAGTGAAGGGGGGAACGGAGCTGAAACGAAGGGGTCTCACACGGGCGCATCGTACGCGGAGACTGTAGGGAGCCGGTCGCCGGCACCGGCGACAATACACAACGACATGACTGGCCAGAGCACGGGGACTGGCGAGTACGAAGAGTTCGTCGGCGTGTTCCGAGACCGCTACGAGCGCCTCTCCGGGCTACTCAGTGGCCGAGTGAACCACCGGCCCGCGGAGGCGATTCAGTCGATGAACGGGGGAACCGACACCGAGCTGATCGGGCTCGTCGACGACGTTCGCTCGACGGCCTCGGGTCACTGGATCATCGAACTCGAGGACACCACCGGCACGTTCCCCTGTCTGGTGATGAAAGACCGCGCGTTCGCGCCGCTGGTCGACGACCTGCTGCTGGACGAGTGCTTGGCGGTCTCCGGGACGCTCGCAGACGACGCCGGTATCATGTTCGTCGACGAACTCTACTTCCCGGACGTCCCGCGGACCCACAGGCCGAACACGGCCGACCGCCACGTACAGGCGGCGCTCATCTCCGACGTGCACGTCGGCAGCCAGGAGTTCGCGACCGAGGCGTGGGACCGGTTCGCGGAGTGGCTCCACACTCCCGAGGCCGAGGCGGTGGAGTATCTCCTCATCGCCGGCGATATGGTGGAGGGTGTCGGTGTCTACCCCGACCAGGACGAGGAGCTGGACGTGGTCGACATCTACGAGCAGTACGAGGCGTTCTCGGAGAAACTCAAGCAGGTGCCCGACGATATGGAGATCGTGATGATTCCGGGGAACCACGACGCCGTCCGGCTTGCAGAACCCCAACCCGCCTTCACCGAGGAGCTTCGGGACATCATGAGCGCCCACGACGCTCGATTCACCTCGAACCCCTCTACTGTCGACGTGGAGGGCGTCTCCGTCCTCATGTACCACGGCGTCTCGCTCGACGAGGTCATCGCCGAACTCCCCGAGGAGAAAGCCAGCTACGAGGAGCCGCACAAGGCGATGTACCAACTGCTAAAAAAACGCCACGTCGCGCCACAGTACGGCGGGCACACCCGACTGGCACCAGAGGAGCGTGATTATCTGGTCATCGACGCGGTGCCCGACGTGTTCCACACCGGCCACGTCCACAAACTCGGTTGGGGAAAGTACCACAACGTCCTCGCGGTCAATTCCGGCTGCTGGCAGGAACAGACCGACTTCCAGAAATCCGTCAACATCGACCCTGACTACGGCTACGCGCCGATTTTGGATCTGGACACGCTGGACATGACGGTCCGGAAGTTCGTCTGACGGGTGTAACTTTTATAGGACTCGAATCGTTCCAGTCGAAACGGTCTCCCCCCTTCAGCGGCCGCGCTGTCGTCACGTTTTGTTCGGCGGCGATTCCGGGGCTGGTAAGCTGCCCGATGTCGGCTACCCCCGAGACGTACTGTCGCGGAAGCCAGTAGGTGCCCGACGTAGCAGGAAAGCGAGCAACGGTAACAGGGGAGGGAAAAATGATTCTTCACCGGGTTTCGTGGTGCTGCTGTTTGCTGCGGTGGCAGGGTTCACATCGTCACAAGCAACCCGACCCACCCCAATATGGTCGTTCCGGTGAGAATGAACAGCGCCCGGGCCGGGAGTGGGAGTTGCGTAAACGTCCCGTCCGACACTTCTCGCCCATAATCTGTCGCCGAGTTACGAAACAGTTCACCAGTGGGGCGCGCGGCGTCCATCCGTCGTCCCCAGCCCATAGCGGCAAACAACGAAACTACTGTAAAGGCGGTGAATGCGAACACTATATTGCCGAACTCGATATTTGTCACTTGGCTAGCTATAAACAGCACCCCGAGAACGATTAGCGGAAGGACCACCCCATAGATGGTCGCCGATACAGCGATTCGTCGTGAACGATTATCTTTTTTCATAGATTTGACACGGTGTCGGTTGTTATATATTCATTGACGGGTATTTGCTCCTGTCACCTACTCTAAACAGCTGGGGAATGATTACGAACTCACACTAAATATCTGAACAGCTCTGAATTGACTAGCAATCCGGGCAGTCGCAGTAGCAGCCCTGAGATGTCCAACATTCGTTGCAATCGCTCGTGCCCGTATCGATACAGTAATAGCACCCATTCGAATCAACGCAACAGTCGAAATTGACGTAGGTACAACCTTCGGAGCCGGTGGTAACCCAAGGTTCACAGCACCCGCCCGAAAGACAACCGCCACTTGTCGTGACATCACCCATCGTATTAACTGATGGCGAGCCATCTCCACTTTCGGGACTATTGCTACCTACCGGTAGGATCGTTTCCGAAACATCTCCGTTTATTATTAAGTGGGAGCGTTCTTCTGTTGGTTTAACGAACATCCTCGTATGTACATCACCAAACGTCCGGTATACGCTGATTATTAGGATTGGCTCTCCCCGCTTCGAAAGCGCATAGACTGATACCGAATTACTGGCCAGTTCCATCTGGTCCGGAGTTGTAAACTCCTCCTCAGCAATCGGCTCCAAGAATTGACCAGTAGTGGTTAGCAATCCTTGTGTGACGAGTTCCTCTAGCAGCGGCTTTGCGTGAGTAGTGAGCGCCTTCCGAACAGCCATGGTGGAAGAATATGGTTCCACTTCTTGCCGCATTCTCTCTTTATCTACGCTTGATTGCTCTGCACGCCCGTTTATAGACAGGGCCGCTGGAGCTGCACCGCCTGACGTACTTAGAGCTTTCAACACTTCCCGTCTGTTAATTCCCATTGTGTAGAAATTATAATCCCTTTAAATATATAATTCTATGGGGTTTTTATATCTATATTAGATTGTCTCCTGCAACTCATTTTCGAATCATATATCCGTGTGGTATCTGAGTGATATTCCAAGCGATAAGTATACAAATAAATAGATTGTGACAAATAGGCGATGCGAATGGGTGGGTTGACATCAATACCGAAGTTCCGAGGAACCCCCCGGCATAGACGGCCCTCAGCGGAGTGAAGTTTTTACGGCCACCGTGATTTGCTACGCTTCCGATTTGCGGAACCGCTGTCTCACATAGGGTACTGGGGAGCGAGCATTCCGGAGATCGACAAGAAGGCGTTCAACGCGGTCGACATGGGAGAGGCTAACACCCAACTCGACGACCTGATGGACATCGTCGAGGTAGTATCGTCGACCATCGATTTCGAACGCCTCTATTTTTCCGAATCGTACACAGCGTACGTCGAACCGCTCGGCGATCGGTAGCACCGAACCGCGTCCGTTTATGGTTCCGGGGGACCCTCCCACCCGGTAATGCCTATCGAGGACCGCGACCAGGCGTCTCTGGTTACGCACGCGTTGGCGAAGGACACCCTCTCGCGCATCCGAGACGAGAACACCGAGCAGGTCGCGTTCCGCAAGGGGTTGGTGAAACTCGGCCGCATCTGTGGCTACGAAATCATCGACGGCGTGATGGAGACGGAGTACGTCACCGTCCAGACTCCCCTCACCGAGACCACCGGCGAGCGCGTGAAAGGGCTCGACGACGTGGTCATCATCAACGTGCTGCGGGCGGCGACGCCGTTCGTCGAGGGGCTACTGAAGGCGTTCCCGCGGGCGAAACAGGGCGTGATTTCGGCTGGCCGGGACGAGGAGGCTGGGATGGACGAAACCGGTGCCTTCCCCATCTCCATCGACTACCAGAAGCTGCCCGAGATTACCAAGTCGGACACCGTCGTCGTGGCCGACCCGATGCTCGCGACCGGCTCGACGATGTGTACTGTGCTCGAACACGTCCTTGACGAGGCCGAGGCGACCCCGGAGAACCTCTTCGTGCTCTCGGCGGTTTCGGCGCCTGAGGGGCTGTTGCGCGTCGGTGAGGAGTACCCTGAGGCCGACCTGCTGACGGTCTCCATCGACGACAAACTCGACGAGGAGGGGTTCATCGTCCCCGGACTGGGCGACGCTGGCGACCGCGCGTTCCGCACGAAGTAGCCGTTCAGGAACCCCTCTGTTTCCACTCCGCGCCCGCCGCCATCCGCTATTCCTAAACCCCGCGTGGTCCTCCCCGCGGACGTGAGCCAGTTCCCCACGTTCGAGGTGGTCCCTGCAGTCGACGTACAGGACGGCGAGGCGGTCCAGCTCGTCCAGGGCGAGCGCGACTCCGGGAAGCGCTACGGCGACCCCGTCGAGGCAGCCCAACGGTGGCTTGACGAGGGCGCAGAGACACTCCACCTCGTNGANCTCGACGGTGCGTTCGATGGNGAGCGCGTGAACGCCGACGCGATTGCGGGCATCGTCGACGCAGCGGGCGAGGACGTTGGCGTGCAGGTCGGCGGCGGCATCCGAACGGCCGCGGACGCCGAGACGCTGCTGGAGCTGGGTGTCGATCGCGTGATTCTGGGGACCGCAGCCGTCGAGAACCCCGATATTGTCGCCGAAATTGACGAGCGCAACCCCGGAAGCGTGATGGTCAGCCTCGACGCGAAAGACGGCGAAGTGGTCGTCTCGGGCTGGACCGAAGGGACTGGGCTTGACCCTGCCGAGGCAGCGGCGCGCTACGAGGAACTGGGTGCTGGCTCGATTCTGTTTACCAACGTCGACGTGGAGGGGAAACTCGAGGGGATCGACCGCGAGGCCGTCGAGCGCGTCGTCGATACGGTGAATATCCCCGTCGTCGCTAGCGGTGGCGTGACTGACCTCGGTGACGTAGACGCGTTGCGCGAAGCCGGTGCGGCCGCGGTCGTCGTCGGGACCGCGCTCTACGAGGGACGATTTTCGTTGCGGGACGCGATGCAGGCCTGAACAGCCGACACCCACACTCACAGGACCGAGTTCTTTAACAGGCGTTCACGGGAATATTCAGGTAACATGCCTAGCGGCCCGTACGACGCCGACGCCGTCGAGGAGAAATGGCAGGACCGGTGGCTCGAGGCGGAGACCTACGCCTACCAGGGGAGCGAGGTCGACGACCCCGACACCGCCTTCGCCATCGACACGCCCCCGCCCACGGTCTCGGGGAGTCTCCACTGGGGCCACGTCTACGGGACGGTGCTGCAGGACATCGTTGCCCGGTTCACCCGGATGCAGGGCGAGGAGGTCTTCTACCCGTTCGGTTACGACGACAACGGCATCGCCTCCGAGCGCCTGACCGAGTCCGAACTCGGCATCCGGCATCAAGAGTACGAGCGCCGGGAGTTCCAGGAGAAATGCCGGGAGGTCTGTGCCCGCTTCGAGGAGGAGTTCACCGAGAGCATGCAGTCCTTCGGCTTCTCCATCGACTGGAACAACACCTACCGGACCATCGAGCCGCGGGTCCAACGCATCTCCCAACTTTCCTTCATCGACCTCTACGAGCAGGGCAAGGAGTACCGCAAGCGCGCGCCGGCGATCTGGTGTCCGGAATGTGAAACCGCCATCTCGCAGGTCGAAACCGAGGACGACGAGCAGGACAGCCACTTCCACGACATCGCCTTCGACCTCGTGGACCCCGACGCCGCGGGACAAGAGCAGTTCACTATCTCCACGACGCGGCCCGAACTTCTTCCCGCCTGCGTAGCCGTGTTCATCCACCCCGACGACGAGGAGAACGCCCACCTCGTCGGCGAAGAGGCCGAAATCCCACTGTTCGGGCAGGAAGTCGAGATTATTGAAGACGAGCGCGTCGACATGGAGACGGGCTCCGGTATCGTGATGTGCTGTACGTTCGGCGACCAGACCGACATCGAGTGGTACCAGGCCCACGACCTGGACCTGCGGCTGGCCATCGATGAGTCGGGCCACCTGACCGACGTTGCTGGGGAGTACGAGGGGCTGCACTCCAGCGAGGCCCGGGAGGCGATTGTGAACGACCTTGAGGACGACGGCGCGCTGCTGGACCGCTGGGCCATCACCCACACTGTCAACGTCCACGAGCGATGTGACACGGGCGTCGAGTTCCTCGTTGCCGACCAGTGGTACGTCGAGATGCTCGACAGCACCGACGAGTACCTCCAGGCCGGCCGCGAGATGGACTGGTACCCCGAGAAGATGTTCTCGCGCTACAAACACTGGATCGAGGGGCTCCAGTGGGACTGGTGTATCTCCCGGCAGCGCTCCTCGGGCATCCCGTTCCCCGTCTGGTACTGTGGGGACTGTGACGAGGCCGTGATGGCGGAGAAGGCCGACCTGCCGGTGGACCCGCTCTCGGACGACCCGCCCGTCGACGCCTGTCCTGCGTGTGGGCACGACGAGTTCGTACCCGAGGACGACGTGCTTGACACGTGGGCCACCTCCAGCCTGACGCCGCTCATCAACGCCGGCTGGGACTGGGACGACGGCGCCGGGGAGTTCACGATGGAGAACCCCGAGCTGTTCCCGATGGACGTGCGCCCGCAGGGCCACGACATCATCAGCTTCTGGCTGTTCCACACGGTGGTCAAATGCTACGAGCACACCGGCGAGGTGCCCTTTGACTCCGTGATGATCAACGGGATGGTGCTCGACGAGGACCGACGGAAGATGTCCAAATCCGTCGGCAACGTCGTCACGCCTGCAGCGGTCAAAGCGGAGTTCCCCGTCGACGCGGCGCGGTTCTGGGCGGCCGGTAGCTCCATCGGCGACGACCTGCCCTACCAGCAGAAGGGGCTTCGCGCGGGCGAGAAGCTGATGCAGAAGCTCTGGAACGCCTCGAAGCTTGTCGACTCGCTCACGCCCGAGGAGCGCCCCGATGTTGCAGAGTCAGAGCTCTCGGCGCTCGACCGCTGGCTGTTGGCGGAACTCGACCAGGAGACAGAGTTCGTCGCGGAGAAACTCGAGAACCGGGAGTTCTCGAAAGCCCGCGACAGCCTCCGGAGCTTCTTCTGGGGGACGTTCTGTGACGACTACCTCGAAATCGCCAAGGAACGAGTTCGCCAGGAGGACGACGTTGGCGGGAGCGAAGCTCCCGCCGGCCAATCGGAAGCGTCCGCTTCCGATGACGACTCCGCGAAGTACACGCTGCTGACCGCTCACAAACGGTTCCTCAAGCTGTTCGCCCCGGTGCTCGCCCACATCTCCGAGGAGATTTGGCAGGAACTTTACGCGAATGAGGCCTCACACGCCTCAACTACGAGCGGCGAAGCTGCGAGCGACGACGAGTTTGAGAGCATCCACCGCACCGCGTGGCCCGAGCCGTTGGGTGTCGAGGCCGATCACGAGGCCGGCGAGACGGCGATGGCGGTCGTCGGGGCGCTCCGGCGCTACAAGAGCGAGCGCCAGCTCCCGCTCAATGCTGAACTCGAACAGGTCACCGTCTACGGTGACGTGAGTGGCTTCGAGAACGACATCCGGAACGTGATGCACGTCGAGAATCTCGAGGCGTGCTCGGAGGCGCCTGAAATCGAGTCCGTCATCACGGGAATAGACCTCGATTACTCCGTGGTCGGCCCGAACTACGGCGCCGACGTGCCGGATATCGAGGCCGGTATCGAGAACGGCGACTACGACCTCGACGGCGAGACCCTCTCAGTCGCAGGGCACGAACTCGGCCCGGAGGAGTTCACCGTCGAACGCGAACAGCGATACTCCGGCAAGGGGGAACTCGTCGAGACAGAGGGTGCGCTGGTCGTCGTGCAGGCGTAGGCGAGAAAACGCGGCTGCGGTCCGTTCGTAAAGTACCACGGGTCGGGTGACCCGTGGCGTTCGTCTCTGCTCACGTTCCACGAATAATCGTGGGAGTGTGACGGCGGTGTTCAGATAAGGATTGAAAGGTGAGGCGGTGCGTTTTCAAAGTGACCTATGCCCGAAAACGC
>Ga0065697_1003220_pt1 | contig 15984 bp, 18 predicted proteins | sample AntLakMe24m_08um_FD_59086 | JGI IMG/M metagenome (GOLD analysis project Ga0065697, IMG submission 59086) | Hypersaline microbial communities from Antarctic Deep Lake - 24m 0.8um v2 (version 3) | ecosystem: Environmental > Aquatic > Non-marine Saline and Alkaline > Hypersaline | place: Deep Lake... | reverse complement strand
ACGGCGTGGTCACTGAACTCCAGCGACGGGGCCAGCCGGTAGCGATGGCTCGCCGCTTCGACGACACGATGGGCCATGCTGCGGCGATCCGGCTCCACGAGGACGGCACACTTGAAGGCGGCGCTGATCCACGGGGTGACGGCGCGGCAATCGGCTACTGAGGTCGACTGCCGGGAGTCTCCGTTATATCCGATTGTTAACTTGGTGTCTGGCAAACTGTGACCGGGATCGTTCACGTTTAGAAACCGACCCATGCGAGTAACAAGTGGAACCGATGTGACACCAGAGATACAGTTAGGATTAATAAAACACATAATACGATTTTTATCCCTACATATCAAAACTTTATGTGCGCTTCCTCCAACATACAAAAAATTTTATGTATATCTTTGCAATACTTGCGATATAACTCATATGTTTATAGGTGTATTGTCTAAAAAAGGATGGATATGAAGTCCAATTCGGTTAATAGACGTACGTTTGTAAAAACAGCGGGCGCAGCAGGCATCACAGTATCAATTGCTGGCTGTTCAGGGGGAGGAAGCGATGATTCCGATACAATCAAAATTGGGATACTAGAAGATCAATCCGGTAACTTTTCCATCAACGGCCTTCCCAAGTACAGGTCGAGCGTTCTCGCAATCGAGGAGATTAATGAGGCAGGCGGAATCCTCGGCCGAGAGGTCGAATACGTGGCTCCCGACCCGCAGTCCAACGTCCAGCGGTACAGAGAGTTAGCAGAACAACTCATACTTCAGGACGACGTTGATATGCTCACTGGAGCGTTCGCCAGTAATACGCGTGAAGCGATCCGGCCGACGGTAAATGAAGAGGAGCAACTCTATTTCTATTCGAATGAGTACGAGGGTGGGCTCTGTGACAACACCACGTTTGCGATCGGATCTATTCCTGAACAACAGTACGGAACACTGATTCCGTACATGATCGACGAATTCGGTCCTGAGGCGTACATCATCGCGGCCGATTACAACTTCGGACAGCTCTCTGCGGACTGGATCAGGGCGTACGTCGAGGAAAACGGTGGGGAAGTAGTTGGCGAGGAGTTCCCTCCGCTTTCCGTTTCCCAGTACGGATCGAGTATCAACAGAATCCAAGATGCGGATCCGGATTTCTTGGCGACTGTGCTGGTTGGTTCGAACCAATCTGCCTTCTTTACCCAAGCCGAAAACCTCGGTCTCGACGTTCCGATGGCAAGCTCGGTGAACCTCTCACAGAGCTACGAGCACGTTCGGTTCGATCCACCGACGATGGAGGGAATGCACTCGGCAGTTTACTACATGGAAGAGATACCGACCGACCGGAACCAGGACTTCGTCGACCGGTTCTACGATCGCTGGCCCGACAACGAGTATATCGCCCAGATGGCTATGAGTCCATACGTGACTCTCCAGCTATACAAACAAGGCCGTCGAAGAAGCCGGAACGGTCGACCAACAGGAGGTCATTTCGGTTCTCGAAGAGGGGATGGATGTCGAGGCACCGTCCGGCGATCTCAGCCTGAAAGGCTCGACACACCACATGAGCCACAACATGCGGCTGGCGAGGGTCGAAGAGGATCACTCTATCTCGTTCATCGAGAGCGATATCGTCGAACCGTCCTTCCTCGAAGAGGCGATCGGATGTGACCTCACCGAGCAGTCGGACACGACCCAGTACAGTCTCGAAGACGCGGACGACTTCCGTAGCTACATCGGCAACAACAGCTTCTGATGAGTTCGAATACCCCAACACGAAGCCCACGTCGCGCCGTCGACGCTGAAAAACACGAGATCAAAGCCACCCCGGAGACAGTCAACTGGGGGTTCTTTGATAACTCCCAAGAACCGGTTGCACGCGTTGAATCGGGTGATATCGTGCGGATCGAAACCGTCTCCCACCACGCCGGAGACGCCCCCGACCTGATGATGGATGAGGGAGTACGGGAGATTTACGACGAGATCGATCAGGAAGACCGAGGCCCCGGCGTTCACGTCGTGACCGGCCCGATTCACATCGAGGGTGCAGAACCCGGTGACGTACTCGAGTGTCGGATCCTCAATCTCGAACCACGACTGCCGTACGGCAGTAACGTGAGTGCGAACTGGGGGCTGTTGTACGACGAGTTCGATGAAACGGAGTACGTGACGGTCTATGAGGTTGATCAGGAAACCCACACGGCACGAGCGTGTTTCCAATACGAGTATCCGGATCTCTACGATACCCCCGGTCGCGTCGTCGACCCCGAGTCGGTCGACCGGCACCCTGTCTTGGAGGACGTTCGGATCCCCGTGCGGTACCACTTCGGAACGGCTGGCGTTGCACCGGCCGAGGATGGCTGTATCGACTCCGTTCCGCCGGGCGTATTCGGCGGCAACGTCGACAACCGACATTTCACTGTCGGGACCTCGATGTATTATCCCGTCCAAGTTGAGGGAGGATTGTTCACCGCTGGCGACTCCCACATTGCCGAGGGTGACGGTGAAATATCTGGGACCGCAATCGAAGCACATGTCGATGCTGTCGTCCAATTCTTCGTCAGGGATGACCTCGATATCACGACACCAGTGTTGGAAACAAACGACCACTGGATGATACATGGGTTCGATGAAGACCTAGACGAAGCGACACGGAACGCCGCAATCGAAACGGTCGACTTCCTGCAAAACAACAAAGGGCTATCCGAAACCGAGTCGTACTCCCTCCTGAGCGTCGCCGGGGATTTCCAGTCCACGCAGGTCGTCAACGGGGTCAAAGGAATGCACTGTAAAGTACCGAAGGATATCTTCCCACGTGATACATGATTTGTGGTAATACTGTCTGGTTGAGGACTACTCCGGTCGGTGCTCGATTATGTGACGATTGCGGTCGTCGCTGGCGGGCATAATAGTGTGAACTGAGAATAACTGTGGCGAACGGTCGACCGACTGCCTACCGACGAACGATGGCAGCAGTCGATCCGAGCTTCGAGTGGTTGAATCCGTGTTTCGATCGGATTTCGGTCCGGATATCTACGTCGACCACTGACTGAATCGAGCGACAGCAATCTGGTAGTTGAGACTATCGGCGAGAAATACGGCCTCGGAGCGGTCGTGGTTTTCGGGGAGTCGACGCAGACACACGGTCGCAGATCGGTTCGGTATGTTCCGACCTGATCGATGCCCAGAGTCAACTCGATGGCGGGGTTTATTGCAGTATCTAATCAAGACTGTTCGCTATTGATTTTGACAGCGGTTTCGTCTACAGCGACCCGCTTCGGCTACACCTCAGGTGGGTCGGGACCGCTGTTAGAACGGTAGTGTTCAGATAAGCTGATTCCATGCAAAGCTGAGCGAGCTGATCCAGTTGTCGGCAGTATCTGTTGAGGCGTTACTGAAACAATTCGAGAAACAGATAGTTCGGCGTTTTATTTCTCTGAAGACACGTTCGACGGCATTCTGATTTCCATGTTTTTCATATCTAAAATCGTAGCCCCTCGGTGACACGCTGCTTGTAACGAGTGTGGGCCATCAACGAGAAATATCGCCTCAGAAACATCGTGTTTCTCCTTAATCTCAGCGAGAGATGTTTGAGCGATAACCGTATTAGTGGTTGGTTTAAGGCTTGTATACAGCAATTCATTTATCCCTGGATCGACTGTCGCGTGCGGCCAATACTATTCATTATTGAGCCGGATCACCGCCTCATCAACTGCAACGTGATCCGGATTTTCCGGATTCGGGCTGTAAATCAGCCTTATGAATCCAGTTATCAACGGTGGATCGAGCGCGTTAGACACCGAATATCTCAAGAACTCAAACAGTGTTCGAAAGTGAGAGGACAGAAAGATGCAGCTGAATACTGAGCTTCATCAGAAACTCCGGTGTCGCTTCTCGTTCCACAAAACCTAACTCGATTTGATCGATACTACCGTTTAGGCGTGTGTTTTTGAGCATAGGCACTCAGAAAACGTGATGCCTCGTTTTTTAATTCTTATTTGAACACCGCCCGTTAAATCCTGTTTAACTTTTTATCACTCTGTGGGACAATCAGTAAATATGATAAATCCAGTACTCGGCGGCAGTAGGATCATCGTAGAGGTACTCGACGAACCGCCCGAACACGACGAGCTGCTCAAGGACACCTACGACGCTATCGAAGCGACTGTCGAAGACAAAATCGAACTGCCGACTGACCACGGTGTCGGTGAAGAGGCCGATGATACGCTCTTGATCGACGGCACCGTACATGTACGGACACCCAGCGGCGTGGCTGAACTGCTGGATTGATCAGTTCGACCGACCGTCGACCACCACTGTTCACGAGCTATCTCCGTCCACCCTACATCCCGTGTTCAAAGTGTAAACCTACTCGAATACAACTGCTACAAGAACTAATGCAGGCTACTGGTGTTTCGCTAGTTGTGTTCGAAGTACTTGTGTGACCTCGCCGTGGCGTTCGTTTTTCTGTAGGAGATCCTCGACGACCGTCTTGACGTCGACGGCCAGCTCATAGCGGTTTTGCTTTCCTTGCCCACGACCCTGTGTTTTCGTAAGGATATTCGAATCCGAAAGGTCGTTGAGCCGATCTCGAAACCGGCGGTTCGACAGCGGTATTATGTCTTCGACCTCGCACATCTTGTTGTACTGGGTGTAGATCGGCGTTGTCGCTATCGACGACTCGCCTTTCGAGACATGCCATGTCGCACTCATCAACGCCAAGAGCTTCTGTTGTGGGGGCGTTCGAATCCCGCTTTCGACGGTCTTCTGTTCTAAAAACTCTCGTGCTTCTCGAATGTGGTCCTCAGTAATGGTCGACTCACCACGGTCGTCGACAAACCGAGCGGCTCGAAAGAACAGCCGGATCGCTTCGCGGGCATCCCGTCGGTCGGTTGGTGGGTTTGCTCGTTGGGATTCAACACGTCTATATTGTTGAAGAGTTTGTTAGCGTCGTCAGCACTCTCGCTTTCTATTTGGTTACGTTGTCGGAGCAGCCCCATCCGAGGGATGTAGATACAGTTGAACCGAGGTGCGGTAGTGACGTGTTACACCGGAACCGGGGTGTCTTACTTGACGCCGTCGACCGCGTCGTTGACTTCGTTCAATAAGTGGTGTTGGTTCTCCGTGAGTCCGTGCGTTCGACCTGCTGGGCTCCGTAAGTCTCTGGTTTGGCGTGTAACCACTTCGGATTTGATCCGGTAGGACGTGGGTCGACTCCACGGTATCGGCCCACGTGTTGGTTCAAGAGAGATCCTAATCGAGCCGTTCATCCGAAAAGAAGCGCTGGAATCCTCACAAATCGAAGGCACTAGGAAATCCAAGAAGTCGTCAACTAGGCAGTGCCTACATCTATCTTAACAGCATCTAATATATACGTTTATTAACATAATACTTCTCTATAATCGCATTCTTCCTGAGAACAGTATAAATGCGTGACGTGTGTAAAGAACATACCACTTGCGGCCATTTGAAGTTTTGACCCACACTCGGGACAAGCTATCATTATATGGTTTTATTACAGACTTAAACTTATACTTTCGGAGCCACATTGTAAAAAATAATTAACATCGACACATTGGCACAGGATAATTTTATACTACTGTTGTGAATATGCAGAAATAGAAAACAGATAATTCACAAATAACTCAGGGTCACCAACAAAATACCTGAACAAACTAGTTTTAGCCTGTAGCATAGAGGCAATAAAGTTATATAACAATAACTAAATATTTGTCACATCTTGATGTGACTAATAAAATGTCTCTATAGTAAAAAACAATAAAATAAACTCAATAACTACGAAACTAATGATTACAAATCAAATCCGTTTTCGGTCGACAACTTCCCCAGCCGATGTACTGCTAACAGCAACCGATCTCTTCACAATAGAGCTAACACGATGACCGATATTGTCGTCTTAGACCACAAAATTCACGGGTTATCAGCTGCAGACTACGCCGACACATTGCAGGCACAACTTCCCGAGTATGAGGTGCAGCTTGCAAAAACATCTGCACAAAAGATGAAACTCCTACAAGAAGCAACGATTGCAACCGGATATACGATCGATCAAGCACTCGTTGAGAAATCCGAGACGTTGTCGCTGTTCGTCTGTACCTTTGCCGGGACTGGCCACCTCCCGCTTGATGCGCTCAAAGCGCACGATGTTGCGGTTCAAAACGCCTCCGGTGTTCACGGCCCGAACATCGCTGAACAGGTTTTAGGCTACATTCTCACGTTCGTACGCCAACTGGACAAAGCATGGCGACAGAAACAGCAGGCAGAGTGGAACCACTACCAAGCAGGTGAACTCAAAGGGTCGACAGCAACGGTCATTGGTCTCGGGCCGATCGGCCGAACGATCGTCGACCGACTCAATGCGTTCGGTGTGTCTACCATTGGGGTCCGATATACGCCTTCAAAGGGCGGACCGGCCGATGAAATAATCGGCTTCGATGAGGCAGATCTCGACGATGCGCTCGTCCAAACGGATCATCTCGTCTTAGCGTGCCCACTTACCGAGATAACTGAGGGATTGATTGACGAGGAGGCACTCCTGTTGTTACCAACCGACGCGACAGTGACCAACATCGCCCGTGGCGAAGTCATCGACACGGACGCACTCGTCGACGCGCTGCAAACCAACAAGCTACGTGGGGCTGCGCTTGATGTGACTGACCCCGAGCCACTACCGTCTGAGAGTCCATTGTGGGAGTTGCAGAACTGCCAGATCACCCCACACAATGCGGGTCACACACCGAACTACTGGGACCGCTGTGCGGACATCGTCTCGAAGGCGATCACGACTCATACCTAACAAGACCACACGGTTTCAGCGGGACGACGAAACCGTGTTGCAAAGCGTTCCGATCCCATCGTACGTGATTTCGATGGTGTCGCCGGGCGCGATCGTTCCTGGGTTCGCAGGGCTACCGAAAGCGACTACGTCGCCCGGCTGGAAGGTGACCCGCCCTGAAAGGAACGAGATGATCTCATACGGGTCGAACAACATCTGGTCAGTAGTCGCTGACTGACGTTGCTCTCCGTTGATGGTGGTTTCCATCTCGATATTGTACGGATCGATATCGGTCTCGATCCACGGTCCCAGTGGGCCCGACGTATCGAAGGCTTTCCGTGCCGTCCGTCCTGGTTGATCGAGGGCGTCGACATCGTTCAAAATTGTATACCCACGCACAACCGATGGAACGTCCTCCGGGTCGATTCTGTGACACTGTTGGTCGATAACCGCCGCGAGTTCGCCAGCGTATGTCAACTCCTCGGTCCAGTCGGGGTAGTGAATCGGCTGGTCGGGGCCCGTAAGCGCAGTCGGTGGTTTGATGAAGAAATCCGGTTCGTCGGGGCGATCATACTCCATCTGAGAGAGCGTCTCGGCGTAGTTCCGTCCGATGCAGTATACCGCTGAGGGCGAACACGGGTGCGTGAGGTGGCCATCATCGCCAACGACTGCTTCTCCATCGGAGGTCGTGACAACGCCGTCCTCATAGCGACCTGTGAGTACGCCATCCGGTGTGCGCAATCGTGCAATCTGCATAGGATAGTGAGGAACTGTCTCGAATAAATATATACCGAGACCACTTGGTGAGGAGAGAACGCTTGCTTGCCCACTCGTTCAGACCGTTTCGATATGAGATCGGCGACTGATCACGCGGTCTCAGTCATCGTCGACCGACTGTGTGACCGTCGACCGTGCGTGGATCGGTCCAGTCTGGTCTGTGAGGTGTTGTGGATCACGGCCATGGTGGATAGCTGTTATCTCTGTAACGATGCTCTGAGCGATGTGGAACGGAGTTCCGCCGCCGAGATCAAGGCCAGCCGGGGTATAGATGCGATCCCGTTCGGAGGCGCTGAACCGATGCCCCTCCGCAGCGAACGCGTCCTGCATCTCTCTGAACCGTTCTCGTGAGCCCACCATCCCGACGTACTCGACAGGCGTCGCAAGCAACTCCTCTAGGGTGAGCCGATCGTCGACGAAGTTGTGTGACATCACGACGGCGTAGGTGTTGGTATCGAACGCAAGGCTCTCGTGAAGCTCCGCGGGAGATGTCGTGATGACACGATCAGCTGCGGAGAACCGCTTGTTGTCGGCCGCTCCCCGGAACGTGACGACAGTGACACTGAAGCCGACCTGTTTTGCCAGTTCCACGACCGGGACAACGTCGTGTCCGCTCCCGAAGACGACCAGTTCGGGCGGCGCGTGTATGCTGTCGACGAAAATCTCGGCTGTCTTGCCTTCCCAGTTAACGGTAATACTGTCAGAGNCATCGGCTGCCAGCATTTCAGCGGTCGGCTTGGTCAGTGTTGAGATCAGCTCGTCGGGCCAGTCAGTTGTCGGTGTTTCGAACGAGAGCCCTCGGTAATCGGCTGCTCCGGTCGGATGAGCGAAGGCATGGTCGCCCTGTTCGACATCCGACCGCTCCCCGTCGAGCACAGTGAGAACGGCTATGTCTTCGGCAACTTCGTGTGCGTGGGCGACCGGTCGGTACTCTACAGTTAGTGGTTCGAGCAGGATGTCGACCACACCATTGCAACCAACACCGAGGCCCCAGACATCGTTGGTACCGGTAAGATCGAACCGCTCGATATGTGCTCCGTCGGCCAGCACTTGCTCAGTGAGTGCGAGCACCTCGTCTTCCAGACAGCCAGCGGTGACCGCACCAATGCCGGTGTCGTCGGCAATGACCATCTTCGCACCCGGACGCCGGTAGGCACTCCCCTCAACGGCAACGACCGTTGCGAGGACGGCTTGCTGATTAGTGATACCCGAGACGATGGCATCCAACACTTCCGTTTCGGGGGCGCTCCAGTCTCCAGTTGTCATTCGTCAGTCCTCGGTGTCGACTGTCTAACAGTGATCATCCGTTGGTCTCCGTGTCGACTGTGCCATAGCAATCCTTCGGTGGGTGAATACGTGCGGTATCATGCCGGAATGGTGAGCCCGGTACGCTCGGCCGTCCGTTCGAGTGCCTGTTGTGTATACACCTCAAGAAGTTGCATACGGAACGTCGCCGACGCTTGGCTGTCGTCTATCATCTGTGACTCGTCGATGCCAGCTGTTGCCTGTGTCGTTGCGGCCGCTATTGTTTCGGTATCAAGTGGATTCCCTGTGAGAGCGTCTTCGACCCCGCCGAGGCGAATGCCGTGATTCATCACCCCGTTGGCAGCCACGCGGGCCGTCGACACCAACCCGTCGTCGACCGACATACGGGCCGCAACACCCAGCAATGTGTACCTCGCAGACGGGCTTTGGGTTTTGCTGTAGGCACCGCTGGCGGCCCCGCCCACGAGTGGAATTTCGATTCGAGTGAGCAGTTCGTCCTCTTCGAGGGCTGTCGTACGCTTCGGGAGAAAGAACTCGTCGGCGTCGATCCGGCGCTCGCCGCGGCGACTCGTTGCGATGAGCGTTGCGTCGCTAGCGATGATTGCGGCCGAGAGGTCCGATGTCGGTTCCGGACGGACGAGGTTTCCCCCGAACCAGTCGCCCGGTTCCGAATCTGGGTGTCGCCGATTTCGCGGATTGCCTCCGTCAGCACGGTTGCGCCGTCCCAGAGTTCGTCCGTGTCGATGATCTTGCTGTAGGTCGTCAACGCACCGATGTTCATTACATCGCCATCGCGATCGATACCCTGCATAGCATCGATGCCGCCAATGTCGACGACTGTATCCGGGCCGATCAAGCCAATTTCCATGTTCGGCAGTAGCGTATGGCCCCCGGCCAGCACCTCTGCATCAGGATGCTCCTCCAACAGAGCTATGGCGTCTGCAATGGTTTCGGCCTCTCGGTACTCAAACGCGTCGGCGTCCATCACACACGACCTCCGTTTGCAGTGAGCCTACCCCGAAGCCGCTCGTCTATTAATAACATATTAACACGGTCGAGATCAACCGATTTTAAAACGTCGCCAGCCACATTAGCAACGGTGTGTGTCACGGTTCAACGTGGCTATGTGGTATATTTGCCACGTCTGCGACCCGATTGCTTATTATTTTGTGTTACCAGAGAACTCTGCAATGGCGGTCAAGGAGTTCCCAGTCGTCGAACCGCCGTTCGAGGAGCTCGACGGCGGCGTGGCTGGCGGCCAGTCGACAGTTGTCGGTGTCGTCCTTGCAGCTGGCACTAGCTCCCGATTCGGAGCGACAAACAAACTGCTCGCCGAGTGGGCGGACGCGCCGCTCGTGTCTCACGTGGTCGACACGCTGTTACGGTCGACCGTAGATAAGGTCGTGGTGGTCGTCGGCGACGACGCCGGACGTGTACGAAGGGCCGTCAGTGATTTCGAGGTTACCATTGTGCACAACGACCGGTACGCGTCCGGACAGTCCACCTCGGTGCGTCGGGGCATCACGGCAGCTCGGAATCACGGAGCTGATGCTGTTGTTTTCGCACTCGGGGATATGCCGACCGTTGAGGCCGAGAGCTTCGACCTACTCGTCGCTGCATATCGTACTGGCGTTAGTGAGGCCTTGGCAGCCGCCTGCAACGGGGCTCGCGGGAACCCGGTGTTGTTCGGTCGTCGCCATTTCGAGGCGTTAGCGGATGCAACTGGTGACACCGGTGGTCGTGAGATCTTACTCGACGACGACAGAGCCGTGCTCGTCGAAACCGGCGACCGTGGCGTGCTTGTCGACGTCGACTCTCCCGATGATATGTCGACACTGCGACTGTCCTCCTAATATGTCGATATTGACTCTCCCGACGGTACGTCGACGCTGCGACGATTTCGATCATCTGTTGACGCTGTAACCCACATCTCTCAGTTGTTGTGTTGGTGCTCGATTGCCGATGTCGGCTAGCTCTCCAGTAGCAGGCTTCGCGTCGCAATGAGGTCGACGATGGTACTGCTGTCCATGATTTCTGTGTCGACATCGGAGGGGTCGCTATCAGCGGTGTACCGCTTGACCTCGAACGAATCGAGGGAGTTCCTGTTTTCGGTGACTTGTTCGATGACTTCGATCCATTCGTCGGTGGTCGAGTTCCGGTAGGTGTTCCCACCCTCAAATCCGACCACGGGAACGTCTTCCGGCCACTCCCAAGCGAACTCCCGTGCGTACTCGCCGAGTTGCCAGACAAGTCGTTCGATACCTGCTGCCTCGTCTGTGGCACTCTCTGTCTGTTGTCTGAGGATTCGATCCCAGTAGTCGATGACACACGCTCTGAGATCCGCTTCGAGATCGTCTTCAGTGAGCTTCTGCTCGATCGGGTAGCCGATTTCGATAGCAACGATTGCATGATGGTCGAGATTGGTGAGACAATGTCGGCACTCCATTTCGAACGCGGAAACGCTCATCTGACCCTCAACAGTCAGATGGGCTATTTCAGTCGCACAGTTCGGACACCAGAGAAACACGACTCCATTATCGGGGGCTGACAGTTCATCGATAACAGTTAGATCGTCGAAAGGCTTGTCAAGCGGTGGGGCGGTCTCTGTTACGGACGCTCTGTCGGTTGTTTCGACGCGCTCGCCTGCGAACTTGGCGAGTTCGCGATCTTTCAGCAACGACTTAATAACGGAATCGTTGGAGGAATGTGATTCGGTTTCCCTAATCCGTTCGATTTGCTTTTTTTGTCCATTCACGAATCCGAATTGTTGCCATTGTACTGATTATCGTCCGTATTACTGATACCTCTTTCCCACACTCGACTGTCTGGGTGGGTTATATCGAGTATTTGGGCGGCAATATGCTCTTTTCACTGGCCAGCGGCGTTAATTCGTCTGACAACCTCGTTCGGTGAGACGGTAATTTGATCAGCAGCGAGGCGATGAGAGACGAAGTCGATGAGACCGAACTCTTGGAGGAACTGTTTAGCAGCACTCCGGTTCATGCCGATGTGTTGGGTTACCCCGTGGACTGTCTGTGACTGGTTGATCGCGTCTGCGAGTTCGGCGACAGTGAGCGTCTCGGGAAGATCGATATCGCTCCTCATAGTCGGGTCGCCACACTGCTGTGTAGATGATTCGGTTACCACGTCTCGTACCTGCGCGGTAGCGAATGGTGACTGCTTGTTAAGACTGTCTACTGTTATGTTTCCGCCGTCAGTAACTGCACTCGTTGCCTCTTGGGTTGCGACGTCATCATCGACTCCTGAGGACGTGTTAGTCTGTTCATCCGTCGTCAATACACTGGTTTCAGGGTCCGTATCTGCTGGTGGCTCGGTTTCGGTACTGGCTGTGGCAGGTGTAGAAGAGCTACCAGTGTCCGTGTCGTCATCCGTTTCTTTGGGTGCCCTAGCATCGATGTACGACTTCGGTCTGGTATCATCCGGATCATGGATATCATACTCGATCATGTGTCGACGGACGGTCTCCGAGGTAACGTCGACCCCGAGTGCCTCCGTCATTTTCGGGAAGGAACTGTACTGCTCGTAGACCGCCTGCAGTGCATCCGGGTTTTTATATGCGGGGACTGTCTCCACGTTGGATTGACTACTTGTGGTAGCGAGGGTTTCACGCGGTGTGCCAGCATTTTCCGTGTGTTTCGATCCATCGGCCGACACCGTGACTGTCAGGTCGACTGCGACGTCTCCGTCTTCGATGGTGGCGTCCTTGGCATTTATTGAGACGACCTCTCCCATCTCTTCGTCCGTCAAAATTGGCACAGTGACGGCTAATTCGGCTGTGACTTCGCCGTCTGTGTTCAACAGGTCCTGGTCCATTTCGGCATGCTGGACTGTGGTCCCTGATGATTCTAAACGCGCGAGTACCTCTGAAAGCTCTTTGAAACTGTTACTGGCAACCATACTTGCGATCTCCGGTTGAATACTTCTCCTTCCTACTATCACATAAATATTGCCCCATACGTCCACAGTAATTCGATTACTTGTTACAGATGTCGCGTTTTATCGAATAGAACCGGACAAACGAACTCATACTATGGCGGCCGAGTGCCACCGGTGAACTGAACGTTGTTTATACTGGCCCATCCGACCCCCCCATGGCAGGAAGTGCTAGTTGGTTTTGATCGTTCCTTCGTTTGCGACGGTCCAAACAGTGGGATCGATTCGATGACCGTCGAAATCAGTGTACTCCGGATAGGCAGTGAAGACGAGGTACTCTGTCCGATCCCGGAGATACTCGACGAGCGTATGCAGATTCTCATCGTCAAGGCCACCAACGCTGTCGACGACTATCAGCGGGACGGACTCTCCCACGTCGAACGCCTGCCAGCCAGCCAGCGCCGCTACGAACCCGATGAGTTCCAGTTCGCCCTCGCTGAGCGCCGTAAGACTGGCTTCGCGCCCATCGCGGGCGACGACAATGTCGAAATCGGCGGTGAGCCGGGCAGACTCGAACCCCGTTTCGAACCGAGAGACGATATCGTCAATTGCCTGATCGAAGGCGGTCCGCGCCTCGCGTTTGACTCGATCTTTCCGGCTTCTGAGATCCTCGATTTCGGTTCGCATCGACTCCAGTTCCGTCTCGAGTCTGTCGATTTTGTCGGCTCTCGCGTCGAGTTCGTCGAGTTCGGCCGTCGCATCGTCAAGTTCGGCCTCGCGATACTTGATTTCGCTCTCGATGTCGGAGCGCTCCGACATCGTCTCGTCGACCGTCTCGGCCAGTTCGTCGGCGCGTGTGCTCGCGGCGTCCAGTCGCTCCTGTGTGTCCGCCAGACTCTGTTGTCTGTCGGCGAGTTGCTCTTCGAGTTCGAGTATGTCGGCTTTGAGTTCTTCCTCGCGGTGCTGTATCTGCTTTTGCTGTTCACGGCGGGCTTCGAGTTCTTCGGCCCTGTCGCGGTGCTGTTCGGCCGCTGCTCTGTGTTCTGTCAGTTGGTTTCCGAGTGCGTCAAGTTGTGACTCGATGCCTTCTCGCGTGGTATCGTTCCCACAGGTCCAACAGGTGACCGTGTCGCCAGCGATGTCGCGCTGGACATCCGTAATCAGGTCAAGCCTGCTTTCGTCGAGAACCATCTCGGTGGCAGAATACAGCGATTGGAGGATCTCCGCGTCCCGCTTGACATCATCCAGTTCCGCTCGGACACGTTCGAGCTGTTCGTCGACGTTCTCGTGATCCGGGACATCGAGTTCGTCGAGTTCCGTACGGTGTTCCGAGAGCCGGTTTCGTGTGCGTTCGATGCTCTGTTCGAGCTGGTCGACCCGGGTTTCTGCTTGCCGCTTGTCGGACCGGGCTTGGTTCAGCTGTTGCTGTGTCGAGTCCTCACCCTCTTCGCCCGGCTCGATAGCCTCGCGCTGCTCACGTAGCTCCTCGATTTCTCTGTTGAGTCTCGTGACTTTCTCCTGGACGCTCGGCAGTCGTTTGCTTGCCTCGGTGGCCTGCGAAAGCTCGGACTCGACACGCTCGCATTCGCGTTTCAGCTCGGCGATCTGCTCGTCGATGTTCTGGAAGTCCAACGGCTCCAAGAGGACTTCTTCGAGGTTGTCGCCCCGTCGAACGGCTCTCCTGATCTCGTTGTGTTCGTCCAGACAGGCGAACAGCTCAGCCCGGATAACGTCGTATTCGTCGTCGAGATACGGCGTTCCCTCACGGCTAACAGTCGACCCGTTGCGAACGAGCCGCACCGTGGTATCCCCGGCTGGTGTCTGCAGGTCGACGTGACCCGAGTCCGCTCCTTCTGTCAGCTCGGTCGAGGTCCCGAGGGCCGTTTTGACCGCCTCGACGAAGCTCGATTTGCCCTGCCAGTTTGCGGCCTGTACAGCATTCAAACCTGGTTGGATGGTTGCACTCCCGTGGAGGATTCCGGCGATCCGCTCGATATCGATTGTCCAAACCATGGTTAGTTCCGAGAGACTTGCTGTGTGTTGTGGTCTTCACAGATCGTACCCGCGTTCCAGCGCGACATCGAAAGGGACTCGCGTTGGACACGACTGACAACTGAGTTGGATTTGAACGTCGACATCAGCGGTCTCACCACCAGCGAGCGTTCCTTTGTTTGCGAGTGCCGAAAGCGCCGACTCCGTTTTCTCCTCTGCGATCTCGGTTGCTTTCCGGATACTTTCTTGTTCCCAGTTCGTACTTGCCGTCTGCGGTTCCTTGTGGCCGTCTAGACACTCTTTTAGATGTGTTCGCATTGTCCCCCACGAGACCAGATCTCGTTCAAGCCGATCACTGTCGATCCCGTCGACACGCAAGCTTTCGGTTACTTCCTCACCGACGAGGTCGTCGTCGCTTGTGAGGATCTCATAGTCGCTATCGAGTCTTGCACCGAGTGTTTCACGGCCGTGTTTGTCATACACAACCTGCAATAATCGTTTGTTGAACCACTCAGTGAGTGATCGATACCCCATCGCCGTTCGCTTGCCAGCGCCTGTCCAGCGGGCAAGAAGCCCCTCATTGATCGAGTCGTAGATGGGGTCGGCTGATTCGAGATCGTACCGCTCGATCACACCATCTATCTTACAACTGGTGTCCGAAGTCATTGTAGCTACAAACAGTGGCTACGTCTTATATATTGTTACGCAGTGTGTACAAAGCGTGTACAACATAGCAGATCTGCCACTCTCGGTGCACAGTTCCACAAAATTTACACACTTAGGGTGTTAATTACTATTGGATAAAAGTAACTTCTGCTTCGGATTAGCAGATTCTAGGCGGTAAGCCCCCTTCCTCAAGGAGCAACGCAGGCCGGAGGCTGAGTAGCATAGTAGGGAGGGGATACACCGCCGTCATTGTCTCTCCTACACTATTCAATCACTATCCCACAGGCCCACGTACCGACACATTTTTGTTGAAACAATGTATAAATGCCAGTGATGGATAAACACGAAATCGAAGGCCATGAAGTTATCCAGGGCAAGGTAAAACCAACCGGCAACGGCGCACACGTCCTCGTCCCAAAACAGTGGCGTGGCGCAGATGTGAAAATCGTCCGAACGTCTGACCCCGACGAATAGCTACGATCAATGCACTACGCCTACAGGTTCCGGCTCAACCCCACAGCAAAACAGCGTGAGCTACTGGATTATCACCGTGACACCTGTAGGCAACTCTACAACCACGCACTCGGTGAATTTGAGCAAATCCCCGACTCGGCGGGG
>Ga0065697_1003218_pt1 | contig 16137 bp, 21 predicted proteins | sample AntLakMe24m_08um_FD_59086 | JGI IMG/M metagenome (GOLD analysis project Ga0065697, IMG submission 59086) | Hypersaline microbial communities from Antarctic Deep Lake - 24m 0.8um v2 (version 3) | ecosystem: Environmental > Aquatic > Non-marine Saline and Alkaline > Hypersaline | place: Deep Lake... | reverse complement strand
GCCATCGAGTCTCGTTCCTTGTGAGAGGTTGACCTTCTGGCCTAATAGTCTCTCGCAGGCTCGCGGGGTTCCGAGTTATCGACACCGGTGGGAGATGATGTTTTTTACCGAACCCGAACCGAGAGAACAGCTATCGAAAGAATAGTTAAGGACTAAACGGGCGACAGACCATTGGTATCGCCAGTCTATGGCTACCGACTCTCCCGCTGCTCCACTTTGTTCAGACTCGTGACATCTACCATATATCTCTTCGAGATCGTCTACGTCGTGTCATAGAAATACGAGCAGTGGGCTCTGTCGAATCCTCAAATACTGACAGTTTGTTGCGTACCGTGCTGCACACGCAGCGCATAGTCAGCACGTCTGAACACTCGTTTCCGAGCGTTGGAGACGGTTGGTCGATCGTCAGTTCATTGGTGCGAGCTATCTCCCGCATGAATTCCGCTTGTAGACCCATCTCAAGAACCAATGTTCCCTCAACGTACCTCGGATTCCCTATGACCGGTGTATGAGCGAGGCGATGCAACCTCTGGCGAACCTCTCCCCTTCCAGCGGCTTACGCCGGGTATTCTCCGCCGGGAATCTGCCTGCTGATCCTGACGCCGATGGCGAGGCCGGCGGCTGCCCCGACAACGGTCCACAGGAGTAGCCCCGCCCACAGCGAAGCCGATACCGAATCCCATGCCGATGCCAGCCGCTGCAAGCATGGCGATGGGTCGTTGTCGCCGTTGCCAGTGCTCGAATTCGGGGCTGTCGGCGTCGGGATCGTCTCGTCGTGAGGCCAGCCACGTCAGCCCGAAGAGCAACACTGGGTCGATGACGTTGCTTACGTTCTGGACGGTGTTACCCGGTGCGAGGTTTCCGGTCGCAGCGATATCGAGGAGGTGGACGGTGGTCGCACCGAAGCCGATGACCGCCACCGCGATGATCGTCGCCGTGCGGAAGCCACCGCGGCGACCAACGGCGAGAAAGCCCAGCACACCGAGGGTCAGATTAGCAAAGCCCATTTCCAGTTGGAACGGACTGCCNGTCGGCCAGCCGATCGACTCGGCCACGAGGTCGGACAGGAAGAGGTGGCCGAAGGCACCACTGATACCGTTCGCCCCGACGCTGATAGCCAACAGGTAGATGACGAAGACCTCGATACGCCGCGAGAGTGTCCGTGTTCCTGGGTCGATGAGTAGATGGGCAACAGCGAACACGAGCGGTAGGAGCGTGTATGCGAAGACTCGAATCAGGAATAGGTCGTCAATCATACGTGCCCCGCCGACCGGTGGTTGAAGTACTATGGATATGATTGCTCTTAAATACAGATGCTAAACGAGACCTTGCCAAGGATGTATTGAGCCTCAGTCTGTTGCAGGGTTCTTCTGACAGCAACAGAGGGGTTTCAGTGGCTGTGCAAGGATACAGGGCGCGAGTCGGTCTCAAACGGTTGAGGCTAGCCAGCGCGAAATCTTGGACGTCGCGCTCGACTGCGGGTACTACGAAGTGCCTCGACAGGCGACACACCGAGATATTGCAGAGCAATTGGGCGTTTCACCACCGACGGTGAGCGAACATCTCCAGAAGATCGAGGCGCGGATGTTCGGAACGATCCGATGGTCTGCTGACTGAGGGAGTTCCTCTCTATTTCCGACGCACGGCATATTGGTTGAACAGGCTCTGTTGAAATCCTCAGCAAGTGATATATTTTGACCCGGTTGCAGTCAATACAGAGAACAAGGATATTGGGGTCTGATAGCTCGCCATTATTTTACCGCTCAATAAGAGACTGTACGTATGGATAGCAATTCAGACGAGACTAATATCGCCCTTGCGAGGCCGACGTGGGTCAAGAAATTACATCCTCGAACTGTCGGTTCGCGCTGTTGGAGCTGGTTCCGTCTAGACGCTGGTAGCCACGGTCAACTCTTGAGCGTCTTGAGTTATCTCCCTGCGATGCTCATCACACCGATTGTAACGGGTATTGCTCTTTTGTTGTATGCCATGGGATACTCACTTACCCGTCCGGATGCAATGGTCGGCGGCGAGTGAGCACACGACTATTAGATACGTAGCTTTCATCGACCGGCTGTTTCAGGCGAGAATATATCTGAAGAAGAGGATTTCAACAGAGCCGTTGAACAGTAAACCGGGCCTTGTAATGTGTTACCGACTCTCCCGCTGCTCCACTTTGTTCAGGTAGCTGAAATCCACCATGGATTCTTGTGGAAAATAGGGATATTATGGATTCAAGGGAGCCGTTATCAGTCGTTACAGACTTTGAAACGCAACTGTATATAAAGAAACGACGATAGTGAATATGAGGCCCTTGTTGAATCCATCAATTGGTGATGGGTTTCAACAGCCGTGCTGCATACGCTGCGTATATCTTGGACAGTGTCAGATCAATACAATCGGCTCTCTCACAGGACGGATGACAGAACAAACATTGGAGATGGGTGCTAACTCGCGTTCGTCGCATAGAATAGCGGCCAGCCGAAGTCCCATTCGAGGGTACCTCAGTTAGTAGTCGTCGCAGACCACTGCAAGCATTTGCATATACCATGCCATTCGCAGTAGTGTGTCCCGGTGGGAATCCGATCGTCGTCTCAATTCGAGATATCGGCCCGACGCAGGAGCTGGGCGTTGACCGCGACGACTATCGTGCTCGCGGACATCAAAACAGCCCCGACGGCGGGCGAAAGCAGGACACCGATGGGTGCGAGTAGGCCAGCGGCGAGCGGGAGTGCGATGACGTTGTACCCGGCTGCCCAGACGATGTTCTCCTGCATCTTCCGGTAGCTCTTCCGACTGAGGCGGACGAGGCTGGCCACGTCCCGCGGGTCGTTCTCCACGAGGACAACGTCAGCCGACTCAACAGCCACGTCGGTACCCGACCCGATGGCAATGCCGACGTCCGCACGGGTTAACGCGGGCGCGTCGTTCACGCCGTCCCCGACCATCGCGACGAGGGTTCCGCCCTCCTGTAACTCAACAATCTTCTCGTCCTTATCCGCGGGCAACACCTCGGCGAAGTACGTGTCGATGCCGAGTTCTTCCGAGACGGCCCGGGCGACGTCTTCGGAGTCACCGGTTAACATCGCCACCTCGACACCCATCTGATGGAGTGCCTCGATAGCCTCAAAGCTCTCCTCTCGAACCACGTCCGCGAGTGCCACCGCAGCTACCGCCTCCTCTTCGCGGAGGAGGTAGACGACACCCTGTCCCCGAGAGCCAGCGCGCTCCGCGAACGCGTCGATTTCTCCCGGTATCTCGACGCCCAGGTGCCGGATCAGGTTCGGGCCACCGACGTGAACCGACTCTCGTTTGGTCTCACCCGTTCCCGAGGTGACGGCGGTCGTGTCGACTGTCGCCCGGACGCCACGGCCCTCAAGCGCCTCGAACCCAGTTGCGTCCGGGACGGTGAGGCCACGTTCTTCGACCTCGGACAGAATCGCCTCGCCAATCATATGCTCGGAGTCGGTCTCGACGGCGGCCATCAGCGTCAGCGCCTCGTTCTCGGTCAGCGTCCCGGTCGTAGTTACATCGACGATCCCCTGCTCGCCCTTCGTCAGCGTCCCGGTCTTGTCGAAGACGACCACGTCGAGGTTACGGGCCGTCCTCCATCGCTATGCGATCGCGGATAAGCATCCCGTTGCTGGCCGCCATCGATGTGTTGATGGCGACGACGAGCGGCACAGCGAGTCCGAGCGCGTGCGGACAGGCGATAACCAGCACTGTCACGACGCGTTCAACCACCGGGAATCCGAACCCGACCGCAGCCGTCCACGCGACGGCGGTGACAGTCGCCACCGTGAGCGCCGCGTAGAACAGCCAGCCGGCGGCCCGATCGGCGAGCACCTGCGTCCGGGACTTACTCCGCTGGGCCTCATCGACCAGCCGCATGATGCCCGAGAGAGCAGTCGCGTCGCCGGTTGCGGTCACCCGGACGCGAAGGCTTCCGTCTCGGTTTGTCGTCCCGCCGATGACCTCGTCACCGGGCTCCTTCGAGACGGGTTTGGACTCGCCGGTGAGCATCGACTCGTTGACGTTCGACTCCCCTTCCTCGACGACGCCGTCGGCTGGCACGTTCGCCCCGGGGCGAACAAGTACGAGGTCATCCTGCTGAAGTTCGGCGACCGGAACCGTCTCCGGCTCACCACCGTCTGTGAGCCGTTCGGCGGTGTCTGGCATCAGGTCGGCGAGGTGGTCGAGTGCTCCCGATGCACGGCGGACGCTCCGCATCTCGACCCAGTGGCCGAGCAGGAAGATGACGATGAGTGTGACGAGTTCCCAGAAGAACGGCTCGCCGACCCCGAACGCCACGGCCCCGATGCTGTAGACGAACGCGACAGTAATCGCCAGCGAGATCAGTAGCATCATCCCTGGCTCCCGGTTGTGAGCCTCGACGGCCCCCATCCGGAGGAACGGTACGCCCCCGTACCCGAATACGAGGAGCCCGAAGGCGGGCGCGATGAATTCGCTCCCAGTGAAGCCTATTGCGGCGAAGCCGAGCCACGACTGTAACGTAGTGCTGTAGTAGAGGACGGGCACTGCAAGGGCGAGACACACGAAGAACCGTCGTCTGAACATCGCCTCGTGCCCCGAGTGGTCGACCATTGAACCGTGGTCGTGGTCTGCGCTGCCGTGGTCGTTCTGACTGTGGCCGGCGTGATGGTTGTAATCGGGGGATTCGGCGCGATCATCGGTTTCGTCCGTCGCGCGGCGGTCGCTTTCGGTCTCGTAGCACGCGCAGACCCGACACCCAGGGCACGCTCGATCGGTGGGGCGCTCGGCGGGGGCGTGCTGATGATGCGCCGCGTGGTCGTCGTCCATCGGCCTCACTCCGAACGATCGAGGCGTTCTCGCCGTTGTTCGAATTCCTCCTCGGAGAGGTCTCCCCGTGCATAGGTGAGGCGCAGTTCTTCGAGTGCGGCGTCCGTATCATTGCTATTGGGAGGGTTAAACACTCTATACAGGAGGTATCCTCCACCAAGAAATATCACAAGCGGAACGATCCACATCACAAGCCACATCCACGATGCGCCTGCCCCATTCCACATCCCGCCGTCCCACATGTGTCCACTACCCCACATCGTCATCATCGGCCATGCGAACACCATCATCAAAACTGGAAGGAGTATCACGATGGCGACAACGAGCACGAGGAGTCGGTCAAATCCGTCACTCTGGGCCATGCATAGCGTTGGCGGACTGGAGTGATAAGTCCAGCACATGATGGCAGTGAATTGGGAAGTGTACGCTCTGTATTCAGCAAACCTCGTCTGACAGAAAGTAAGTAGTTCTCAGAGGCTGTACTGAATACAGGGCGCGAATACAGCACGGATGGTTCTCCGAATCGGGCTAACTCAGTTCGGTGGTTACAGGGTATGAGGAACTATGGTGGTGTAGTGAGGTTTGATCGGGTCGTCTTAAGCTGTTGTGCCATAAATTCACTAACAATTAACAGTCAGTTCCCTCAGCACCCAACTGCTGTAGATGATAAATACGGAATAAACGCAGGCTGTCTCTAGTTACTCATTTTTTTGTGTTTCATTCCCGTGGCCACTGATATCACGGAAAGCGGAGAAATATAAACTACTATACCATTCCCGCTGTCTCGAAAAATGGTGCCGTCTTCGGATTAGTGTCCGTGGCCGAGCGCTTCGTTACACATCGTGTTGAGTTCCGAGATCTTCTTCGTGACGCTCTCGGGCTTGTCCTGTGGCGGCTCCTCGAGCGCAGGTTGGCCGTGAGCGTCCGGTTCTCCGACGATGATGCTACCAATCATTCCGACCGTTTCGTGGGGCGTGCAGTAGTAGTGGTAGACCCCTTCAGTCTCGAAGGTGTGTTCGAACGTTGCGCCTGCCTCCGAGAGGAGGCTGCTGTCCCACGACGCGGCTCCGTCGGGGACGAGCTGTGGTTGATCGTTGTCTGGGTGGTAGGCCGTGGCAGAGTGGCTCCCACTTTCGTTGTGGAAGGTCACCGTGCCGCCGACCTCGACTCGGGCCACGTGAGGGTCGAAGTGGTACGTCCCGTCCGTCGTGATCATGTTCACCTGTGCTGTTTCCGTCGGGGCACCAATCTCCTCATCATGATNGCTGTCTTCGCCGTGACCCTCTTCTTCGTCGTCGTGGCTCTCTTCTTCCTCGCTGTGTTCGTCCTCGGAGTCGTCGTGGCTCTCCGTCTCGTTGTGACCATCCGAGTCAGAGTGTTCTTCCGTCGATTCTGACCCGCCATCACTCTCTGCCTGGCCACCCGAACAGCCAGCGAGACCAATGGCCGCCGCGGTACCAGATAGGCTGAGCATCCGTCGCCGGGTGTACAGAGATTCGTTTGTCATGGGATCAGTCACCTTGCACTTGAGGATACGCTTGCTGGGATAATGGGCGGGTCGCTGTTTTGCGCGCGACGCAAAACGATTCCCTCTTTAAGTATCTTGGAGTATTCATGAACTATTGCGAGGAACATCCGTGTCCACACAGGAACGCTCTGACGAACTCTTGGAGCTCCTCGGCCAAGAACGAGTCCGGCAGATTCTGGCCGCGACGAGTCAGGAATCTAGGTCTGCGAAGGAACTCAGCACAGAGTGTGATGTCGCGCTCTCAACCATCTATCGCCGAGTTGAGGACATGATTACCAACGACTTGCTCGTCGAGCAGACACGGATCGAATCAGATGGGAGCCACCACAGCGTCTACGAGGCGAAGGTCGACCATCTCGACGTCGATATCGACGATGGAACCATCGACGTGAGCGTCCATGTGCGGGAGAACGCTTCCGAGCGGTTCTCGCGCATCTGGAGCGAAATCAGGGAGAGTTGACATAACCATGCACATCGAACTCGTCATCGCGAAACTCATCACGGTTGGACTGGGGCTGTTGATAACGTACAAGGCCTACAAGGGGTATCGAACGTACGGCAGCGAGCCGATGCTGTACGTCGCTATCGGGTTCCTCTTTATTAGTATCGGCTCTGTCATTGAGGGTGTCCTGTTCGATGTGGTGGGCTTGTCGATATTCCTCTCTGGAACCATCCAGACTGCTATCGTCGCATTCGGGATGCTCGTCATTCTGTACTCGCTGTACGGTCAACTGCCACAACAAGCGAACGAAGGGGAGTCTCCATGACTGGCCACTGGGAACTTGCATTGATCGCTGTTCGCGTCCTGCTCCTTGGCGTCGGTCTCGCGACCACCGCAATCAGTTTCCGGGCCTACAGGCAGCAACAGACCCGATACCTCCGCGACGCAACGCTCGGGTTTGGGTTTATTACACTCGGCGTACTCATCGAGGGATTCCTCTACCAGTTCACTGGGTTGACGCTCACTCAAGTCCACGTCGCCGAATCCGTGTGTCTCGTCTTCGGTCTCGGTATCCTTCTTCGATCGTTCCTCGATTAACTAGACAAGCGGCGGTTACGATGGGCAGGTACCGTTGATGCCAACGCACGATGAATGATTCCAACGTACTAACTACAGCTTTCGAATGAAGCACGCGATTCGTGTTCTCTACTGGACTACTGAACGCCGATCATCGATAGGCATCGATCGAGTATCAAATTCCAGCAGTACACTGCCTTGTGGACGAAATAATCGAGGATGCCCCACTCGTCGGACGGTTCCGTTTGAATTAGTGTTCGTGGCACCGACGCGTCTATACTCTCGTTCACCGATCCGGGAACGAAAGAGCAACTGCCGGAAGAAGATTTTGTAATTCGAACCGCAGTAGAGGCCCTGAAACGCCCGAATTCGGCTACCGGCTCTCTCGTTGTTCAACTTTGTTCANNTCGATCAACAGCCGGAAGATCGCTTTCACGAGGTTGGCGTCGACGTCGAACCGCTCGGCGTTNGCGCCGGCGCGCTCCATTACCTGTTCCTCCTGCCCCTCGTCGGTCGTCGGGAGGTCGCGCTCCTCCTTCACGGCCGCCACCGTGTCGGCGACGTAGGTCCGTCGGGCGATCAGTTCCACGATCTCGCGGTCGATGTCTTCGATCTCGCGTCGCAGTTCGTCGAGGCTTCGGTCCTCGGAGTTCGGTGTGTCACTCATTGGTAGGTTTGGGGTCAGTCGATAGTGTGCTCACTCGACGGCCGCACCGTCGTTTCTGGTGGTCGTTCGCCGCAGGGTTCCGGGACGGTTGCTCCACGCGTCGGCGACCGCGTCGAGGTCGGTCTCGGGGTCGTCGGGGTCCGCGACGGCGACGACGCTCGGACCGGTCCCCGACAGCGACACTCCGGTGGCGTGGGGCATCGCCTCGACCGCGGGGTCGGCGTCGAAGCCGAGCGCGGCGGAGAACGCGAGTCCGTTAACGGTCATCGCCTCGGCGTACCGGCCGTCGAGCGCGAGGTCGGCGACGAGATCCGCCATCGGCGCGACGGCCTCACAGCGGGTCACATCCGCGTCCGCGGCTGTAGGCGCGCTCGGGAGGCGTCCACACGAGAACGTCCCAGTCGACGGTCTCGCGCGACCGTAGCTCGTCGGCGTCGTTGTCGGTAACGGTGACGCCGCCGAGCATCGAAGCGGTCGCGTCGTCGAACGCGCCCGTGACCGTGACGCCCGCCTCGCGGGCCGCTCGGACCCCGAGTCGGCAGGCGTCGAGGCGGGTGACGTCGACGGACGGGTCCGCATCGTCGTCTCCAACCGCCAGCCCGAGCGCGTCACAGGTCGCGAGCACGGTCGCATTGGCGGCCGCGCTGGAGCTTTTGAGTCCCGCTGCGAGGGGCACGTCGCTGTCGGTCCGGACGGTGCCGCCCTCGCCGTCGCCCCAGCGCTCGGTCGCGAGCGCGACGCAGTGCTCGATCAGGGCGGTGTCACCGTCGGGGTCCTCGGCGATCGTCCCGCGCACGCCGTCGGCGTCCGGGTTGAGCGTCACCGTCGCGCGGGTCTCGACGTCGATGCCGAAGGCGGCGCCGGTGCCCGTCGCGAGCGCGTTCAACACGGTGCCGGCGCCGAGCGCCGCTGCCCGTCCCTCCATGTACTCACGGCTCGCGAGCGCGGACAAAGAGGTAGCGATCACGGCGAGTCTCGTCGGGGCGGTCGGGGGCGGCGCGGCGTGGACCGCCGGATCGGCCTCTCCCTCAGACCGGCTCCGCGCGCCGGAGCGCGGCGTCAACCTCGTACCAGTCCGGATCCGGTCGTGCGCGAGTCTCCCGACTTCGGAACGTGATCGAGGCGTCGAAGCGTCGGGTCCCGCCGGCGAATCGATCGTCGGACGAGAACCGTTCGGTGACGTAGTCGTAGCCGACCGCCTCGCGCTCGATGGAGTTCGGGCGCGTCGCGTACGCGTCGACGCGGAGTTCGACCGTACCGTACGTGAACCGTCCGGCGTTCTCGACGGTGAGCTGCGCCTCCACCGTCGTCTCATAGCCGTCGTCGGTCACGCTGAGCACGTCGACGTTCGTAACCACGAGACCGGAGCCGTCGGGGCCGACCTCATCCGGGGAGTCCCCATCGTCCGCCTGCTCGGCGGCGGACTTTTCGTCCTCCGAGAGGGATTCGCGTTCGCCGTCATCTCCGTTTTCGCTCTCGGAGTCGCTCGCGTCGTCGCTCGCAGAGGTCTCCGTCCCGTCTCCGGAGCCGCCGGCGTCCTCGCTCGACTCCACGAGACAGCCGGCGAGCAGTCCGGGAACCGCAGCGGCCAACAGTCGTCGACGGCGGAGCGAGGGCGTCATGGTCACTCCGTCACCAATCCAAGGACGCCGGTCACCGCGCCGACGACGGCAGCGACGACCGCGGTCGTGAGTATCGATCCGAACGCGTCCGCGATCCCGTGAGCCTGCGTCGCCGCCTCGCCTTGCGACGCGACGACGAGGACGACGACGACCAGCCCGTACGCCAACGCGCCGAGCCCGCCTCCGATCCCGCAGGTCGCGGCTGCCTCTCTCGCGTCGTACGCCCGCGACCCGACGAGGAGGCCGAGGACGCCTGCGAGCAGAGGCGCAATGACCAAGGCGGCGGCGGTGATGGCGAGGTACGACTGCGCGACGAACACCGGGCCGAACCGCGCGGTCTCGCCGGTGGCCGCCGCGGCGAGCGCGGTCTCCGCCCACCCGGTGGTCGCGGCGGCGACGAGCCCGACGCCGGCGCCGACGACCGCGAACACCGCCGCCGTGAGACCGACTCCGTTTCCGTTCATCAGACGACCGCCCACCCGTTCGCCAGTTGTCCCTGCCAGCCGGTGCGTTCCTCCCACGCGTCACCCGAGAACCCGGCCGCGACCACGAACTCGCCGGCCTGCACGACGTAGCCGTACTGGACGCCGGCGTGCTCGCCGAACCCGTACCGCTCCCCCTCCGCTTCGTGGTGGTAGAGGCGGTGCCAACGGGTCGGGCCCTGATATATCGGTGCTTGGTCCTCGCCGTCTTCTCCGTCACCCTCGTCGCTTCCGCTCTCCCCGCCGCCCTCGCTTCCTCCCTCCCCCGTCGCGTCCCCGGAGAAATCGGATCCGGCCGCGGTGGCGTCGGGGTCGATCGGCGCGCGCCCTTCAGTCGAGGCGGCAGCGACCGCCTCGTCGAGCCGATCGTTCGCGGTCGACGCGTCCGGATACCGCTGCACGTACAGGGGGACGCCCTCAAGTTCGTGTGCCCACCCCTCGAACGTCCGACTCGGTCGGTTGCCGGCGGCGGGGCGGGTCGCAAACGCGACGAACAGCTCCTCGGTCCGGTCCTCGGAGCGCGGTATCGGTCCGAGGCGCGCGCGCAGTTCCTCGCGGCGGGCCGCCTCGAACGCGTTCCCGTATATCCGCGGGATCTGGTTCCGATCATGCTCCTCGTCGTCGTACGGCTCGTGCGCAAACGCCGAGAATCCACGACTCGCGAGGCCGAGTTCCACGAACGCCTCGCCGCGGACACGCCGTCGCTCGGCGTCGTCGTCCGGGAGCGGGTACAACAGGCGGTTCAAAAGCCGATTGTGGATCGGCTCGCGGGAGAACGCCTCGTCGACGTAGGTGGCGGTGCCGACGGCGGCGAAGCCGCGGCGCATCCGCGAGAGCTCCTCTAAGAAGCGGTCGACATCGCCGCGGGGGGCGAACGTCCGGAGCTTCTCGACGTGCCGCTCCGTGCGCGAGACGATCCGGAATCGGGGGTGGAACTGCGGCTCTAGCGCGTCGGCGGCGGTGTCGGCGGCCGTGCGCCCGGCTTCGTCGAGTCGGTCAGCCATCTCGACCGTCACCGCGTCGTTCTCGTCGACCGCGTCCCGCACATCGTCGATCTCGGCGACGACCTCCCGGATCGCGTCCCGATACGTCGCGACCGCCGACGGGTACTCGGTCGCGAACCACACCGCGTCGTCGACCACGTTCCGGGTCGCCGTCGCGAGCGCCTCGTTCGCGACCGGTTCGGGGTCGTCGCCGTCGACCTGCTCGTCGCCGGCGGTCTCGCCATCGCCGCCACCGTCGTCGCCGCCGTCCGCGTTCGGAGGGTCTTCCGCGGCCGCGTCGGGGTACTCGACGCCCTCGACGCCGAGACACCCGGAGAGCCCGACGACTGCGGCGGCGCCGACGCCCAACAGGCCCCGTCGCGTCCGTTGCATGAACTACCCTCCCGGCGGAGGGGNCTTAAAGGTGCCATCCCCGATTCTCGCGACTGAGGCCGGACGGCGGCGGGGGCTGTGGCGAGGGCGCCGACGGCGACCACGACGCCTCCGCCGACCACCGAGCGCGCCCCTTTTGAGGCGCGCGCACCGAACGACGTGTATGTCTGCACCTTCACGCAGCGACGTTCCCCCCACGTCGATCGGGATCGACCTCCGCGAGGAGGGCGTCGTCATCGAGTACCTCGACGGGCGAACCACCCTCTACCGCGGCGTTCCCGACGCCGTCGAGGGCTCGGTGACGGCCGGCCCGGGCAAGGAGACGCACGTGCTCGTCACCGACCCGACGGAGACGGAGGGCGTGATGACGTACGTCAACGACTACAACACCGACGACGAGATTTTGGAGGACTCCGGCGTCGGTCGCGTCATCGTCGAGGACGGCGAGCGCGACGAGGTGTTCCCCGGCGTGATCGTCGGGCGGACCGGCCAGCGCAACGAGGTGATCGCCGATCCCGAGATCGCCGGCGGTCGCGTGTTCGTCTTCGTCGAGGACGGCTGGACGGAGGGGAGCTACGAGATCGTCGAGGCGCCGGAAGACGGGCTCGACGCGCACCGGTGACCGCGATGCGGACGCTGACCCCGACGACGATGCCGATGTCGGCAGATCCACCCCGATGAGCCTCGCGAAACCTTGGCGCGACCTCGACCGCTCGACGGTCCGGAGCGCGCCGAGCCGCTACGCGCTGTACGAGCTGGGCGACGCGGAGGGGGACACGGTCGGGTTCGGGACGGGGGTCCTCCGTGACGAGTTGAAGGAGGCCCTGGCGTACCGAGACGCTGACAAGGTGCGGTGGGAGGTCGCCGACTCGACCGAGCACGCGGAGCGACTGCTCGCGGAGCACGTCGAGGAGTAGTCGGGAGGCCGCTCGGATTGCCGAGACGAGCCGCACTCACCGAGAGCGACCGACAGACGAAAGTCCCGCGGTCGCCGAGGGATCCGTATGAGCGACGAGGCGGACGCCGACGACGAGGTGCTGCGCGCGAGCGACATCGGCGGCGAGGGACCCCCGATCGAGGAGAAGCCGTACAAGATCGTCTTCGAGGCGAACAAGTGCTTCGGGGCGGGCAAGTGCGCCGAGGTCGGCGACAACTGGGTGATGGACGTGCAAAGCGGGATGGCGAAGCCGCGGTCGTACTACATCGGCGAGGACGAACTGGACGAGAACATTCGAGCCGCCGAGGTGTGTCCCGCGAAGAAGGAGCGCGGCGTGATCCACGTCGTCGACCGCCGGACCGACGAGGAGATCGCGCCGGACCCGCACGGCGACGGGACGCTCTCGGTGGACTGGTAGGGGGCAGGGCGCTCGGGGAACCCGAGCCGCGCTGGGCGCCGCCGCGGCATCCGAAAGGGGTTTGACCCCGCCGCCGGTATCCGAATCCGCGCGGGGGTGGCTGAGCCTGGCCAAAAGCGGCGGACTTAAGATCCGCTCCTGTAGAGGTTCGAGGGTTCGAATCCCTTCCCCCGCATTCCTGTCGCAGTTCGCACAGTAACACGGTTTGGCTGTCCAATACACCCTGAATCGCGTAATTCAGGATTCTCACCTAGCCGTAGGAGAACTACATATACATCGAGTACATTCCGAATGAGATATGGAACGAATCGAACGATACAAGCGAACAGTCTGGGAGCGGCATTCGAACCCAAAAAGCGGATGGAGTCGCGTACTCGTGCTCCCTGTACTCCTCTATGCGGTGTCTGATCGAAATTGGAAACTCGGAATGGCTGCCGTTGCGTTCTACGCTCGTCAATCCGGTATTGTTCTCGCCTCCGGAGGATACCGATGCGTGGATGACTCGGGTCGTACTTGCCGAAGAGTGGTGGGTCGAAGAGCAAGAGCAGCGCGTCTTGGGACTCACGTATCCGAACCTTCTCAACCTTCTCAACATCCCTTTGACGGGATACGCGTTCGCTTCCGTCTACCGGAAAAAACCGGTTCGAGCGGCGCTTAGCGGGATGGGTTCAATGATACTGAAGTTCTGGTACGTTGGATCTCTCGTTCGCAGATACGATGCAGAGCAATCAGCGTGACCGTCCGAGTTCAGCACGCACCCTCACCGACAAACTGTTTCGGCGGCTTCGCCGACGCCACTACCTCGTTCTTTATAAGTGATTGTCGCGGTCGCTCACGGCTATTTAAATAGCGTATCGCCGTCGACGCTGACCCGACCGCCCTTAACAGGAGCAGTAGTAGTCGCGGTCGACGAACTCCGTCTCGAACAACTTCGCGGCCGGCGCGGGGTCGGACGGGCGGTAGATCCCCGTCGTTAGGTTCCCCTCGCGCTCGAAGTCGCCGGCGACGAGCCGCCGCCAGTCGGCGGTCGACAGCTGGTCCCAGAACACGTCGTCGCCCGCGAGCAGCGCGAGGTAGTCGCGGAGGTACACCCACCGCGTCGGCTCGACGCCCGACGACTCGTACTCGGCGTCGGTGACGGCGGCGTACGCCGCCATCGGGAGGTTCGCGCCCGCGGCGACCGGCATCCCGATCCACTTCCACGGTCGGGTGTTGACGTCGAGCAGGAGGAACTCCTCGCGCTCGTCGTCGTACACGAACTCCGCCTCGCTGATCCCGTGGTAGCCGGCGTCGTCGAGCACCGCCAGCGCGCGCGCCTCGATCGCCGGCTCGTCGGCCGTCTCCACCAGACAGGAGGTACCGAACTGCTGCGGGAATCGCACCGCGGCGTTGCCGACGACCGCGAGCGCGTCCCCGACGCCCGAGGGCGGGACGTACGACGCGAGCGAGTGGTCTCGACCGGTGGCGATGTCGACGCGTTTCTGCGCCATCACGGCGATCTCCTCCTCGCGGGCGGCCGCGACCGCGTCCGCGAACTCCTTGCGGTCGGCGACCTCCAGTACGTTGGTGCCGAACGCCTCCTCGAAGTCGCGTTTGAGCTCCGGTTTCACCACGAGCGGGAACCCGAGCGCCTCGGCGGCCTCGTCGAGGGTGGCGTCGGCGTCCGGCGTGCCCGTCGCCGCCTCCGCCGTCTCCGTGAGCCGGTACGTCTCCGGGTACGGAACGCCGAGCGTCTCGCAGGTCGCGTACAGCTCGGACTTGTTCAACACGTCGTCGAGCGTGTCGATCCCGGCGAAGGGGAGCCGGACACCCTCGGGATCCGCCCGCGCGTACGCCAGCGCCCACTCGTCCATGCAGCCGAACGCGACCGCCTCGCGGCCGATCGCGTCGACGATCGCCTCCACGTCCTCGCGGAACCCGTCGAGGTCGTCGAGCGGGTACGTCACCGCGCCCGCGAAGTCGACCGCATCCGAGGGTGGTGCGAGCCCGTCGTGGCGGAGCGCGTCGTCGTCTCCGGGGNGGTCGAGCGCGATCACGGGCACGTCGTGGGCGTCGAGCGCGCGGGCGACGCCGAGTCCGGTCACGTGTGCGTTGCTGACGAGGGCCGGCGGTCGGTCGAAGGAGGCGTCCGCGAGCGCATCGATCAGCGCCTCTGTCGAGCGAAAACTGCGCTGCCATACCCGTCATGGTCGGTCCGGGTACAAAGGCGCACCAGTACCGGCCCGGCGTGCCACTACCGGTGACGCGGGCGGCCACCACTACCGATGATACGGTCTCCGACACAATCGGGACGGACCGACGAACCGCCGACTTCCCCGACGCAACGCGCTTTTACTCGTGTGTCGCCTCCGATCCGGTATGAGCGAGCGCGAGAGCAAATCCGAAGACGGAGGCGAGATCGGCGGTGACGGCGAGGGCGAGGGAGTGACCGGTGACGGCGAGGGAGTGACCGGTGACGGCGAGGGAGTGACCGGTGACGGCGAGGGAGCGATCGGCGGCGGCGGCGACCTCCCCGACCGCGTCCGCCGCGCGTTCGCGGACCACGGCTCCTTCGAGCCCGTGGACGAGGGCGTTTGGGTTGCGGAGACGACCCCCTTCGACGCCGAGGTGCGCGCCGAGCCCGCCGCGGACGGCCGGATCCACTTTGTAGTGACCGTCCGGGTGCCGACCCTCTCCGCGACGGCGGCCGACGAGGTCGCCGACGTGGTCGAGGAGGGGTGGATCGAGACGTTCGAACTCCGCGTCGTCGACGTGGGCGGAGTCACTCGCGGTGACCACGAGTTCGACCCCACTGTCGCGGTCGCCGCCGACGAGATTACGGTCGATTTCGAGCTGACTGAGATCAACGAGCGGCGCGGCGTCGACGACGCCGGGGCGCTGATCAACTTCGTCGAGGGGACCTACGTGCAGGGGGTCATCCCCGGCTACGAGTACACCGAGCCGCTCGACGGGCTGCTCTCCGCGGCGCGCCAACAGGGCAACAGCGGCGGCGGGTTCTAGGCCGATAGGGGCAAATGCCGCGAGCCCCTTGGTCAAATATGCTCGCGCTGTTCGGGTTCGTCAGCCTTCTCGCCCTCGTGGCCTTTCACACGCTGATCGCCGGGGTGGCGACCCGCTTTTTCCGGCTCCGGCTGAACACCTCGTGGGGGGCGATCGTGTACACGCTCGTGTTGACTCCGATGTTGCTCCTGATCTCGATGCTGGTGTTCACCGGCGTCCTCAACGTCGGCACTGGCATCAATCTCGGCAGCCCGACGCTCGTCGTCGG
>Ga0065697_1003217_pt1 | contig 16165 bp, 17 predicted proteins | sample AntLakMe24m_08um_FD_59086 | JGI IMG/M metagenome (GOLD analysis project Ga0065697, IMG submission 59086) | Hypersaline microbial communities from Antarctic Deep Lake - 24m 0.8um v2 (version 3) | ecosystem: Environmental > Aquatic > Non-marine Saline and Alkaline > Hypersaline | place: Deep Lake... | reverse complement strand
GTCGCCGTCGGCGCCCGCCTCGGCCGCGGCCTCGTAGTCGATGCGGCCGAGTGGTGCGCCGCCGACCGTCTCGAAGGCGTCGCGCCGGGAGGTGTGGTTCTTCCGGACGCGGGTGCCGCGGTGGAGCGCGCAGGCGTCGTCAGACTGGCTCGCGTGCATGCAGACGAGCGTCTCGGCGTGGTCGGCCTTCGCGGCCTCGACGGCACAGACCGCGTTCATCACGTTGTCGGAGGAGGGCCGATCCGCCGAGCGTTGGCTCCCGGTGAACACGATCGGAACCGGCGAGTCGAGCATGAACGAGAGCGCGGACGCGGAGTACTGCATCGTGTCGGTGCCGTGCATCACGACGACGCCGTCGGCGCCGGCGGCGATCTCCTCGCGGACGGCCTCGGCGAGCTCCTGCCAGATCGGCGGCTCCATGTTCTCGGAGAGGATGTTGGCGACGACGCGCCCGCGGTAGTTCGCGCGCCCGGCCAGATCGGGGACGGCTCGCAGCACGTCCTCGGCGTCGAACTGGGCGGTGACCGCGCCGGTCCGGTAGTCGACGGTGGAGGCGATGGTGCCGCCGGTAGAGATGAGCGAGATCGTCGGCAGGTCGCCGTCGAAGGTGATCTCGGAGGCCTCGCCACCGCCCGCGTCAGCGCCCTCGTCGACGTCGCGGGCGCCGGATTCGAGCACTTCCACGTCGGCTTCGTCGCGGTCGATACCGACGTTGTACCCCCCGTCGAGCTTGACGACGAGGTGGTCGTGAGTCGTCGAGGGGAGTAGTACGCCCTCGTTCGTGACGTCCCCGCGGTCGACGCGGACGCGATCTCCCGGTTGCATACCACCGGGTTCCCCTCCGGCGGACTTGAATCCAACCGTTCGGCGATCCGGGGCGGACCGGCGTTCGACCGGACTCACGCCGGGACCGGACCCAGTACGTCTTTTACCCGCGCCCCCGACCGAGAGCGCATGGACCGCGACGAGTTCGCCGCCAGCATCGACCACACCGTACTCGGCCCGGAGACGACGTGGGGAGACGTCGAGACCATCCTCAACGAGGCCGCCGACCACGGGATGAACGCCTGTATTCCGCCCTGTTACCTCCCCGAGGCGGCCGACTACGAGAACGCCCCGAAGACGATCGCGACCGTGGTCGGGTTCCCGCACGGCCAGCACGCCCCCGGGGTGAAACGCGACGAGGCGGTCACCGCGTGGGACGACGGCGCCGACGAGATCGATCTGGTGATCAACGTCGGTCGGCTGAAGGCTGGCGAGGACGACGCGGTCGCGGCCGAGATTTTCGGACGTGGTCGCCGCGGTGCCGGTTCCGGTGAAGGTGATCATTGAGACCGCGCTCCTGAGCGACGACGAGAAGCGCCGCGCCTGCGAGGCCGCCGTCGACGGCCGACGCCGACATGGTGAAGACCTCCACGGGGTTCGCCGACGGCGGCGCGACTATCCGAGATGTGGAGCTGATGAGCGAATACCTCCCGGTGAAGGCCTCCGGCGGCGTCGGCTCCTACGAGGAAGCGACCGCCATGCTCGACGCCGGCGCAGTCCGAATCGGCGCCTCTTCCGGCGTCGCCATCGTTGAGGGACACCCCGGGGACGGGGACTAACGCCCGTCAGGCGACGAATCTCGGCCGTGGCCGTCGGCGACGAGACCGTCTCCGTGCGTCGAATCGTCGCTGTCGGCGTCTATCTCCCCGTTCTCGGCGTTCTCTCCGTTCTCCGCGCGCTCTCCGCCCCCGTCGCCGTCAATCTCGTCGCTGTCGACGTCGACCTCGAAGGCCGCGGACACCTGTTCGGAGCCAGTTGCGACTTCCCCGCTCACCGCTGCGACATCCTCGACGCCCTCGACCGCGCGCTGGGTCGACCGCGCTTGGTCCTCGGCGGCCTCGCTTATCTCTTGGACGCCGTGGTTCGTTTCCTCGACCGCGTCGACGACGGCCTCGAGCGACGACGACGGCCTCGAGCGACGACGACGCCTCGCGAACGATGCCGGCCCCCTCGTCGATCCGCGCGTTCGTCTCGCGGACGGTCGCGATCTGCGACTCGATCTCGGCGGCGGCCGCCTGCGTTTCCTCCGCGAGATCCTTGACTTCGTTCGCGACGACCGCGAACCCCTCGCCGGCCTCGCCCGCGCGGGCGGCCTCGATGGAGGATCTGCGCTCGACGGATCGGGGATAAAACCGCTATGCAGAGATTCTCAATAATAATAACAAGGATACTACTCGCCTCTGAATGCGACACCGTGTGTCGTGGAGCACGATGTAAATGGCTCTGGACACCCCTCATCGCGTTCTCTCGTCGTGAGAATGCCGTCGTATCCATTTATATACAGAACCCCTACAGCAAGGCATGAGTCACCCGACCGGACCAGAATCGCGGGGACAGAACCTCGACGCGGCGTTCAAAGCGTTCGGCGCGGTGGGCATCCTCATTTCCGTCGCGCTCATCGTCGGCGTGCTTGTACTCACCGACCCGTTCGGCGAGCTCGTCAGGACCTCGCCGGCGGTGTTCGGGAGTCTGCTGTCGGCGGGCCTACTCGTCGCCGTCGGCTACGCGACCTACGCGCTGCGGCGTCGCTGACGAGACGAGCCCGGCGATCGGCGAAGAACAGCGACACGGAACTGACCACAAACGCGGAATCGGCGCAACGAGCGGCGAGCGACCGTCCGATCAGCTGGACACGGTCGCGGACTCGGTCTCCGACCGGTCGTACTTCTCTTCGAACTCTTGAATGAGCTGTCCCATCTTCGCGTACCAGTCGTTGAGCATGCGCTGCATCTCGTCGGTGATCTTCTCGGGGTCGGTCGGCGAGTAGACGTGGTAGTAGCCGCCCTGATCGTAGTTGATCTGCTCTTTGGTAATGAAACCGGTCTGGAGCAGCCGTTGAACCGACCGGTAGGCGGTCGAGCGCTCACGATCGACCGCCTCGGCGACCGCGTCGATGGTCATGGGTTCGTCGCTCTCGACGAGCACCCTGAAACACTCGCGATCGAGCGGCTTGAGTCCGTGGAAACACTCGAGTAGCCCCTCACACTGCATGTCGCTCTGGAGCTGTTCGGACAAGGAATCCGGCATAGTATTATCCCAGCGTACGACACGTACCCGTAAAAGGCTTGTGTGTGGATAATACAATCTTGCGACATCCTGCTAACGAAGGCGAGCGCGGTCGATCATTGCCGTCGGCGGCACCGAAGAGGACGTGACCACGTTCGCCGTCGTCGCCACCGCCACCGTCGCCGCCACCACCACCGATCGCCGACGCGAGAGACCCGCTCTTACGCCGTGCGCGGCGGCGGCACGAGAAAGACGTTCCCGGTCGCGCGGGCAACGACCTCCTCGGAGACGCTCCCCAACAGGAGCCGTCGGAGCCGGCTGCGCCCGCGAGAGCCGACGAGCAGGGTACTCGGGTCGTACTCCGTCTCAGCAGCGAGGATCTCCTTGGCGGGATCGCCGCGCCGCACCTCGGTGCGAGCGTCGAGCCCCCAGTCGCCGAGTCGGTCGGCGAGGTCGGCGAGGCGCTCGTCGGGGTCGGCTTCGCCGCCCGCGTCGTCTTTCGGCGACTCGACGTGGACGAGCGTCACCTCCTCGGTCGCGTGTCGCAGGTACTCGAACGCCTGAAAGGCGCGCTCGGCGTTCTCCGAGAAGTCCGTCGCGAACAGCGTCCGTTTAAATAGGTGGCGTCGGATCGGGTCCGGGTCGTCGACGCCGCGCTCGATGCGGTCGACGAGCAGCGGGACGACGGTCGTGCGGGCGAGATTACGCGCAGTCGACCCGATCACGCGATTTTCGAGCGGACTCTTCCCGCGGGAGCCGACCAAGATGAGGTCGGCAGCGATCGACTCGGCGATCCCGTTGATCCGGCGGTGGGGCGTCCCGCGGACGACGTGGGTTTCGACCTCGAACCCGGCGTTCTCGATCGTCGATCGATACGCTCGAAGCGCCTCTTTCCGGCGTTTCTGGAAGTTCATTCCCGGCATCCCCGAGTGGACGTTCGAGGGGACGACCGTCACGAGGTGAATCCGATCGACGCCGATCCGGTCGAGACAGGAGAGCCCCGTCTCGGACTCGATCATCGTCTTGCTCGCCGCGGAAAGGTCCGTCGCGATCACCGCGGACTTCGCGCTCGGGGGCGATTCACCGAGCGGCGTAGAGCCGCCGGTCATCGTCGTCCTCCGACCGCAATGGGTCGTCGGGTGGGGTCGCCACCCCAATTGATATTTCTCATACTGCACAATACTCACGTAGAAGCGATAAATCTCCCGGTCAGATCGCGGCGTGACGACGACAGCAAGGGCTATAACCCGGCGGCGGTCGAACCAGTGACTATGAGCGATGAGACGATCGAGGCTGCGGTCGAACACTTCCTTGACGAGACTGAGTCCTCGCTGGACAGCTACGAACAGGGGTACGCGGACGCCGACGCGACGCTCACGGTGCTCCGGACGCACATCGACGAGTTAGCCGCCGCCGTCGACGACGAGAGGTCGGAGTAGACGGGTCGGTGCCCGACTGACCGCGATCGCCGAGGCCGTCTTAGGGCCCCGCGCCGATCAGCTCCCGCACGCGGGCGACATGCTCGCCGAAAGCGGGGTCGCCGCGCTCGCGCGGTCGCGGCACGTCGACATCGACGAGCTCGGCGACGCGACCGGGTTCGGCCGCCATCACGACGATCCGGTCTGCGAGCGTCACCGCCTCGGCCACGTCGTGCGTGACGAACAGGACGGTCTTGCCGGTCGACCCCCACACGTCGAGCAGCTCGCGCTGCAGCATCTCCCGGGTCTGGGCGTCGACCGCGCCAAACGGCTCGTCCATTAAGAGTAGTTCGGGGTCGACCGCGAGCGACCGCGCGATGGCGACGCGCTGTTTCATCCCGCCCGAGAGCGACTTCGGGTGCGAGTCGCGGAACTCGGTGAGCCCGACGAGGTCGAGCATCTCGTCGACCCGCTCTGCCTGCTCCGCCTCGGAGCGGTCGCTCCGTTCGAGCCCGAAGCCGACGTTCTCCTCGACCGTGAGCCACGGGAACAGGTGGTACTCCTGGAAGACGACGCCCATGTCCGTCGTCGGCCCGGTGACCGGGGTGCCGGCGAGGCGGACCTCGCCGTCGGTGGCCTCCGCGAGTCCGGCGATGATCCGGAACAGCGTCGTCTTCCCGCAGCCGGAGGGGCCGACGAGACAGACGAACTCCCCCTCGTCGACCGCGAAGGAGACGTCGTCGAGCGCGCGGACGGGATTACCGTCGCCGTTGCCCTCGTACGTCTTCCCGATGCGGTCGACGGCGACGCCGGACTCCTCGACGGCGCGCTCGGCGTCTCCGTCCGTATCGGTCTCGGCCATCGACCCGTCGTTCACGCCCGCCACACTAACACCCTCCGTTGGACCGCGCGGAACGCCACGTCGACGAGGAGGAACATCAGGCTCAACACGAGGATGTACGCGATCACCTTGTCGACGAGGAGGTTGTTGCTCGCGCGCAGGATCTCGCGGCCGACGCCGGGCACGCCGAATATCTCGGAGGCGACGACGAGCATCCAGCAGCGTCCGAGCCCGGTGCGGATCCCGGTCGTGATCCCCGGCATCGACGCCGGGAGGACGATCGATCGGACCATGTCGAGGTCGCCGCGCACGCCGAGCGTCCGGCCCACGTCGAGTAAGTCCTCGGAGACCCCTTCGACGGCGCCGTACGACGCGTAGAAGTTGATCCAGAACGCGCCGACGGCGATGATAAAGGCCGCGCCGGCGTGGTTGATACCGAACCACGCGATAGCGAACCCGATCAGCGCGAGCGGCGGCACCGGTCGGAGCGTCCGGACGAGCGGGGCGGTCACGTCGTCGAGGAGGCCGCTCCACGAGAAGGCGACCCCGGCGGCGACGCCGAGCCCGGTGCCGACGACGGTTCCGGGTATCCAGTGGCGGATGCTCGACCACAGCGCGGTCGTCATCGTCCCGGAGGCGAACTCCTCGGCGAACGCGTCCCCGACCGCCACCGGCCGACGGCAACACGTACGCCGCCTGCGTGAGCGATATCAGGTGCCACACGACCACGAACCCGACGACGCCGGCGAGTCCGCGGAGGAGCCGCCGGGGATCGTCGAGGCCGAGGCCGCTGCGCAGTTCGTCCCCGTCGAACTCCCGTCCGGTGTCGGTGGCCATCAGAGCGAGTCGTACACCTCGAAGTCGAAGATCGCCTCGTTCGACAGCTGTTCGTCGATCTGTCCGTTGTTCGCCGCGAACTCCGAGAAGACCGGGGTCGCCTCGGTGATCTCGCGGGGGTCAGTGACGAAGTTCGACAGCGGCGAGTCGAGCGCCCGGCGGGCGCGGTCAGCCGGCATCCCGATCCCCGACTCGACGTGCCCGGCGGTCGCGTCCGGGTTCTCGTCGATGAAGTCGGTGGCACGGACGTGCTGCTCGACGAACTGCACGGCGAGCGGAGAGTCGCGGACCGCGTCGCTCATCAGGGTGACCGCCGCGGGCTGGCCGGGGAGGATCTGCGCGGCCGTCCGGAGCATCGTGACGGACGAGCCCTCCTCTTGGGCGATCGTTGGCACCGGCTCCATGATCGAGGTGCCGTCGATCTCGTCGTTGGCGATCGCCTGCCAGACGGCGCTCGCGCCGTTGATCTCGATTATCTCGACGTTCTCGTTCGACTCGGGGTCGACGCCGATCTCCTGGAGCCAGTAGCGGAGCAGCACGTCCGGGACGCTGCCCTGCGGGAAGGTGCCGAACCGGAAGGGCCCGCCGTTCTCCTCGGCCCACGTCGCGAACGCGTCGCCGCCCTCCGCCTCGAAGGTCTCGTGGAACGACTCCTCGGCCATGATCCCCATCGGTTCGCGGATGTTCGCCGCGGTCACCTGCGCGGGGATGTCGCGGTCGATGACGATCATCGCCGGCACGATCCCGAACATGGCGACGTCGATGTCGCCGCCGCCGATCGCCTGCACGATCGACGGGCCGTCGGTGAACTCTCGGCCGGTGATCTCGGCGTCGATCTCGGAGAAGTAGCCCTCGCCCTCCATCACGTACCACTGGAGGTCGGGGTAGATCGGCATGTGTGCGACCGTCAGTTCGTTGAGTCCGCCGTCGTCGCCGCCGAGACAGCCGGCGAGACCGACCGTGGCCGCTCCGCCCGCGGCCGCAAGAAAGGACCGTCGCGAGGCTCCCGCGTTTCGCTCGTACATACCGATCACAGGGGTCGTGCGTGCAATACCCCCTCGCCACCAGCAACTGGAGCGGATACCGGTGACGGCGCATATCGGACAGAAGCGTCGGTACTCGTGGATCCGGTCGCCACGTCCGGTGATACTCCGTTGAAACTGCGTCCGTGGTCGACGCAATACTTGCGAGGGCGATCGGCGTGATCGCTGCCGGCCTCGGCCGCCGCCGCCGATTCGCCACCGATCCGCCGGCGACCTGCCGCCGATCCGCCGTCGGCCTGCCGCCGATCCGCCAACAATCCGCCGCCGCCAACCTGCGCCGACCCGCCACCGACCTCCGCATCCGCCGCCGACCCGCCGCCGACCCGCCGTCGTTTATGAGGCCGCCCGCCAACACGCGCGTATGGTCTCGGATATCTTCGACCCCGATGCGTGGGAGCCGGTCACCGACGAGTTCGACGACATCACCTATCACCGCGGCGTCGACGTGCCGGTCGTCCGGATTGCGTTCGACCGCCCGGAGGTCCGGAACGCGTTCCGCCCGGGCACCGTCGACGAGCTGTACGCCGCGCTCGACCACGCGCGCAAGCAGGCCGACGTTGGCTGCGTGCTGCTCACCGGCAACGGCCCCTCGGAGAAGGACGGCGGCTGGGCATTCTGCTCCGGCGGCGACCAGTCGGTGCGCGGCGGCTCCGGCTACGAGTACCGTGACGACGACGAGGCGGGCGACGAGGACGACCCGCTCGTCAAGGAAGCCCGGGCGGGTCGACTCCACGTCCTCGAAGTCCAACGGCTGATCCGGTTCATGCCCAAGCCCGTCGTCGCGGTCGTCCCCGGCTGGGCGGTCGGCGGCGGCCACTCGCTGCACGTGATCTGTGACCTCACGCTCGCCAGCGAGGAGCACGCGAAGTTCCTCCAGACCGATCCCGACGTGGCCTCCTTCGACGGCGGGTTCGGCTCCGCGTACCTCGCGAAGCAGATCGGCCAGAAGAAGGCCCGCGAGGTGTTCTTCCGCGGGAAGACCTACTCAGCCGAAGAGGCCGCAGACATGGGGATGGTCAACGAGGCGATTCCCCACGAGGAACTGGAGGAGGTCGCGATCGAGTGGGCCGACGAAATGACGAAGAAGTCGCCGACCGCGATGCGGATGCTGAAGTACGCGTTCAACATGACCGACGACGGGATGGTCGGCCAACAGGTATTCGCGGGCGAGGCCACCCGCTTGGCGTACATGACCGACGAGGCGCAGGAAGGCCGCGACGCGTTCTTGGAGAAGCGGGACCCCGAATTTCGCGACTACCCGTGGCACTACTGAGGGGCCCACCGTCCGCCGTCCGCGTCTTACCCGTGCGTGTACCCACGGTCGGGAAGCGGGTCGCCGTCGGCGGTCACCCCGTCCGCGGCGTCGACGACTCTCCCCACGCGGGTCAGCCCGCCCGGACACGTCTCGCTGACGGGCTCGACCGCGTCGTCGGGGAGGGTACAGACGAGCTCGAAGTCCTCACCGAAGTGTGCGGCCAGTTCGAACCGCTCGGCCGGATCGTCGGCGACCGCGTCGACGGCGGGGTGAACGGGAACGCGGTCGGGATCGAGTTCGAACCCGACCCCGCTCGCCTCCGCGAGCTGGTGGAGTGAGCGCGCGAGCCCGTCCGAGGAGTCCATCATCGCGGTCGCCCGATCCGCGAGCGCCAGCCCGTCGGCGACGCGTGGCGTGAACCGGAACAGGTCGTTGGCGCGCTCGACCGCCTCGTCGTCGCCCCTTTTAAACAGCCGGAGCGCGGCCGCGGAGCGCCCCCACTCGCCGGTGACGCAGAGCGCGTCGCCGGGGCGCGCGCCCGACCGCGTGACGACGCCCGCGTCGGTCACGTCGCCGATCGCGGTCGAGGCCGTGGTGAACTCGTCGTGGGTGTCGAGGTCGCCGCCGACGTACTCGGCGTCGACCGCCTCGCAGACATCGATCGCGCCGGCGACGAATCGGTCGAGGTCCCCCTCGTCGAAGGCGGCATCGGCGTAGACCGCGACCGCGGCGGTCGCCGCCGCGCCCATCGCCGCCACGTCCGAGAGCGACGCGCCGACCACGCGCCACCCGGCGGTGTACCGCGTCGTCCCGGGCGGGAAGTCGGTCCGCTCGTGGAGCATGTCGGTCGTGATCACGGTGTCGTCCACGACGGCGGCGTCGTCGCCAGCGTGCGGGAGATCGGCCGTGAGCGCCCGAAGCGCATCTCGCTCGTTCACGATACCGACGGATCGGGACGGAACGGATTATAAGGGATCGATCCGGGCGGCGCGGGCTCGCTTCCCGATCGCTCATCCACGATTTGCTGATTGTTACCAAGACCCATTTAAACGAGTAATACACATTAACGAATATTATCATTATCAATCATTATGTTTATTACTCACCACTCTGACGTACCGAGTGCAATGACAGTATCCGTACACGGACACGCAGCAGCCCGAGCCGCCGACAGCACGATCACCAGACGACCACCGCAACCACCCACACGACCCGATGACGACACCTAACGACACCACGCCCACCGACGACCCGACGAATCAGACGGCCCGAACGACCGATCAAACGTCGACCGATCGACGCAACGCCGACACTTCTCCCCGGACGATCCCCGGGCGCACGCCGATCACCGAAGAAGCGGGCGCCCCGATCGTCCCGACGACACGTCCGACGACAGCGGGGTCGACCGCGACCGACACTCCCCGACGCCCGAGCCCGCCGCCGACCGACGACGAGCGGGACGCCCCGCTGGTCCCGGACCTGCGACCGACGCGTCGCCCGCGGACCGACGGGAGGTCGCGATGAGCGCCGTTCCCATGGCGGGGACCGGGCGCGGACCGCGACCGGACCCGACGACGTTCACGCGGTGTGCGACCGACCAGTTCACCGACGACGCGACCACGCGGATCGACGACACGAGCGACCAGTTCACCGACGACGCGACCACGGAGTGACACCAATGTATCCCAACGAACTCGACGACGACGTCTTCACGAAAGATATCGATAACCCCGCCGGCCGCCGGCTCCGCGAGCTGTTCGAGGAGCAGGACTACACGTTCGCGCCCGGGATCTACCACGCGCTCGACGCCCGCCTCGCGGAGATGGCCGGGCTCGACGCCGCCTACATGAGCGGCTACTCGACCGTCCTCGGCCAGTTCGGCTTCCCAGACCTGGAGATGGTCACGATGTCGGAGATGGTCGAGAACGCGAAGCGCATGGTCGAGGCGACGAACCTCCCGGTTATCGCCGACTGCGACACCGGCTACGGCGGCACCCACAACGTCCGCCGGGCAGTTCGCGAGTACGAGAAGGCCGGTGTCGCCGCGATCCACATCGAGGACCAGACGACGCCCAAGCGCTGCGGCCACATCGCCGGGAAGGAGGTCGTCTCCCAGGAGCAGGCGCGCTCGCGCTTCGAGGCCGCCGTCGACGCCAAGCAGAGCGAAGACACCGTCATCATCGCTCGCATCGACTCGTACGGCTCCGCCAACGGCGACTGGGAGGACCACCTCGAACGCGGCCGGATCTACGCCGACGCCGGCGTCGACCTCGTCTGGCCGGAGATGCCCGACCCGTCGCGCGAGGACGCGATCGAGTACGCCGAGACGATCCACGAGACCCACCCCGATCTGGATCTCGCCTTCAACTACTCCTCCTCGTTCGAGTGGGGCGCACAGGAGGACCCGCTCACCTTCGAGGAGCTGGGCGATCTGGGCTACCAGTACATCTTCATCACGCTGTACGGGCTCCACTCGGGCGCGCACGCCGCCTACGAGGACTTCGCGAACATCGCCGAAAACGACGAGGAGGCGCAGTTCGACCTCGAAGAGCGGTACATCGGCCACGAGACCGAGAGCCACCACGAGCTCTCCTTCGTCCCGCGGTACCAGGACATCGAGGCCCAGTTCGACCCCGACGCCAGCCGGCGCCACGAGGAGTCGGCCGGCTTCACCGACGAGGAGAGCGACCCGATCACCACCGAGAGCAACGACGACGACTGATCGCGTCGACGGACAACTGATCGCGTCCGACAGACGATCGACCGCCAATCGCGGTGCCCGGCCGTCACCGGTTCGGGATCGCGCCCCGTTTTTTCAGCTCGTTGAGATCGCCGTCGCCGTAGCCGTACTCTCTGAGGACCGCCTCCGTGTGCTCGCCGAGCGACGGCGGATGCTGTCGGACCGTCGTCGGCGTCCGCGAGAAGTGCATCGGCGACCCCGGCACCCGCATCGGTCCGGCGGTCGGGTGATCGAACTCGGCGATCATGTTCCGCGCGGCCAGTTGCGGGTCGTCGAACACCTCCGCCATGTCGCGGACGGGACTCGCGGGGACGCCGTGCTCATCGAGCCGATCGAGGGCGTCCTGCGTCGTCAGATCGGCGAACGCGGCGTCGAGTTCGGGGTCGAGCGCGTCCCGGTTGCGCACGCGCTTCTCGTTGGTCCCGAACCGGTCGTCGGCCAGCAGGTCGGGGCGGTCGAGCGCCTCACAGAGCCGCGGCCAGAACGCGTCGGACGCGCAGGCGACGACGACGTACCCGTCGCGCGTCTCGAACGCCTGATACGGAGCGATGTTCGGGTGTTTGCTCCCCATCCGTCCCGGCGGCTCGCCGCTCGCGAAGTAGTTCGCCGCCATGTAGCTGGTCCATGCAGCCTGCCCGTCGAGCAGGCTCACGTCGATCTTCTGGCCCGTCCCGTCGCCGAGTTCGCGTTCTAAGAGGGCCGCGAGGATCGCCTGCGTCGCGTACATCCCGGCGCCGATGTCGGCGAGCGCGACGCCGATCCTGACCGGGGGGCCGCCATCGACACCCGTGATCGACATGAACCCGCCGCGCGCCTGCATCATGATGTCGTAGGCGGGCTTGTCGCGGTCCGGACCCCACTCGCCGTACCCGGAGATGCCACAGTAGATCAGCTCGGGGTTCTCCGCGGCGAGGTCGGGGTAGTCGAGGTCCCACTCGGCCATCTTCCCGACCCGGAAATTCTCGACGACCACGTCCGCCTCGCGCGCAAGGTCGCGGAACACCGCTCGCCCGGCCTCGCCCGCGAGGTTCAGCTCGACGGAGCGCTTGTTGCGGTTGACGCTGGCGTAGTAGGCGCTCTGGGCGCCGTCGCCCTCGCCGAAGGCGGGCGGACGCCACGTCCGCGTCTGGTCGCCCTCGCCCGGGCGCTCGATCTTTATCACCTCGGCACCGAGGTCGCCGAGCTGCATGGTGCAGAACGGCCCCACGAGCACCCGCGAGGCGTCGAGCACGGTGAGTCCGTCGAGCGGTCCCGTGTCGCCGTCGGGGTCGCGCGCCTCACCGACCACGCCGGGTCACCCCCGTAGCCGGCCGCCGTGTCACGTTCATGCCACCGACTCGGGCGGGCGGGTAATGAGCCTCTCGGCATCCGCCCGGAGCAGCCCCCATCGCCAGCGCGGACACCGGGTTCGCCTCGCTGAACGTATTCGTCACGACGGTCGCGTCGGTCGCGTCTCTGACCCTGCTGGTCGAGTTGATCGGCGTCGTGGTGTGAGGCGGAGCGAGCGGCGGCCCAGCTCCCGGTTCTGGCGAGTCGACAGCGAGTGACGGAATGTGGAGAACGGAGGCGTTGCGGCGGGTGGTTACGGTGAGTCGACGTTGTGGTTGGGTCGGACGGGTGTCAGGCCGGCAGCGTGTCGATCCCGTTGATCTCGACGTAGCCGTACCCGCACTCGGGGCAGCGCCACTTCGTCTTCTCGCCGAGGTGGAGCGTCATCGCCGCGGTCCGGTAGAACGACTGCGTCTCTCCGCACGAGGGACAGTCAACGTCCTTTTCGAGCGCCATGTGCGCGGATCCGTTCGGCGCAGTTTTGAAGCTACTGATCCGGTGTTCCTCGCATCTCACGTGACCCCGCTCAGCCACGCCTGCCTGAGGGTCGCGGCGACGAACTTCTGTTCGGCGGCCCGATGATCTGATGGAAGGTTGGCGAGGAGATGTCGAACCGCTCGGCGAGCGACTGCTCGGGATGCCCCGTCGAGCGCGGGAAAGCGGAGTTGCGGATCGGAGAGAAACGGGGTGTGTCAGATGTGTGCCTCTGACAGTAACGTAGAGTGCCTCCTTCGGGATAGTCGCATTCCCTATTGAATTAGGTGGGGGGGNNGTCGGCGACGGTAGTCGCTACGTCTCGTCGACGTGCCGGACCTCGCTGGCGACGCCGCGCGTCGACTCGACCATCTCCGGGCCGGACATCTCGGCGCGACCGATCGCGAACGCCTTCGGTCCCTCGATGACGACCTCGTCGCCGACGCGAATATCGTCGTCCGCGTCGACGACGCCGGGCGCCAAGACGGAGCCGTGCGGGACGAACGGGTCGATCTCGACCCGCTTGGTGGGAGCGTCGCTCTCGGCCCAGCGGCGCGCGCCGGCGAGAGTAAAGGAGAGGGTGCCATACTGCGGCACCATCGTCGCGAGCTGTTCGCCCGGCTCGCCCTCGCGGCCGGCGTCGGGGTCGTCGCCCCACACCTGCAGTTTGGGGTAGCGTCCGGTGGTGCGGATGTCGGCCTCGCCGGGGCCGCCGAACAGGTCGTCGCCCGCGCCGTCGCCGAGGAGGTAGTCGGCGAGCGCCCGGACCGTGTTGTGCTCGCGCTCCCGCTTGCTGTAGGCGGGCTCGCCCTGTAAGGCGGCGTTCAGCTCCCCGAGCGACTCGTCGCTCGTCGGGTGGCCGACGCAGGTGTACTCGAAGGACACGTCGATCGCGGGGTCGCTCTCGACGCGCTCGCAGATCTCGCGGTAGCCGTCCTCGGGGACGTGCGCGACGACCCGGGAGTAGTCGTTCCGCTCCAGATACCGCCGCAGCACCTCGGCGACGAACCCGATCTCGTCTTCGCTCCAGTCGCCCGTGACGACGGCGTCGTAGTGCTGGGCGGGGTAGGTCGTCTCCAGTTCCTGGGGCACCACGCCGATCGGCGAGGTCATCGAAACGGTGTGACCGCGCCACTGGATCGCGTCGTGGAACTGCCCGTGGCTCTGAGAGTCGCTGTACGGTTTGGTGGCCGAACAGGGGACGAGGACGAGCGGCTGGTCGGTGAACCGATTCTGGTACCGGCTCGTGACGCGGTCGGCGAACCGCCGGATCTCGACGCGGTCCAGCGTCTCCGCGGTCGCCGCGGTCACCTCGGCGTCACGCATGAGCGGGGTCCGCTCCTCGACGTACCCCCACTGGTCGTCGAACTCGCGGAACGCCGCCGTGAGCCACTGCTCGTGACGGGTCTGGCCCTCGATGTAGTCTCGCAGACGACCCGCCCGGATCCGCTCGCGGACCCGTCGGAGCTCGGCGCGGAGCGCGTTGACGTTGTGCTCGGCGCAGTCCGCGCGCGTGAACTCCTCTCGAGGCCCCGCGCAGGCCGGACAGGCGCACGGGAGCTCGTCGAGGTCCTCGAGGAAGTGCTCGGCGTCGGCGGTGCAGTACATCCCCTGCGCCCCCTTCGTTCGCGCGAGCGTCTCGTCAACGAGGTCGACGCCGGCGTACGCGAGGAGCGCGACGTTCCGGGGCGTGGCGACGCCCGACAGCATCAAGGCGGTGTCGGCGGGGAGCGACTCCTTCGCGGAGACGATCGCGTCGCGGAACGCCTCGCCGTGGCCGACGAACCCGGAGGCGTCCGCAAGGACGTACGCGTCAGCGCCCACGTGGCGGGCGCTCTCGCTGTCGACGACCGCCGCGGCGGGGAAGTCGACCTCGGGGTGATCGACCGCGAACGACTCGCGGACCTCTCCGCGGGTTCCCGCGGGGAACGCGCGATGCGGCAGAACGGTGAGCGAGGCCTCGTCGCCGTCGGGGACCGTCCGCTCGGCGGCCCAGAGGCTGCCCGCGTCCGCTAAGAACGGGTCCGCGAGCGCCGGCGTCGTCACCGGGTCGGCGAGCCGGAGCTCCCCGAGCCGGGCGGCGCCGTCGCGCTCGTGGATCTCGAAGTAGTCAGTCATACCTCCTCTCGCGGGGGGACGGTCAATTCTCTTGTGTTCCGCGGCCGCGAGGCGGGCCGGAGGGTGTACCTGGTGGGAAGGAAAGAGGCCCCGGTTCGGCCCCTCCAATCTCACGACCGATACCCGCGTGCGAAACGTTTTATTTTGGACTATCGTCGCCGGAGGCGGATGACTGGACGGTACGACACGCGGGACACGAGGGAGGGCCGACTGACGGAACTGCTCGTGACGCTCGGGGTCACCGAGCCGGACCACGTCTCCGTGGAGCCGGAGGGCGGGATCGCCCGCGTGGCCGCCGCGCTGTTCGTCTCGGTTTCGGGATTCGCCCTGCTGATCCCGAACGTGACCCCGCTGGTCTCGGGAGGCGAACCCCCGATCGGGATCGCCCTCTCGGTGCTGGGGACCGTGCTTTCGGTCGCGCTGGTGCTCGTCGGCGGGCTCTTATACAGGAGCACGTTCACAACGCGCAACGCGGTCCGCATCGCCGTCTGGAGCCTCTTCGGGATCGTCGTGCTCGGCGGGATCATGCTCGGGATCATCCGGTATCAGGCGCAGCTCGGGACGCCGATGGTCGCGCCCACCTTCACGGTCGCGAAGGTGCTCTCGATCGGCGCAGTCGCACACGTGATCATCGGGGTCTACGACGCCCGACGGGTCCGCGCCCAGCAGCTCGCCAATGAGCAGCGCCGAGTCTCCGTGCTGAACCGGATGATCAGGCACAACCTCCGAAACGAGACGACGGTGCTCGGCGGGCACGCGTCGCTGATCGCCGAGCGCGTCGACGATCCGGAACTCCGCGACTCGGCTGAGGCGGTGGCGAAGAGTGCCGCAGTGATCGGCGGGCTCGCTAAGGATGCGAACCGGCTACAGGCTGCCTTCGAACGTCGCCCCGACGCGCGTGGGGCGGTCCCGGTCGAGCCGCTGATCGAGGACGCCGCCCAGGCCCACGGGGCCGAGTTCGACGGCGACCGGGTCGGCTCGCTCGGCGACGTGGCGTGTTTCTCCTTTTACCCGACGAAAAACATGACCACGGGCGAGGGCGGGATGATCACCACCGAC
>Ga0065697_1000329_pt1 | contig 16559 bp, 16 predicted proteins | sample AntLakMe24m_08um_FD_59086 | JGI IMG/M metagenome (GOLD analysis project Ga0065697, IMG submission 59086) | Hypersaline microbial communities from Antarctic Deep Lake - 24m 0.8um v2 (version 3) | ecosystem: Environmental > Aquatic > Non-marine Saline and Alkaline > Hypersaline | place: Deep Lake... | reverse complement strand
ACTGCCGAACGCGGCGGCTTCGACGCGGTCTTCTTCGCCGACGTGCGCGGGATCTACGACGTGTACGGCGACGACCGCGAGACGGCCGTCGAGAAGGCGGTTCAGACGCCTGCGAGCGACCCGCAGCTCGTCGTTCCCGCGATGGCGGAGGTCACCGACGACCTCGGCTTCGCGATCACGCGCTCGACCACCTACACCCACCCCTACCAGCTCGCGCGGGAGTTCTCCACGCTCGATCATCTCACCGACGGGCGGGTCGCGATCAACGTCGTCACCTCGTACCTCCAGTCGGCCGCCGAGAACCTCGGGCTCTCCGAGCGGATGGACAAGCAGACGCGATACGACCGTGCAGACGAGTTCCTCGACGTCTGTTACAAGCTCTGGGAGGAGTCGTGGGACGACGACGCCGTCGAGATCGATCGCGAGGCGGGCCGGTACACCGATCCAGAGAAAGTCTCGACGATCGACCACGAGGGCGAGCACTTCTCGGTGCCCGGTCCCCACGGCTGCGAGCCCTCTCCCCAGCGGACGCCCGTGATCTATCAGGCGGGCTCGTCGGACCGGGGTCGGGAGTTCGCAGCGGCCAACGCTGAGGCCGTCTTCGCCAGCCAGCCGACCGAGGAGGGCGTCCGCGAGTACGTGACGGACGTGAAGTCGCGCGCGGCGGACCACGGGAGAGACCCCGAGAGCCTCCGCTTTTTCATCGGCGTTGTACCCGTCGTCGGCGAGACGGAGGCGGCCGCCGAGGCGAAACACGAGGCGTACAAAAGTCACGTCGACGTCGAGGCGACGCTCGCGCTCCTCTCCGGATTCCTTGACATGGACCTGTCGGAACTCGACCCCGATCAGAAGGTCGAACACATCGAGACCGACGCGATTCAAGGGACGATGAACGCGTTCACCAAGGCCCAGCCGGACCGCGAGTGGACCGTCCGCGAGGTCGCCGAGTTCTGCGGGCTCGGAACCACCTCGCCGACGATCGTCGGCACCCCGGAGCAGGTCGTCGACGACCTGGAGCACTGGCACGAGGCGGTCGGCGTCGACGGCTTCAACGTGAAGGAGGTCGTCCGCCCCGACTCGCTGACCGATTTCGTCGACCTCGTCGTCCCCGAACTGCGCGAGCGAGGGCTCGTCCCGGACCCCGACGATGCGGGTGACTCGCCCCGCGGCGACGGCACCCTCCGAGAGCGACTTCTCGGGACAGGTCAGTCTCAACTCCGCGACGACCACCCAGCGAAGCAGTGACTGAGCGCGTTTCCGCCCCGGTATTGTGTAGATTTCACCGGTTTCTAACACGACAACTCTGCCGCCCCCGGCACGCTTAAGTGGATTCCACCAGTTATTTCAGGTGACGCTTCGCTTGGAGGGCCGAAGTGTCAGCGGGGACCTACTGAACGACACGCTCGTGCCACCTTTTCCCGGCACGGGCGTGCCGTTCATTCCTTTCACTACCCTAGAGCGGCTGATCCGTTTCCCGAGCGGCTGATCCGTTTCCCGAGCGGCTGATCCGCGGCGTCGCTTCTCGGATCGCAGTCCGCAACTGCAGATCAGCGTCATCCGCAGAGCTCGCCGCGATTGCGGTCGCTGATCCGACCTAGAGCCGCTCGCCTTGATACGTCCCGTCGTAGGTCCCGTCATGGTCGGCCGTCGCGAGCACTAGCTGGGCGATCCGCGCTCCCGGCTCGATCGCGATCGCGTGGCCCACGTCGAGGCGCCCCTCGCCGACGCCTTCGTAGCCCGCGTCCCAGACCGCGGTGTCGATAGTACAGGAGTTGCGCAGCAGCGTCGACCGCGGGAGCACAAAGCCGATCCGCTCGTCGGGGATCCGAACCGGTTCACCGTACCGGACCACGTACGTGCCTGCTTCCAGCCGGTACGCGCCGTCCTCCGGTTCGATCTCCTCGCGCTCGCCGACCCGCTTGCCGTCGCGGCGGATCGCGCCCGGCTCCGTCTGCTCGTAGATCGCACCGACCGTCAGGTCGACGCCGTTCGGCTGTCGCTGTGTGTCGTCGAGGTCGGCGCCGCCCGCGTTGAGCGCCGTCGCGACCGTCTGTCCTGAGTCGAACATGCTCGACCGGATCCGCGGGCGAGATTAAACGGTGTCGCCCGCGGTCGGGGCAGCGATCGGCCCTATCGCGAATTCCATTCAAACCCCCGATATCGGGTGATATAGGCCTTTATTGGCCTTATACTCTCGTTACGTCTATTTCTCACATGGATGATGGTACCATATCCGTTCTTCCGCAACATTCGCCGACTCGACCGATCTAACATGGTCGATCTTGCAAAAAACTACGCGGGTTTTATATCCACGGGAGAGCCATATTTGCGTGATATGGGACAAACGATTACTGAGAAAATCCTCGGTGACCATCTCGTCGAGGGCGAGCTGACGCCCGGCGAGGAGATCGGCATCGAGATCGACCAAGTGCTGACACAGGACACCACGGGGACGATGGTGTGGCTCCAGTTCGAGGCCCTCGATCTGGACGAGGTCCAGACGGAACTGGCCGCGCAGTACTGCGACCACCAGACGTACCAGTTCGACTTCAAGAACACCGACGACCACCGGTTCCTCCGCTCCGCGGCCGGCACGTACGGCGCGTACTTCTCCCGGCCCGGAAACGGAATCTGCCACCAGGTCCACAAGGAGAACTTCGCGGCGCCCGGCAAGACCCTGCTCGGCTCCGACTCGCACACGCCGACCCCCGGCGGGCTCGGCGAGCTCGCGATCGGCGCCGGTGGCCTCGACATCGCCGTCGCGATGGGCGGCGGCCCCTACTACGTCGAGATGCCGGAAGTCGTCAACGTCCACCTCGAAGGCGAGCTCCCCGAGTGGGCGACCGCCAAGGACGTGGCGCTCCACCTGCTCGGCGAGCTGACCGTCAAGGGCGGCGTCGGCAAGATCTTCGAGTACACCGGCCCCGGCGCCGAGAAGCTCTCGATCCCCGAGCGGACCACGATCACGAACCTCGGCACCGAGCTCGGCGCCACCTCTTCGATCTTCGCGACCGACGAGAAGACCAAAGACTGGCTCGCGCGTCAGGACCGCGAGGAGGAGCACGTCGACCTCCAGCCCGACGACGACGCGGAGTACGCGGAGACGATCGAAGTCGACCTCGGCGAGCTCGAGCCGCTCGTGGCCGCGCCGTCGATGCCCGACAACGTCGCCCCCGTCAGCGAGTACGAGGGCACCGACGTCGAGCAGGTCATCATCGGCTCCTGTACCAACGGCGCCTACGAGGACATCCTCCCCAGCGCGAAGATGCTGGAGGGCCGCGAGGTCAACAAGGGGACCGAGATGATCGTCGCGCCCGGCTCCAAGCAGGCCTCCGAGATGCTGGCCCGCGAGGGCTGGACCGCGGAGATGATGGCGGCCGGCGTCAACTTCTCCGAGGCGACGTGTGGCGCGTGTATCGGTATCGGTCACGTGCCCGCCTCCGACTCCGTCTCGCTGCGCACCTTCAACCGCAACTTCGAGGGTCGCTCCGGCATCGAAGACGATTCCGTCTTCCTCTGCTCGCCCGAGGTCGCCACCGCGGCGGCCATCACGGGCAAAATCGTCGACCCGCGTGACCTCGCCGCCGACCTCGGCGACCTCGAAGCGCCCGGTCTGGAGATGGGGACGAAGTACGGCCCCGGCATGGGTCAGGACGACGCCGACATCATCTCGCCCGACGAGGCGATCGACGACGGCCTCGTCAAGGGCCCGAACATCGGCGACGTGCCGCTCAAAGACGGGATCGACGTGGACGGCGGTGAGGCGCTCCTCAAGATGAAGGACAACATCACCACCGACCACATCATCCCGGCGACGGCGGACATCCTGAAGTTCCGCTCGAACATCGAGAAGCTCTCCGAGTTCACGCTCTCGCGCGTCGACGACACGTTCGCGCAGCGTGCACTCGACGCCGACGGCGGCGTCCTCGTGGCCGGCGAGAACTACGGGCAGGGCTCCTCGCGCGAGCATGCGGCCCTCTGTCCGATGTACCTCGGTATCGAGGCGGTCTTCGCGCAGAGCTTCGCCCGCATCCACAAGGCGAACCTGTTCAACTTCGGCATCGTCCCGCTCGCGATCGACGCGGAGACGTACGAGAAGATCGAACAGGGCGACGACCTCGAAATCGTCGACGACGTGCCCGCGGGCGTCTCCTCCGGACAGGAGGAGTTCACCGTGAGCGTCAACGGCGAGTGGGAGTTCACCGCCGATCTGGACGCCTCCGAGCGCGAGCGCGAGATCCTCTCGGCGGGCGGCAAGCTCTCGTGGGTCAAACAGCAGCACGTCGACGACGGCTCCGGCGCGGCGCCGGCCGACGACTAAGACGACTGCCGACGCCGACCGCTCGGTCCGAATCTATCTTCTTCGTTTTTTCAATCGTCGTCAGCGACGACGCCGGAGTCGCCGTGTTCTCCGACCCACGCGCCCTGCGTGAAGTCGACCGCGCCGTTCCACTTCGCGACGATCGTGGTCACCGCGAGGTCGCCGCTGATGTTGGTCATCGTCCGCATCCGGTCCAAGATCGGGTCGACGCCCGCGACGAACCCGACGACTTCGAGCGGCAGCCCGAGCTGCGTCAACACGAGTGTCAACATGATGAGTCCGGTCCCCGGGACGCCCGCCGCCCCGACGCTCGCCAGCACCGCGACGAGGACGACGGTCACCTGTTCGGCGATGGACAGCTGGACGCCGACGAGGTTCGCGGCAAAGATCGCGGCCACGCCCTGATACAGGGCCGTACCGTCCATGTTGATCGTCGCGCCCAGCGGCAGCGAGAAGCTGTACACCCCTTCGTCGATGTGGAAGTTGTTGTCGGCGTTCGCCATCGTTACCGGGAGCGTCCCGCTCGACGAGCGGATCGACAGCGCGGTGATCAGTGCGTCCCGCCCACCGGTGAGAAATCCGATCGGCGATTGCCCGGCCAGCAGCCGCACGATGATGCCGAGATGGACGACTGCGATGTGTGCGACGACGGCGATCGCGAGCGTTACGATGAGCAGCGCGAACGGCACGATCGCGTCCACGCCGGCCTCGCCGAACACCGCCGCCATCAGCGCGAACACGCCGATCACGCCGTACTCCATCACTCCCCAGACGACCTTGAACATCGCCTCTGCGCCCGCCTCAGCCAAGTCGTAGAACGACTCGACGCCGTTCCGGATGTCCGCTGAGTCGGTCGACTGTTCGACGAGCGCGAGCGCGAGTCCGAACACGATGACGAAGAAGATGGTTGGGAGGATGTCCCCGGACGCCATCGCTCCGATCGGGTTCTGAGGAACGATTCCCAAGATCACCTCGACGATATCGGGCGCCTCGGCGGTCTGCGCTTCCGCATCGCCCAGTTCGAGGTTGGCCCCCGGATCGATGAGGTTCGCGACCAGCAGTCCGAAACCGACCGCTGCGGCCGAGGTGAGTGCGTACAGCACGACCACCTGTCCACCGATCTTGCCGAGGTTGCTCGGCGAGAGCCGACGTGCCCCCATCAGCAGCGTGAACACGACGATCGGGACTATCAGCATGCTCAACAGGTTCACGAACAGATCCCCGAGCGGCTGGAGCGCCGTTGCCGGCTGGCCGACGACGAGCCCGAACACCGAGCCGAGTACGAACGCCACTCCGATCCGATAGACGATCGGTACCGAGCGGTACCGCCGCCACGATCGCATGGTTGTGCTTGACATACACACGATATCGTCAAACAACCTTCAAATAAGTATCGCCGATACCACACATTCGCCGCGATCGGCGACGCGGGTCCTTGGGGCGGAAGGGTCCAGCCGGTCACAACGACGGAAAGAGAGAAAACTGAGCGGCAGCGTCGTCGTCGACCCGACGTTAGCGGGCCGCGGCGGCGACGCGTTCGCGCTCCTCCTTCTGCGAGATGGAGTAGGAGCGCTCGGGGTCGTAATCAGCGGCCGTGATGAGCTCGTTGGCGAGCGCTTCGGCGGCGGAGGTCGTCGACTTGTACGTCGCGTTAGCAACGCCGTCGGAGATGAACAGCAGCGCCTGATCGACGCGGCGCTGGGGTGCGACGTCGACCGCCTTCGGGACGGAGATACCACCGTACTTCAGGCGGACGGTCTCCTCGCGGGGCGCGGCGTTCTCGACGGCCGTCACGAGAATCTGGACCGGGTTCTCCTCGGTCCGCTCGTGGATGATGTCGAAGGCGTCACGGACGATCCGCGTCGCCTGCTGTTTCTTGCCCGTGTTCTCGTCGGTCTGCATCAGACGGTTGATCATCCGCTCGACCAGCGAGATCTCGGACTTCTTGAACTGCTTGGACGCGTGACGACCCATCGTGTGCGCGATGGGCGTCACGGTCATGTAGCGCTTCGTCGAGGGATCCTCGTAGGCGATCTCGGTGACGTCCCACACGTCGAACAGCTGGGCGTTCTCGTTGGCGGCCTCGCTGGACGCGGGTGCGTCAGGCTCGGGCTCGTCGGCGGCGACGTCCTCGTCGGACGGCGCCTCGGTCTCCTCCCCGCTCATCTGACGGGCTTCTCCGCGTTTCCGCGAACCAGTTCGATCATGGANACGCCGTTGACCTTCTCGACTTTGTAGTTGACGCCGGAGAGGTCGCCCATCGCGCGACCCTTGGCTCCGCCGATCCCGGCGATCGTGACCTCGTCGTGCTCGTCGATGAACGAGATGGCGCCGTCACCGGGACAGAACGCGGTGACCTGCTTCCCGTTCTTGATGAGCTGAACGCGGACACACTTTCGGATCGCCGAGTTCGGCTGCTTTGCCTCGATCCCGACCTTCTCCAGCACGATCCCGCGGGCTTGCGGGGCGCCCTCGAGGGGGTCGGACTTCTTCTTGAGCCCGCGCTCTCGCCGAGCGTACTCGGAGTCGGACCAGCGGCGCTTCTGCCGGTCCTGTTTGAGCTTACGGGCCGCGTATTTTCCGTTCGCCATCGTAGTTGCACTTCCAAGCGAAGCTACTTAAGCGTCGTCTTTCGGCGCGAAGAAACGCCCTCAGATCGCTCGAACGGCACCTCTCGTCCGTTCTGAGAGTGTTTTGCGGATCGAGCCGATCGAAAACGACGGCCGCTCTCGCCAGCTTACCGTCTCAACGGTGGCGAGCGTCCGTTGTTTCGTCCAGAGTCTGTCGGGACGTGTCCGGGCGTCAGGCGCTCGTTTCCTCGCGCGCTTCCTCGGCCCAATCCGGCTCTGCCACCGTCACACCGGGGTCGCGGTAGTCGATGTCGACGTCGACGGTCGCCTCCTGTCCCTCGTGTTCGCCGGCCCACGACTGTTTGAGCCGCGGGGACGACGCCGAACTCGTACACGTGGACCGTCGCCGACGCCGTCTCGACCGTCTCGGGAATGTTCCGATCGCCCTCGAAGGCGTCGGCGGTGAACTTCGCGGTCGGCTCGCCGCGCACCTCGCCCTCTCCGTCACTCGTCGGGTTCCACAGGTTCAGTCCCTCGTACTCCGTCTCGCCGCCCGCCGTTTGCCCTTCGACGCGGATCCCCGTCACGACCTCCGAGCGCATCGCCGATTCGAGGTCATCGGCCGACCGGTCGACCGACTGGCGGCCGTACTGCGTCTCGTCGCCGATTCGCTGGCGGACCAGCGCCTCGCCGTCGGCGACGTACAGCTCCGACACGTCGGTCTCCTCGGTCTCCGTCAGCTCCTGTCGCACGTACTGGCGCCCGTTTTCGAGGTCGTACGCGGACTCGTACTCCTGAGACGGGAGCCACGGGCTCGGCTCCGTGTCGCCGTCGTGGGTCGTCTCCGCCGTCGAGAAGAGCGTGATGCCCCCGGCGTCGACGAGCGCCTCGACGTGGCGCTCCGAGAGGGTCGCTACGTCGAGTCCGTCCTCGTCCCGCCAGTCGGCGTCGGGAAACGGGCGGTCCGGCTCGCCACCGAGACAGCCGGCGCTCCCGACGGCGACTCCGGTCCCGACCCCGATGAAGAAGCGTCTCCGGTCCATGCCACGGGAAACGGGCGCGTCGGCAAAAGGAGGTTGGTTCCGTCCTCAGGTCAACTGGATGTCGTCGATGTCGTAGTGCCGCTTCGCCAGCGTCCGCGCCGTCTCGATGTTGGCGCCGTCCGCGCCGATGGCGACACCGCGGTCCGGCTCCGGCACCTCGACGTACGCGACCCGGTCGTTCTGCTCGGAGATCGTCACGGCGTTGACCGCCGCGGGCGCGAGCGCACTCGCGACGAACGCCTCCGGCGTGTCCGCGTCCTCGACCAGTTCGATGGACTTGGCGAGCCGCCGTTCCGCCTCCTCGACGGTCTCTCCGGCCTGTCCGATCGCGGCTGCCATCTTGCCGGCCGGCACGAGGAACACGAGCCGGTCGCCCTCCACGAGGCAGTCCTTTGGCGCGACCCCGGTCAGCTCGTCGAAGCGACCGATGTAGCGCCGCGCCTCGTCGGAGAGCTCGACGTACATTAGTCGTCGCCCACGACGCGCGACCCCATCCGGAGGTCGACGTCGCCGGTGCCGAGCGAGATCGGTTTACCGGCGATGACGTTCTCGATGACGCCGTCGAGCTCGTCGTACTCGCCGTGGATCGCGGCGTCGAGCAGGTGGTTGACCGTCACCTCGAACGCCGCGCGTGCGAGCACGGAGTCCTTCGACCCGGAAATGCCGTGGCGACCGATCGAATCGATCTCGCCGTTGGTCGTCATCATGTCCGCCACGAGCATGAGGTGCCGAACGTTCACGTCGTCGAGCCCCTGCTCTTCGAGCGTTATTTTTCGTCTCGTCGATGATCGTCTCGCGGGCCGCCTCGACCCCGAGGTTGCGGTAGATCTCGTGAATGTTGTTACACGTCGTGCGCGAGGCATCGACACCCTCGATGTCGAGGGCGTCGCCGAACGCCGATCCTTCGGTGTAGAGGACGAACTCCTCGTCGCCGTCGATCTCCTCTTTCCGGATGACGACGCGCTCGATCTCTTCGATACCTTTGAACACGATCTCCCGGAGCCGCTCGACGAGCTGGAGCAGCTCGCGATAGCTCGGCTCGTTCGGGCCGAACTCAACGACGGTCCCCGACTGCCGAGTGTTGACGCCGAGCGAATCTTCGATCGTTTCGGCGATGATCGCGGCGACCTTGGACGGGTCCGAGTGGGTCGGCCACCGTTCGAGGAGGGTGTCGTCGTTCAAGTCGATCCGCACCAGCATGTCTGCGACGTTCGTCGACACGTCGCCGAGCGCGAGGATGCGCGTCGCCTCAATGGACCAGACGACCTCGTGGGCCTTCTCGCGGTCCGTCCCGTACTCGTCGTCGAGGTGGACGGTCATCATCGGGGTGTCCGGCGTCTTCCGGGCGTCCACCAGCTCGATGAGCCGGGGGAGCCCCTGCGTGACGTCGATCTCCGCGACGCCGGCGTAGTGGAACGTATTCATCGTCATCTGCGTCCCGGGCTCGCCGATCGACTGCGCGGAGACAGTGCCGACGGGGTCTAACGGATCGACCCGCGTCTCGATGTAGCGATTCTCGACGCCGGTCGCGATGTCGGTGGCCTGCTCGACGGTGACCTCGCCGGTCTCCTCCGCCTTTCGGTTAATCGCCTCGTACACCTCGTCTTTGAGGCGGGCGGGAAGCTCCGTGGCCCCCACGACTGCCTCCATGTCGTCGGTGACGTGGTCGTACTCAGTCATCCGACTCCACCCCCGAGGCCTTGTTCAGGCCCGGTCCAGAATGCTCCGAGAGGTTCGTCGGCGGCGTGCGCTCGCCGAGGAACCGCTCCTTCTCGTCGTCGGAGTCGAACTCCGAGTCGACGACGCGGTCGACGATGTCGTCGACGTCGATGCCGTCGCCTTCGCCCGAGGAGACTTTCACCGGCGAGGTACCGTCCTCGCCGAACTCGAACTGGACGATCCGGCCCGAGGTGTCCCGGACCGAGCCGTCGTACTGCGCCTCCAGCTCGGAGAGTGCGTTGATGAGCCGACGCTGGAGGTAACCGGACTTCGAGGTCCGGACCGCCGTGTCGACCAGCCCCTCGCGACCGCCCATCGCGTGGAAGAAGAACTCCTCGGGCGTGAGCCCGCTGCGGTAGGAGTTCTCCACGAAGCCGTGCGCCTCAGAGGACAGATCGTTCGGCCGGTAGTGGGAGAGCGTCCGATCCTCGTAGCCGCGGTTGATCCGCTCGCCGCGGACCGCCTGCTGGCCGACGGAGCCGGCCATCTGCGTGAGATTCAGCATCGACCCACGCGCGCCGGAGCGGGCCATCACGACCGCCGGGTTGTCGTCGCCGAAGTGCTGGTCGGCGATATCACCGGCCGAGTCGCGGGCCTTCCCGAGCGTCTGCATGATCTTCATCTCCAGCGTCTCGTCGACGCCGCGGCCGGGTAGCGACTCCAGCTCGCCGGCCTCGTACGTCGCGATCAGCTCCTGAACGCGGTCGTAAGCGCTCTCGATGGCGTCGTCGACCTGCTCTTCGGCCTCCGGCGGAATCGACTCGTCGTCGATCCCGATCGAGAACCCGAAGTGCATGATCGCGCGCATCGCCAGCGACGCGATCTCGTTGATGAACACGCGCGAGCGCGTCTCGCCGTACTCCTTGGTGAGGGTGTCGACGACCTCGCCGCCGAACGCGCCGACGGCGTCCTCGTCGATCGTCCCCTCGATCAGCTGGCCGTCCTCGATGATGACGTCATCGCCAGTCGACGACGAGAAGTGCAACGAGAGGTCGTCGGGCAGCAGCTCCGAGAACAGCGTCCGGCCGGTCCAGTACTCGCGTCCCTCGTCGTCGACGCCGTCCGCCTCGGGCAGCTCGTCGACTCGGGTCGCGCGCAGTAGGTCCAGCGCCTGCGTTTCCGTGAACTCGGGATTCGAGTGCGTGAGCAGGTAGGTCCCGGAGATGTGGTCCTGGATGGCACCGATGATGTTCCCGCCGAACCGCGGCGAGAGGATCTGCTCNTGGACNCGCATNAGGACGCGCGCCTCGGCGCGGGCCTCCTCGTTCTGGAGCGCGTGCATGTTCATCTCGTCGCCGTCGAAGTCGGCGTTGTACGGCGGACAGACGACGGTGTTGAGCCGGAACGTCTTGTACGGCATCACCACGACCTCGTGGGCCATGATGGACATCCGGTGCAGCGAGGGCTGCCGGTTGAAGATCACGATGTCGCCGTCGACCAGGTGACGGTTGACCTCCCAGTCGGCTTCGACCTTCTCGGCGAGTTCCTCGCAGTTCTTCTCGGTCACCTTCAGCCGTCGACCGTCGGGACGACGGACGTAGTTGGCGCCGGGATGGGCCTCGGGGCCGTTCCGGACGTACTGACGCGCCTCCTCGACGTTGCGCTCGGTGACGTTGAGCGTCTGCGTCATCTCCATGGCGACCCGGTCCGGGACGCCGACCTCGTTCAGCGAGAGCGTCGGGTCCGGCGAGATGACGGTCCGGGCGGAGAAGTTGACGCGTTTCCCCGGACAGCGAGCCACGGAAGCGGCCCTCCTTCCCCTTCAGCCGCTGGCTGAGGGTCTTGAGCGGGCGGCCGGAGCGGTGGCGCGCCGGCGGCGTCCCGCTGATCTCGTTGTCGACGAACGTGGTGACGTGGTACTGGAGCAGTTCCCAGAGGTCCTCGATGATCAGCTGCGGGGCACCTGCCTCGCGGTTCTCCATGAACCGCTGGTTGATCCGAATGATGTCGACCAGCTTGTGCGTGAGGTCGTCCTCGGAGCGCTGGCCGTTGTCGAGCGTGATGGACGGTCGGGTGGTGACCGGCGGGACCGGAAGCACCGTCAGGATCATCCACTCCGGCCGGGAGTGCTCAGAGTCGATGCCGAGCACCTCCAGGTCCTCGTCCGGGATGTCCTCGAACCAGTCGCGGATGTCCGAGGGCATCAGCTTGTTCATGTCCTCTTCGGTGAGGTCGATGTCGAGCGCCTTCTCAATGGCGCGGCGGTCCTCCTTGCGCGGACGGAACTCGCCGGCCATGATCTCGTTGATCCGCTCTAAGTCGATGTCGGTCTTCTCGGCGAGCTCCTGTGGCGAGGTGCCAGGGTCGTCCTCCTCCTCATCGGGCTGCATCGCTGCCGCGATGCGCTCGGAGTAATCGCCCGAGAGCACGTCCTGAACCTCGTAGTAGGTGGTCGGTTTCTCGTGTTTGATGTCCGCCTGCGGCTCACCGCAGAACGGGCACGTCGACGCCTTCCGGGCCTGCCGGACGGCAGCCTTCAACACGTCGTGTTCGTCGTTGCCGAGCTCTTTCGCCCGCTCGTAGCGGTCGCGGAACTCGTCGCGCTGCTCCTCGTCCAAGGCGAGCTTGCCGCACTCCCGGCACGTCGAGCGGAGCAGTCGTCGGATGAGCTTCGTGAAGCCCACGTGAATGACGGGGGCCGCAAGCTCGATGTGGCCGAAGTGGCCGTTACAGGAGCCAGAGTGGGAACCGCAGGTCCGACACTCTAAGCCGGGGTCGATGACGCCCAGCCGCGGGTCCATCAGCCCCATGTCGATCGGGTAGCCGTCGTCGTTATACGTGTCGGCCGTGATCACCTTCGTCGCGGACATGTCCCGGTACGTTTCCGGGTCCATGAGGCCGAAGTCGATGCCGCCGAGTACTTTCGGTGTTTGCATTGACATTTAAAATTGCGTCCTCCAGTTCGAGCTTCGGTCGGATGCCAAGGGCGATCATCTCGTCGAGGAGGAGCTTGAACGCGTAGCTCACCTCGAGCTCGTGGATGTCGTCCTCGTCGCCCGTGACCGGGTCGTACACGCGGCGCTGCTCGCGGTCCTCGACGGCGACGAGCCCGGTCTCCGCGGAGACGTGTACCGTCTCAGCGTCCGAGGACTCCAAGAGCCGCTCGTTGAGCACCATCGACGCGCCGTGGCCGATGATCGTGTCGCGCTCCATCTCCCCGACGCGCAGGCCGCCCTCGCGGGCGCGCCCCTCGGTCGGCTGGGCGCGTGAGCACCTGCACCGGACCGCGCGAGCGGGCGTGGAGCTTGTTCGACACCATGTGGTACAGCTTGTGGTAGAAGATCGTCCCGACGAAGATCTCCGCCTCGATCTTCTCGCCGGTGACGCCGGAGTACATGACCTCCTTGCCGGAGGATTTGAAGCCGTGTTCCTCCAGCCCGCCGCGGAGCTCCTCCTCGTCTTCGCCCTGGAACGGCGTGCCGTCGACCCGCGAGCCGCGCAGCGAGCCGACCTTGCCGCCGAGCATCTCCAGCACGTGGCCGACCGTCATCCGAGACGGGAGGGCGTGCGGGTTCATCACGAGGTCGGGAACGACCCCCTCCTCGGTGAATGGCATGTCTTCTTGGGGCGCGAGGTGGCCCACGACGCCCTTCTGTCCGTGTCGGGACGCGAACTTGTCCCCAAGCTCGGGGACGCGCTGGTCGCGCACCTTCACCTTCGAGAGCTTGGAGCCGTCCTCGCCCTCCATCAGCGTCACGGTGTCGACGACGCCAGATTCGCCCGAACGCATCGTCACGCTCGTCTCGCGCCGCTTCTGCGGGGAGAGTCCGCCCATGTCGTCGGGCTCCTCAAGGAAGCGTGGCGGGCTGGTCTTGCCGAGCAGCACCGAGGACTCGTCCACCTTCGTCTCCGGGTTGACGAGGCCGTCCTCGTCGAGGTGGGTGTACGCGTCCTCGCCGCGCGCGCCGCGAACGTCCTGATCGGGAATCTCGAAGCGGTCCTCCTGTCCGCCGGGGTANCGGCGCTCCTCGCCCTCGTAGGTCCGGAAGAAGTGCGAGCGGGTGAGCGCGCGGTCGACGGAGCCCTGGTTCATCACGAGCGCGTCCTCGATATTGAACCCCTCATAACTCATCACGGCGACGACGAAGTTCTGCGCCGCCGGCCGCTTGTCGAAGCTGATCTGGTCGGACGTCTGCGTCTTCACCATCGCCAGCTGCGGGTAGTGCAGCAGGTGCTGGCGCGTGTCCGGCCGGATGCGGTAGTTGGCGGAAGGGAGTCCGAGCGACTGCTTCATCATCCCCGCGCCCATCGTAATCCGGGGGCTCGCGTTGTGCTCGGGGTAGGGAATCATCCCTGCGCCGATACCGAACACGAGCTGCGGGTCGATCTCGAGGTGCGTGTGGTCGTCGGTCACGTCCTCTTCGTCGACAGCCACGAGGATGTCCTCCTCTTCCTCGGCGTCGATGAACTCGACGTAGCCGCGCTCAACGAGATCCTCGAACTCCACGTCGCCGCGTTCGAGGGCCTCTATCTCCTCGTCGCCCAGGAGGGGCTCGCCGTTCTCGACGACGATCAGCGGACGACGGGCGCGTCCCGCGTCCGCGTTGACGATCACTTCCTGGGTCCGGTCTTTGACCGAGACGTTCACCATCTCCGAGACATCGCCGCGTCGGCGAGCCTCGCGGATCTGTTCTGCGAGCGCCTCGGGGTCCGGATGGGTCCCCACGAGGCTCCCGTTGACGTACACCTTCGCTTCGCGTTCTGCCTGAGCCATATTAGTCGTCCGCCGTCTGTCGGTCGACGCCCTCGATGCCGGGAATCCCCTCGACACCCATCGACGCCAGTTCTCGTTTCAGCCCCTGTTCGTCGTCTACGGTTTGTGAGAGCTCCATCGCCTGCGCGAAGTTCTTCACGAGTCCACAGTTCGGCCCCTCCGGAGTCTCGGAGGGACAGATGCGACCCCACTGGGTCGCGTGGAGGTCTCGCGCCTTGAAGTGCGGCTGCGACCGCGACAGCGGCGAGCGCAGGCGCCGGAGGTGCGAGAGCACACCCATGTAGTCCGTCCGGTCAACGAGCTGGGAGACGCCGGAGCGACCACCCACCCAGTTCCCCGTCGCGATCGGGTGTTCGAGCCGCTCGGTCAGTACGTCGGAGCGGACAACCGTGTTGACCGTGAGATCGCGGTTCCGCATGTTCGCGCGCTCAAGCTGGTACTTCACGTCGCGTGCCAGCTTGTTCAGCGCGGTCCGGAACAGGTCGCGCATCAGGTCGCCGGAGACCTTCAGGCGCTTGTTCGCGTAGTGGTCCTTGTCGTCGGCCTCGCGGCGCTCCAAGGCGAGTTCGAAGCACGCCTCGGCCATCCGGCAGAGGTAGTACGCCTTGTTGATCCGCACGTCCTCCTCGTCGACGCCCTCCTCGTGGAGGTGCGGGAGGAGGTAGCGGTCGATGACGTAGTTGGCCCGCTTGAGCTGGTAGTTCTTCCCCTGTCCGGAGGCGACGCGCTCGCCGAGGGTTTCGATGGCCCCCTCGGTCGTCTGCACCTCGGCCTCCTCCAAGTTCTCCAGCATGAACTTCACAATCTCGGGGTCGTCCGAGACGCGGTGAACGATCTCCTCGTCGGATTCGAGCCCGAGGGCGCGAACGAGGGTCACGAAGTCAATCGAGCCCGAGACGGACGGGAACGACACTTCGAGCAGCCCTTCACGGTTGCGCTCGCAAAGCACCAGCGCACGGTACCCGCGGCGTTGGGAGAACGTCTTTGCGACCTGGATCTCGTCGCCGTACTTCGAGTCGTACTCGGCGAGGATCTTGTTCGGCGCGAGGTCCTCCGAGGTCATCAGCACGCGCTCGGAGCCGTTGACGATGAAGTAGCCGCCGGGGTCGACGGGATCTTCACCGATGTCGATGAGCTCGTCGTCGGAGAAGCCGGCCATGTTGCACTTGTTCGAGCCGACCATGATCGGCATCCGGCCGACCTTCGTCTCGGTCGTGTCGACGACCTGCTCGGGCTCGTCTTCGCCGCCGCGCACGATGGACATCTCCATGAACACGGGCGCCGAGTAGGTGATGTTCCGAAGCCGGGCCTCTTGGGGGTACAGCAGCTCTTCGGAGCCGTCGGCCTCGCGGACGCGCGGAGTGACCATCCGCACATCGCCGAGTTCGACGTAGACGGGCTCTTGGCCCTCTTTGTCGCCGATATCGGTCTCGATCGTCTCCTTCTCGTCGACGACCTCCTGCATGCCGCGGTCCAGGAAGTTGTTGAACGATCGGAAGTGGTGTTCGGCGAGCCGTTCGTCCGAGAAATACTCACGTGACACCACGCGTCGGTCTTGCCTGTTCATGAGACGACTAATCGGTACACGACCGCTTCCTCAGTCGTGCGGGAGTTTCGAACGATCTTCACCACGTCGCCGACCTCTGCCTCGTCGGGGAGCGCGGGATCTGTGCGTTTGATCTTCGGTAGGTTCGTCCGTTTCACATCGTACTCCGCCAGAACCTCGTCGACCTCCTCGGCTTCGAGTAGGACGTGGTCCGGGACGAGTTCGTGTTGGCTTACGTCTACCATGGGTGGTGGTTATTGAGAGAAGCTATCACGAGATACTACAGATCGCTATATGTTCCAACCGCATAAGGCTTTTCAAGCGTCCCCGCCACGCACGGCTCACGACGACGGGGGCGTACGATACTCCCACTCATGCGGGTATCACACAAAAGGGTACCGCCGCTGCCGGTCGACGGTTCGCCGGCGACGCCGCGGAATCCGCGGCACTGCACCCGACTCGCCGCCTTCACGGCCGCCTCGCTGGATCGTACGTCCGTCTCCGCGCCGACGCCGCTCCCCCTGTCACTAGTCACCATCGTCGTCGGGGATGACAAGCCTTATTTGCCAGACAGGGGTACGAATGACTGCGACAAGCCCGGATGGTGTAGTGGCCCATCATACGACCCTGTCACGGTCGTGACGCG
>Ga0065697_1000362_pt1 | contig 16745 bp, 15 predicted proteins | sample AntLakMe24m_08um_FD_59086 | JGI IMG/M metagenome (GOLD analysis project Ga0065697, IMG submission 59086) | Hypersaline microbial communities from Antarctic Deep Lake - 24m 0.8um v2 (version 3) | ecosystem: Environmental > Aquatic > Non-marine Saline and Alkaline > Hypersaline | place: Deep Lake... | reverse complement strand
CCGTGGGTCGACCCACAGTCGCAGTCGAACGCCCGCATCCCAAGATCGAAACTGTCGATCGGGACCTCCTCGCCGCAGGGGAGTTCGAGGACCTCGCCCCGTCCACCCGGGACGCGTGGTTCTGCCATGGGCCCGCTTCGGCGGCGAGACCGTTAAGCATCGCGTTCTGTCACGGGCAGGCGACCGAGCGGCTGCTCGGAGGCGGCGCTGCCGGTCGGTGCTGGGTGGCTACTCGGATCCGGGCTGCCGATCGACCGCCGACCCGTCGGCCTGCCGGACGCGGAGTTCGACCGCCGCCCCGCCGAGTTCCGGATCGGGGCCGACGAAGGCGATCTCGCCGCCGTAGGCTTCGGCGATCCACTTCGCCAACCAGAGCCCGAGCCCGCTGGCGTGCTCCAGGGGCGTGATCGATCGGCTCCCGTCGACGACATCCCGTTCGTCCGGCGGAATGCCGGGGCCGTCGTCCGCGACAGTGATGGCGACCGACCCGCTGTCAGGGCAGTGCTCGACGCGCACGTCGACTGTCGGTTCGACGCTCGTGTGTTCGATCGCGTTCTCGACCAACTCGACGACCGCCTCCCGCAGGGCGGGGCCGGCGATGCCGACCGCCGGCTCCTCGACAGTGCAGTCGATCTCGGCGGTCGGATACTCCGCGCGGAGCGATTCACAGGTGTCGGCGATCAGCTCGTCGACTGCGATGGGCTCGGTCTCGGTCGCCGAGCGGTCGATGACCGATTCGAGCTCGCGGGCCCGTCGGGTCGTCTCGACCAGATCCAGCGCGCGCTGTTTGAGGCGTTCGCCGACAGCCGTCGACTCCGTCTCGGCAGTCTCCAAGGCTGCAGTGAGCTGATCGGCGAGACCGAGAATCACGTTGAGGTCGTTCCGGAGGTTGTGTCGAAGCAGGCGGTTGAGCACTTCGTGGTAGCGCTGTTGGCTCTCCTTGTCGGTGACATCGGTGTAGACGCCGAACCCACGCTGTTGGCCGCCGTAGGAGAAGGGAATCCCACGAAAGAGGAACAGCCGCGGGCCGTCGGCGGCCTCGCGGATGACTTCGGCGGAGGTCCACTCGCCGCTGGCGGCCTCACGGTCCAGGATCGTCGCGTCGTCGACGTGCTCGGGGACAATATACTCGTTGAGCGGTTCGTCGACCAACGCGGCGAGCTCGTAGCCGAACGTCTCCTCGAAGACCGGGTTGACCGACGTAACGATCGGCTCGTCATCGTCAAATCGGACCTCGGCGACCGGATCGGGGAGCTGTTCGAACAGTTCGCGGAACCGATCCGGCCCGGCGGCGGGCTGTGGTTGGTCGGCACCGAGTTCGACCGCCGCAAGGCGGATCGTACCGACGAGTCGGTCAGCCGTCGACTCCTCGGCGTCGGGATGGGTCGAGAACTCGACTGTCACCCCGCGCCGCGCGTCGGCCGTTCTAAGCCGACAGGCCGTCGACCGCACCGTTTCGGCATCGTCGGCCCGAAGCCGCTGGCGAACCGTTTGGAGATGGGCACCGATGTCAGCCGCCGGAACCGCGAGCAGTGCGGAGAGATGCTGACCCGGCGAGGCCACGGCCAGTTCCGACAGCCGCTCGCTGAGCGTCGTCAGCTGGTCGGCGGCGTCGACGGCGAACAGATAGGGAGCTGCCGACTGTCGGAGGGCATCAAGGTCGGGCTCACCGCGAGCGTCGCGGGAGGGCCGATCCATCCCGCCGTCAGTGACACACCGCGGGAGATTCCGGCCGACCCCGGAGGGTCCGGATCGGAGACCGATCGCTCGGTCGGCGCGATATAAAACCTCGGCCGCCACCCGGAACGGAATCAATCTCATTGCCCGAACTGAACATCGGTATGCTGACTAAATATAAAACAGTACTGTGTCTCCTGCCGAATCGTCGGCTTTCAGCGCCGAGAACGGCTCTGTTTTAACGGTTAGCTCACAACCCGAAGAGTTCGTATGGGCGTCGACAGTCGCCGCGCGGCGGTTAGCTGTCAGCGACGTCGGTCTCATCGAGGCCGGGGGCATCACTGGGGTCGACCGCGGCGGGTTCGGCGGTGTCGCCGCCCTGGTGGACCGTCCCGGAGTCGTCCTGGACGTAGACGTCGTCGGCGAAGCCTGCGATAGCGTTCTCGTAGGCCGGTTGGTCGCGCTTCTCGGGGGTTTCGGGGGCCGAGGGGACGCCGCCGACCGGCGAAAAGTCGCCGAGCGGGTCGTCGACCGAGATCCCGTAGCGTTTGAAAAAGTCCTCGTAGCGCCGGAAATGATCCTCGAACTCCTCGGCGGGGATCTCCATCATCTCGGTCCAACCGTGGTTGAAGAAGTCGAAGTTGGCCTGGATGTGGGTGATCTCGCGGGCCTCGGCCTCCGTGAATCCGGCTTCGAGGGCGGCGACGTAGGTGTCCATCGTCGCATCGAAGAAGCCATCGAGATGCGCGCGCCGATCCTCGCGGGCCTCCTCGTCGGCCTTTTCGAGGAAGATCTTGGTGTGGAGGTCGACCAGTTTGTCGTTGGCCACGTCGCTGATGACGGGTGTCGTCAGTGCCTTCTTGGCCGCCCAGTGGCGCAGATTTTGCCGGAGTTTCATCGTGTTCGTGTAGGGTGTCGACGGTCTTGAAGGCCACGACAGTGGGCGGCCAGTCAGGACCGAGGAAGGGGCGATCCGGGGGCGACAACCGGAGGCGAACCAGTGGGAGTGTCTGTCAGAAACGTTCCGGGCGATAGCAACCCACTTTAGCCCTGACTACGAACGCGTGGGTATGACCGAGTCGTACGTGATCATCGGCGACGGGATCGCGGGAAGTTCTGCCGCGGAGACGCTCCGTGAGGAGGCACCCGAGGCCGACGTGACTGTCATCACCGACGAAGGGGAAGCCCTCTACAACCGCATCCTGATCAAGGAGTTTGCGAAGGGCAAGCTCCCCGAAGCGCCGATCTCGATCCACGACGAAAGTTGGTACGACGACCGCGAGATCGATCTGGAGCTCAACACACTGGTCACCAACATCGACCCTGACGGCCACGCGCTATCGACCCATAACGGCGAGACCTACGAGTACGACAAACTCCTCATCGCCACCGGCGGGACGCCGACCCAACTGCCGGTCGAGAACAGCGATGCCGAGGGCATCCACCACTTCTGGACGTTCCAGGATGCCCGTGGAATCCGCGAAGGCATCGAGGACGCCGACTCCGCGGCGATCGTCGGCGCGGGCCTGCTCGGGATCGATCTGGCAGCGATCTGCGNGGCCCAAGAGGTCGAGGCTAACTACCTNATGCGNGGCGACAGCTGGTGGCGCTACGCACTCGATCAGGANGGNGCNGANATCATGCACGACGCGATGCGCGAACGCGGCGTGACGCCCGTCTTCGGCAGCGGCGTCGACCACTTCGAGACCGACGACGCGGGCCACGTCGTCTCGACGGTCGACCCCAACGGCGAGTCCTTCGACTCGGAGTTCGTCGGCATTGCTATTGGGCTTGATTTCAATCTCGAACTGCTCCAGGACTTCGAGATCGAGACCGACGACGGCGTCGTCGTCGACAAGTACATGCGCACCAGCGCCGACGACATCTTCGCGGCGGGCGACCTCACCCGCTACTACGATACGATCCTCGGCGAACACGCCCAGAACGGCTCGTGGGGGTCGGCCAAAGAGCAGGGCACCATCGCCGCCAAGAACATGATCAACCCCGAAAGCGACGAGTTCCGCTGGGTGTCGTCGTACTCGATCACCCACTTCGACTTCCCGTTCCTCTCGTTCGGCCACCCGACGCTGGGCGAGGAGTCGGTCTCGAAAAAGTACTCCGAGACCGAGTGGCGGCGGGTCGCCATCAAGGACGGCAAGGTCGTCGGCGGCGTCCTAATCGGCGATCTCGCCCCGCAGAGCGGTCTCAAGGAGCTCATGCGCGAAGAGACGTTCGTCGGCGACCAGACAGAGACCCTGTTAAAAGAGGAGTTCTCGGCCGACGACATCGCGGCCACCCAAGAACAGTAGCGACCACTGGAGTCGACCCACGCCACTGGAGTCGACCCACAATCGAACGGTGCCCGCTCCCGACGTCGACCCACAAACGAAGCGGTTTTTGGCGGTCGTAGAGTAGTTCGGGTATGGACGGAGGAAGCGACAGCGGCGAGATGACGTTGGCGTTCGAACTCGATGCACTCGAAACACTGGCGAGTCCCAACGTCGTCTTCAACGACGCCCGACAGTGGACCAAGTACGTCGGCGTCGTCAGCGAGAAGCCGACCTACGTCGTGACGAACTTCACACGGAAGCACCGCGTCCGACAGGATTTCTTCTCAGGACCGCGTGGTGTCGCCGAAAGTCTCGAGAACGTCGCCGACCAGTTCGACACCGACCGCCACGTCTTCATCGGCACCTCCGAGGACGACGAGGAGATCGCCAAAGAGACCGGCTGGGAGTACCTCCCCTTACAACAGGCCGCCGAGGCCGCCGAGTGGGAGTTGGCCGACGACGAGAGCGACGAGGAGTTTTTCGAAGCGGAGACTCGCGACGACTGGCCCTAAGAACGGTCGACGGGACGACCAGTAGCTAGTTCTGCGGGCCCAACGGTAGCTGCAGTGGTTTCGCCGACCGAAAGTCCTAATCAGCACACACACCTATTGAGTCCAATGAGTCATCAGCTCCCTGACGTGCAGGCCAGCCGACCTGAGGTCGCCGTCGGGCTCAGCCAAGTCGGTGTCACAGGCGTCGAAAAACTCGTCAAACTCGCCCGCAACGGGAAACGGCCCATCGTCCTGATGGCCGAGTTCGAGGTCTTCGTCGACTTGCCGGGCGGCCGCAAAGGGATCGACATGAGCCGCAACATGGAGGTCATCGACGAGATCCTCGAAGAGACCACCGAGGCCGAGGCCTACCGCGTCGAGGACGTCTGCGGCAACACCGCCGAACGGCTCTTAGAGAAACACGACTACACCTCGACCGCCGAGGTGAAGATGACCGCCGAGCTGATCACCAAAGAACAGACGCCAGCCAGCGACAAACAGACCCAGAACACGGCGACGATCATCGCCAGCGCGACCGCCACCGAAGACGGGACCCACGCCGAAATCGGCGCGGAAGTGACGGGGATGACCGTCTGTCCCTGCTCGCAGGGGATGTCCGAGTCCCGCGCCCGCGAGGAACTCCAGGATCTCGACGTCGACCGCGAAGTGATCGACGAGTTCCTCGACCGGGTCCCCCAGCCGGGCCACTCCCAGCGTGGCCACGCCACCCTCACCGTGACCAGCGAGGGGAGCCCGGACGTCGACCTCCGGGATATCATCGACATCGCCCGCGATTCGATGAGCGCACGGATCTACAACCTGGCCAAGCGGCCCGACGAGGATCACATGACGTTCGAGGCCCACTCAGATGCCAAGTTCGTCGAGGACTGCGTGCGCGCGCTCGCCGAGGGAGCCGTCGAGGAGTTCGACCACCTCGACGACTCGGCAGTCGTCCACATCAAACAGTCCAACGACGAGTCGATCCACCAGCACAACGCTCACGCCGAGCGCGAGGTCACCCTCGGCCAGTTGCGGACCGAACTCAACGGCGAGGCCTGATCGGCGCAGCAGGAGCGACGCCGTTAGAGGTCGAACGAGTCCGCACGGTCCCACCGCGGGGCGAACTCCTCCCGTATATCGGTGGCGAACGTTGTATCTTTGTAGATTGATCATTGCGAACGATTCGGTCGGGTCCAGCGGGTTCGGGGACCGTCGATGCAGATTTCTACCCCATCCAGGAGCGCAAACGTTCCGTCGACCGACTCGAGCATCCGGACCTCGAAGTTCTCGTACTGCTGGAAGCGCTCGTGGTACCGCTGGGTGTTTTTCGACCGGGAGCTCGGCGACGAGCGCCGGTTTCAACAGGAGATCGATGTCGACGCCGCGTTCGAGAGCCCCTTCCAGCTCGTCGGTCACGCGGTCGGTGACACTTCGGAGATCGATTCCCGAAGCGGACGACCCGGCGACGTAGATCAGCTCCTCCTCGGCTGCCGAGATCCGTTCGAGCAGGAGTTCGAGCGTCTCTTCCGACCCGACGGCGGCGGTCCAAAACGTGTCGTCGACCGGCTCGCCGGTATCGATCTCGTCGACGAGCGTGTCGACGATCTCCTCGTAGCGGTCGGCCTGCTCGTCGAGCTCTCGCTTTTTGGCCTCCAGGAGCCGGTCGAGGGCCACATCGGGTTCGACCGCGACGTACTTTTTCGGCCGCCCCGAGGCCTGCGAGCGGACCAAACTGTGCTGTTCGAGACTGTTCAGCACATCGTAGATCCGGCCCATTGGGACCTCGCTCGTTCGTGACAACTCCTTGGCCGTTGTCGCCCCCGTCTGAAGCAGTGAGCGATAGACCCTATCTTCGTACTCGGAAAGCCCAAGATCGCGGAGCGTTGGCATACTATGAGTTTTTGTTCCATTGATAAAAACACATCGACAGTTTATTGAATCGGTCGGAGCCGGAATCGGGGCAGAGCCGCCCGGGAGAGACCTACGAATTTAACACGACATACGTGTAGGAATTCGATAATGCCAACAACGCTCGTCAGCGTCGCTGTCGGGGTGCTGCTCGGGATCGGGCTCCTGGGGGCGGCGTTCGACCGCCGCTCGCTTGCGGTCGTCACCCTCGCGGCCGGACTCCCGGACGCCGACGCCGCCCTCGCAGCCCTCGGGGTGGGCGCAGCCAACGCGTCGCTCCACTCGGCGTTCGTCGTCCTCGGTGCTGCCGGGCTGTTGTACTACGAGACCGAACGGCGCGAGGGGTCGTGGCTCCGGGCCCGCAGTGGGTGGTACGGTGTCCGGGTTGCGTGGGTTGCGGTCGCCGCCTACGCCGTCGCCGGGATCGGACTCGATCTGTTCAGCAGCGACGCCGTCGCACTGTTGTATCCGCTGTCGGATCGCTACTACGCAATCGTCGGCAAGCTCGTGGTGTCGACACAGGAGGGAATCGTCCAGACGTACGTCGATTTCGGCGGGGGCTGGCTCGGACTGGCCTCGCCCGGGACCGTCGAGAACCACACCGTCGACTCGTGGCTGACCCCGGCGGGCGAAGAGCGCCGTCTCCGGCTCGTCGAGTCGGGCTGGCAGGCCATTGTCGTCCTGACAGCCGTAGCCGCGATTCCGGCGAAAGTGTTGGTCGAGCGGGGTGATCGCTGATGCCGACCTCGACGGTTCACGCGGCAGTCGCGTTCCTACTGGCGGTCGGCCTGCTCGGAGAGTACTACGATCGGCGGGCACTGGCGGTCATCTTGGGGATCGTGCTGTTTCCGGAGCTTGACACCGCCCTCGGGTTGGTGATGGATGGCGCTCACCGCACCGTGTTCCACACCATGCTCACATCGATCGTGGCCGCGGGCGTCGTCTACTGGGATACCACCCGCGAGGGCTCCTGGATCCGCGGCCGGTGGGGAGCCTACGGCGTCCGGCTTTCGTGGGTCGGGGTGTTCGTCCACACGTTCGCCCACCTCGGCCTCGACTGGGCGCATCTCTCGGGGATCAACATCGTCTGGCCGCTGGTCGACCAGTTTTTCAGCCTCGACGGCGAGCTCTACTACTCCGCGACCGAGGGGATCGTCCAGACGTTCGTCGACATCGCGGTCGATCCCGAAACCGGCCGCCAACAGGTCGCCGCCGGACAGGGTGGGACGACAGCGAACACTCACGTGTCGAGTCCGGTCCAACCCTCGAAAGAGTCCAGTGAGGGACCGGTCGACCGGCGGTTCCCCATCGCCGTCGGCGGCTGGCAGCTGTACTTCCTCGTCGTGGGCGCGTTCACGCTCCTCGCGCGACGACTGCAGTCGACGCCGGAGTGGATCAAAGAAAACTGATCCGTCAGGACTTCGAAATTCACACACCAGCTGAAACACGCACACGAAGGGGAGTGACCTGACAGCAGTAAAACAACAAACATACAAATAAACTACATATTTCACCATGTATCCAGTTTTGTAGGTTAAAAACCATTTTTTAATTCATATACAGCGGTATTTAACATCCCATATGTTGTTGTCGTTTCGTATGGTATCGACCACTGGATCTGAAATCGGCGTGAAGTTACGACGATTTATTGCGAATACCCCCGATGGGAGCCGAATCTCTGACGCCGCTTTCGAGCGTCGACACCGGGGCGTTCTGATAACGACTGCTCTATTCCTCCCGTTTATTTTCGCGGTGAGCCGTCTCACTGGTGTCGAGTCGGTGACTGGGGCTGAACTCCCGTCGATCCCGGTGGTCCACTCGGTGGCCGGGGTGGGGCTGATTGCGGTACTCCTCGGCGTTGCGGCTGTGCCAACACTCCCTCGACGGGTACGAACATCGCTCGCCTCGGCCGGGTTCATGACCACGGCTGCGGTGTTAGCGTACTTTACTGGCGGCTTTATCGAAGCACATTTCCTCTACTTCGTCGGTGTCGGTATCGTTGCGCTCTACGAGGATTGGGTTCCGTTCGGCGTCGCGATCGGCTACGTCGCGACACAGCACAGCGTCTTCGGGCTGATCGAGTGGTTTACCGTGTACAATCACCCGGCAGCGATGGCGAATCCGGTGATCTGGGGCGGAATTCACGCCGTGGGCGTCAGTATGCTTTCGGTAGCGATCCTCGTCCAGTGGCAGTCGTTGGCAGTCGCGCGAAACGAGATCGAGGCCAAGCTCGCAGATGTCGAGCAGGCCAAAGCGGACGTCGAAAAACAGAGCGAAAAGGCAAACCAACAGCGTCGGGAAGCCGAGAAACAGCGGCAACAGGTCGAACAGCAGCGCGAGCGCATGGCCGAACTCAACTCCCAATTAGCTGATTCGTACGGCAGCGTCATCACCGCGTGCGCCAACGGCGATCTGACACAACGACTCGATGAGGACGTCGACAACGAGGCGATGGCCGACATCGCAGAGTCGTTTAACAGAATGGTAGACGAGTGGGAGGAAACAGTCGTCGGGATCCAGTCGTTCGCGACGGACGTCTCGGAGGCGAGCGACGGGGTAACGACCAGTGTCAGCGAGATCGAGCAGGCGGGCGAAGACGTCGCGCGGTCGGTCGAGGACGTCTCACGGCGGGCCGATTCACAGAACGACCAGCTCCGGACGGTGGCCGGAGAGATGAGTGATATGTCGGCGACAATCGAAGAGATCGCGTCGTCATCCGAAGAGGTCTCGGCAACGGCAACAACGGCGGTCGACCGGAGCGATACGGGTCGGGGACACGCTGCAGACGCGACAGCTCAAGTAGATGCGATCGAACAACGGGCACGTGAGGTGGCCGACCAGGTCGATACGCTCGACGACAAAATGGCCGAAATCAGTGGGATCATCGAGATGATCGACGAGATCGCCGATCAGACGAACCTGCTGGCGCTCAACGCCTCGATCGAGGCCGCACGGGCCGGCGAGGCTGGCGACGGGTTTGCAGTCGTTGCCAGCGAGGTGAAATCGCTGGCCGAAGATGCCTCGGCAGCGACCAACGAGATCGAACAGCAGATCACCGAAGCCCAATCAGTCACCGACGAGACCGTCGACAGTATTGATGAGATGACCGAACAGGTCGCAGAGGGTGCGGCGACGATCGATACGACGATCGAGATATTCGACGAGATCGCCGACACGATCGCCGAGGCCGAAAGCGGTATCGCCGAAATATCGAGTGCCACCGACGACCAAGCAGCCTCATCGGAGGAGGTCGCGGCGATGGTCGACGAGGCACTCACACTGAGCGATGAGACGGCCACCGATGCGGCGAACGTCTCGGCAGCAACCGAACAGCAGGCGGCCTCGCTGGCGGAAGTCACACAGCGCGTCCAACAGCTCTCGGAGCGCGCTGCCGCACTGCGCGAGGAGGCCGCTGCCTTCGAGACCACCGAGAGGGCGGCGCAGGCAGCCGTTGAGGCGGATGCAACGACTCCGGCAGCCACCGACGGTGGACGGGATCGCCAGCAGTAGGCGTCCTCCGAGCGAGCAAGACATTTCTTATCCGCGGTCGTCTGTGGGTGGATTCACACCGACCGGAGTAGCAGGACCCTCCCGAAGTACAGATCAGCTACTCGTCGACTAACTCCGCATTCGTGATCCGAATCCGGCCACTATTTTCGTTCCACTCGGTGTCGTATTCGAGGTCGATTCGCTGAGACATATGCGGGCCGTTCGTCACAAAGGTCTCGAACTCCCCGCCCTCGCCGAGCAGGTGGACCCCGTACTCGTCGTTGAGTTCGCGGAGGTCGTCGATCGCCTCGGCGTCGAGCGTTCGACCGAGCCACGACTCGTCGAGGCCGTAGGCGGCGACCTGCAGAATGGTAATCTCGAAACCGGCCTCCAGCATCTCGGCGGCCAACTGTTCGGGATCACGCTGCCAGAGCGGCGCGAAGAGATCGATGCCGAGACGGTCGCACATCTCCTGGATCCGACTGGTCTGGAATTCGCTTTCGATTGCGCCCGCCGTTACACCTGCGAGATCGATCTCGTCAGCTAACTCCGTGAGCGCGGCCTCCAGGGGTTCGAGTTCGGCGTCGCCCTGAGCGGCCGAATCGACCGCGTCGGTGGCTTCGAGATCGCCCGGCTCGACCTCGACCAGCTCGATGCCAATACTCTCGGCGGCCAGTCGAGCCAACTGTGTCTCGGGAACGTGGTACATATACGAATCGTCGGAGGGATGGACCGTCAGCAGCCGACTCACGTTCAGTCCGTCTTCGAGGGCCTGATAGACGGCCCACGAGGAGTCCTTGCCGCCCGAAAAAAGCCCGACCCACGCATTAGTCATACTACACAGGAGGCTGGCGAGGGTAATACCGGCTTTGGTTGGCCGCCGAACGGCAGAAAACAGGCGTCAGTGAGTGGTTGTGGAAGTGTTCTGGACCGAGTTTACATGTAGCCGAGATCGCGCAGGCGCTCCATCAGGTCCTCTTTGTCCTGGGCGCGGCCCGCGCGTTCGGTCGTATTGTCGAGATCCTGGAGCCACGCTGGCTCGTCGGTCGTCTTTTCGGTGCTGACTTCGCTACCGAGGCTCCGGAATCCGGCGAAGTACTTCGGCGAGATCGGCACGTCGTCCTGCTCGACGCCCTCCGGCAGGTCGTCCGCGGACTGCGGCACGTAGCCGTCCTCGGGGAACGCCTCGACGGAGTCCGGGACGACGAAGTTCCAGAAAGTGTCCCACACGTCGCTCTCGTCGAACTGGAGGATCGGCTGGATGCGGTCGTGGGGCGGGTAGATATCGGGGTCGTGTCGCGGGCTGAAGAACGTCTCGTCGGCGCGGGCCTCCTGTTCGTCCCAACGGACACCGGAGATGACGCCGTCGATACCGTGTGCTTCGAGCGCGTCGTTGAGTGCGACCGTTTTCAGCAGGTGGTTGCCGACGTAGGTGTCGAGCAGGAACGGGAAGGTGTCCTCCTCGTATTCGAGGATCTCTCGAATATGGTGCTGGTTGTGCTCCGAGAGCTCGGAGACCGGGATGTCGTCGCCGGGTTCGAGGCCGTGTTCGTCGGCGTACGAGCCGACGTCCTCGTTGCGGGCGTAGACGAGGTCGATGTCCCACTCGTCGGCCCAGTGCTCGATGAAGTCGGTGATCTCGTCGAAATGCTGGTAGTGGTCGATGAAGACCGCCGTCGGCTTGTCGTAGCCGAAGCGGTCGGCGACCTCGTTGATGAAGTAGAGCGTCAGCGTCGAGTCCTTGCCGCCGGTCCACATGACCGCCGGGTTCTCGTACTGTTCGAGCCCCGCCTTCGTCACTTCGATCGCCTTCTCGATCTTGGCCGGAATCGACGGATAGTCGACCGGGTCTTCGCCGTCGCCGTCGGTGTAGTCGACGTCGAGATAGTCGGGAAAGTCTGCTGACATCGTGTAATTAGATATAATTAGACGAAATAAATGGTTTGTGGCTTTCGATTAGTGTGCTATCTGTTGGCACTGAACACAAAGCACGGGGGCCGGTCGCTACCAAAAACACCGACACTGGGACCAAATGAGGGTAATTCGCCGTAACCGTCGTGGGCGTTTTATCCGTCGGTCCGAATTATCAAGCGATGACAGCAACACAGCCCTCCGCCAGCGACCTCCTTTCGGGGACGGTCGCTGGAATCGCCTCCTGGATCGCTGGCTTCGTGACAACCTACGTTCTCGTGGCCCCGAACGTCCGCGAGTCGGGACTCGCCCGAATCATCGAAGCACTCGACGGCGAACCGGCGACCTACGAGCTGGTCGGCTGGGTATTTTATAATGCCCACCTGGTCGAGACAGTGATCCGCGATATCCCGCTGCTCGGCTCGCGGGCCACGAGCTACATTGGCGGCGAGGCCGGGTTTACCACCCTTTTATACGTCGTTCCAGTGGCGCTCCTGTTCGCCGCCGGGCTGGGATTGGCGCGGTACCGCGCTGTCGACACCCCCACCGCAGGCGCACTCGTCGGCAGCACGGTCGTGCCGGGCTATCTGCTCGCGGTGGCCGCGGGCGTCTTCCTGTTCGAGGTATCGATTGGCGGTACCACGGGCGGCCCCGACTTCCCGCCCGCGGTCGTCCTCGCCGGGATCGTCTATCCACTGGTGTGTGCTGGCGGCGGCGGTGCAGTCGGCGGACTGCTCGAAGCGCGGAACCGCAGCTAGCCCGCAAACTGACCTCACCAACGGTCGTCAGCACTGTTATGTTGTCCCATCTGATAGACAGCCGTAATGGACTGGTCGACGCCGAAGGGGCTCGTGGGGATCGTTGTCGTCACCGTCGTCTGCAGCGGGCTGACCGCCGGTATCCTCGTCGGCTCCGGACTCGTCACGACAGGTCCCCCGACCGTCGAACAACCCAACGCGACTGACGGGCCGATCGACAGCGAGCGGCTCTATGCGGAGACGATCGACTCGGTCGTGACCGTCTACGTCGTCGGCGAGTCGGGCAGTTCGAGCGGCTCGGGGTTCGTCTACGACGACGCTGGCCATCTCGTTACCAACCACCACGTGATCGACGACGCGGAGACGGTCGAGGTCAAGTTCGGGGCCCGCGGAGAGTGGCGGCGGGCGACCGTCGTCGGCTCGGACCCACGGACCGATCTCGCGGTCCTGGAGATCGACAACCCACCAGCGTCGGCGACGCCGCTCTCGACGACCAATCAGTCCCCGCAACAGGGTGCGGACGCCGTCGCCATTGGCTCGCCGCTCCGGCTTGAGGGGACGATCACCACCGGGACGATCAGCGGCGTTGACCGCTCGCTCCGGCTCCCCGGCGGCCCGCTGGTGCCGGATGCGATCCAGACCGACGCCGCGATCAACCCCGGCAACAGCGGCGGGCCGCTACTGAACGCCGAGGGGCGAGTCCTGGGAGTCAACACCGCCCGCGCTGACGGCGACAACATCGGCTTCGTCGTCTCGGCCGCAACTGTCGACCACGTCGTCCCCTCGCTGATCGAGACCGGCTCGTATACGCATCCGTATCTCGGTGTCGAGACGCGGACGGTCGTCCCAGCCATCGCAACCGCGAACGATCTCACCGAGACTAGCGGCGCGGTGGTTGTGGGTGTAGACAGGCGGGGGTCCGGCCGCCGGTCGGATTCGCGGCCCACAGCGCGCCGAAACGGTCGATGGCCAGCGCGTGCCCGCGGGTGGCGACGTGATCGTCGCAATCAACGACACCCGGATCGAGACCGACCACGACCTGCTGCGGTACGTCGCCCTCGAAACCGAGCCGAGCGAGACAGTGGCGGTCGAACTGATCCGCGAGGGCGAGCGGCGGACAGTCACTGTGGAACTCGGAGCCCGCCCGTCGTCGTCAATCAGTGGCTGAATGCGATCCGCACGACCATGCGGTCGGCTTCGGAGTCGACTGTCGGCCGCCGGATCACAGCCCGTCGCGTCCTTGTCGAAGGATAACGATCATCGAGAGCCCCGAGACAGCGAGCAACAGCACCGAGGGGACCACCGCATACTGGAAGAAGGCGTCCGACTGGGCCCGCCAGACGATGGTGACGAGCGTCTCGAAGCCGGTGGGGCGGAGAATGAGCGTCGCCGGTAGCTCCTTCATCGTCGTCAGGAACACGAGGGCCGCCCCGGCGACGATCCCCGGCGTCACCAGCGGCAGGGTGATCTTTTGGAAGGCTCGAACCGGGGAGTGGCCGAGGCTGCGGGCGGCCTCGACGAGTTTCGGGTCGACCTGGAGCGTCGAGGTCCGGATCGAGCCAACCGCCTGCGGCATAAACCGGACGACGTAGGCGAACACCAACAGCGGCAGCGTCTGGTACAGCGCCGGGGCGACGGGGAAATCAGCGATGGAGGTCTCGTAGCCCGTCGCAAAGAAGACCAACGCGAGCGCCAGGACGACCCCCGGAACGGCGAAGCCGACGTAGGTCGCGCGTTCGAAGAGCCACGAGAGCAGCGAGTCGTCCCGGGCGGCGAAGTAGGCCACCGGCAGGGCGGCGAGAACGGCCAGCAGCGCCGCGGCTCCCCCAACGAAAAGCGAGTTGGTGACGTACTCCAGCCGCAAGGCGAGTTCGGGGCGGGCGGCGAGATCGGCGGTGACGAGCCAGAGGCCGAGAATCCAGATCGGTACGAGCAGTGCGAGTCCTGTCACAGCTGCCGGGAACAGAGTCGTGGGCCACCGCCAGACGCCGAGTTCGATCAGTGGCTCGCTCGACTGGTCGCCGCCGTCGCCGTGGACGGTGTCGTTGGGGCGAATCCTGGATTCGAGCGCGAGGACGACCAGCACGATGGCGAGCAATTGGAGCGACAGCAGGGAGGCGTAATCCTGGTTGAACGAGCGGAACTCGACGAAGATCTGCTGGGTAAACACCGGCAGCCGCATGATCGCGGGGGTGCCGAAATCCGAGACCGCATACAGCGCCGCCAGCAGCCCCCCGGCAGCGACCGCCGGTCTGACGTGCGGAAGTGTGACCTTCCGAAACGCCGCCCAGCGGCCGTGGTTGAGGCTCCGGGCGGCCTCCAGGAGCGTCGAATCGAACGAGAGCAGTCCGGCGCGGGCGGTGAGATAAACGTACGGATAGGTATAGAGCGTAATCACGAGGATCGAGCCCGGCAGCCCGTAGATCTCCGGCAGCCGCTCGATGCCCAGCGGCTGGAGGATCGACTGGAACTCGCCGCGGGGGCCGAACGCCGAAACGAATGTAAAGGCTCCAATATAGCTCGGCACGACCAGCGGCAGGGCGACCGCAACCGACCAAAACCGCCGGAACGGGAGGTCCGTCTGGACGGTGAGCCACGCGAGTGGCACCCCAAGCAACACCGAAAACAGGGTGACACCGCCCATCAACAGGAGGCTGTTGAGGACCGTCTCGATCGTCGCCGGACGGACGAGCAACTCCTGGGCCCGCGTCAGGTCGACCTGCGTGGCTTCGAACAGCAGCCACGTCAGCGGGAGGATCATACTCGCCGCAACCGCGCCAGCCAACAGCGTCAGGCCGAGCGGCCGGGCATCCGGATCGTCGTCGGTAGTCGTCAGTCGGTCGAGAGCAGTCATTGTCTAGAGACGGAGCGTCGACGGTCGGCAGTCGGCGATGAGCCGGGTCGTCGACGGAGTGGTAGCTATGGATCGGCCACCCGACGGGCTAACCCTGTCGGATTCCGACCGCTATCAGTTTCCGATCCAGTTCCAACGGATATAAGTTTTAGGTTTGCCTAATCCGCCCATGGAGCTGACGAGACGTGACGCGGTGGCTGCCCTCGGAGCCCTCGGAGCCGGAACTGCGGGGGCCGGGTGTCTCCAGGAGGCTGCCACCAGCGATGCAGAAGCCAGCGACGAGTCGGTCCAGGAGGCGCTAGTCGCCGCCGCAGCGGTGCTGTACCCTTCGGCAGTCGGCGGGATCGACGCGTTCGTCGAGACGTTCCTCGCGGGGCGGCTCGACGAGGGGGCACACGCCGAGGGGGTCCGTGCGGCCGTCGACGCCCTCGAAAGGCGGGCCGAGTCGTGGTACGGCGACCGCTTCGCTGCGCTCGATGTCGACGACCGCGATTCGCTGCTCCAGGAGGCCGGTGTGGACGCAGCCGACGAGGACCCCAACGGGACGACTGCCGAGCAGATTCGCTACTACGTCGTCAACGAGCTGCTGATGGCCCTCTACAGTTCGCCAACCGGCGGCGAGCTGGTCGGTATCGAGAACCCGCAGGGTCACGCGGGCGGCCTCGACAGCTACCAGCGGGGGCCACAAGTGTGAGCCGGGCCGCCGAGAACGTCGACACCGGCGTGGGGTCGGTCGACAGAACGCCGGTCGAAGCGGCCGACGTCTGTGTGATCGGTGCTGGCCCGGCGGGTGGTATCGTGGCGAGCCGGCTCGCCGAAGCGGGCCACGAGGTGGTCGTCCTCGACGCCGGGCCGCGGTTCGACCGGACCGACCGGCTGGCCAGACAGGAGCGGGCGATCCGCCCCTTCTACGACCGGCCCGACGTCTGGGAGAGCGACCCCGAACGGGACGCCCATTCGAACTCCGGCGAGCGGTTCTATCCGTTAAATCATGCCCGCGTAAAGGGTGTCGGCGGCTCGACGCTCCACTGGCAGGGGATGGTCATGCGACTCCACGAGGCCGATTTCAACTCCGCCAGCGAGCGCGGTGTGGGCGTCGACTGGCCCATCGACTACGACGACCTCCAGGAGTACTACGCCGAGGCCGAACGCGAGTTGGGCGTCGCCGGCGGCGACAACCCTTTCGGGCCACCCCGCCAGCAGCCCCGTCCCATGCCGGAGTTCCAGCCCTCCTACAGCGACAGTCTGTTTGCGGAAGCTTGCGACGAACTCGGGATTGCGATGCATTCGGTGCCGAACGCCCGCAACTCCGAGAGCTACGACGGCC
>Ga0065697_1000879_pt1 | contig 16802 bp, 8 predicted proteins | sample AntLakMe24m_08um_FD_59086 | JGI IMG/M metagenome (GOLD analysis project Ga0065697, IMG submission 59086) | Hypersaline microbial communities from Antarctic Deep Lake - 24m 0.8um v2 (version 3) | ecosystem: Environmental > Aquatic > Non-marine Saline and Alkaline > Hypersaline | place: Deep Lake... | reverse complement strand
AGATGACGGTCTCGGCGCTGCTGACTCCGAATACGCGACAACCATGCGGACTATTCTATGACACGCTGCCACAGAAGATACACTACGAAGGTGGACCCAATTTCTCGACGTGTTTTTGTTACAGGGACGTCACGAAATGTACATCATGGAGTGCGCGTTCCGGATTGGGGGAACCTACCGAGACACGGGGAGCTTCAGGAATGCAGAGGACCAGTTCCTACGCTGGATCCGTGGTCCGCTCGACAGCGGAATCAAGAATACGGGTGGTATCCGTGACCTCGGAGCAGACCGTTCTGAAACCCCTGCGGCCCTCGTTCTCGTCTCAAACGATGCCGGTATCTCCCAGCACGACGATCCCTGGGAAGACACGCTGGCGGTCAACGCTGGCTACGTGAGCTACTGGGGTGATGCGAAGAATGATCTCCGGTATGACGAGTCAGCACAGAATCGGAAGATCAAGGACGCGTTCGACAGGTCGGCCTCGGGACAACGTGAGGAGGTTCCCCCCGTGCTGGTGTTCCGTAAGCCCGAGAGCGGTGTCGTCGAGTTCTGCGGCCTCTGTGTCCCCGACCACTTTGAGGTGCGCACCTACCAAGACGACTCTGGGGAACAGATACCGAACTATCGCTTCCACTTCTCTATTCTCAACACGCAGGTCGTTCCAGTCTCGTGGCTACACAAGCGTGCGCAGACGAACGACGACGACCAGGCGCCCGAAGTCTGGAAGCGGTGGGTCAGGGGAGGAGAGGTCTCCCAGTGGCCGACGGGCGAGACGCTCGAAACGGGTGGGCAGATCCGTCGTTACGAGACAACCGAGACCACGGTGAGTGAAGCGTTCCGGAGTGAGACGTTCGAGCGCTACGACCATGCATGTGCGATGACCGGAATCCGTGAGAACCCGCTCCTCGACTTGGCGCACATCCTCCCGCGAAGCCAGCATCCGGAGCTCGCCGAACACGCCGAGAACGTCTTGGTGCTGAACTCGCTCCATCACCGGGCGTTCGACGCCGCGCTGTTCACGGTCGACAGTGAGTATCAGATTCGGACGAGTCCGTCTTTCGAGCCCGCCCACCCGTTCCTTCGCGAGACGATCACCGAGAAAGAGGGCGAGTCGATTGCGTTCCCACCAGGCGTTCAGGTGCGACCGGGATTCCTTGAGGAGTTGAACGCCGGCCTGTCGTGGTTGTAGTTTTTGCGGTAGACGTAGGTCAGTCGTCGTTGACCGCTTCTTCCACGACCTCGATCTCCTCGTCAGTCAGGTCGTAGAGATCATAAACGATCTCGTCGATGAGCTGGTCCGTCTTCTCGATCTTCTCGTCGAGTTCGTCGGCACGTTCTTTCGTTTCGATGTAGCGCTGAAGATCGTCGGCGACGTCGTCGGGATCGGGCAAGGTCATCCCTTTCAGACGGTCGATGAGGGAGTTGGTCTTCGTGGCGTTGTCTCGGAAGCTACCGATCTCCTCATCGACGGCAACGGGGACGAACGCCTCGACGAGCGCGGCCTCCTCCTCGCTCAAGTTCGTGAGTGTGAACGCCTCGAAGAACTCTGTCTCGGTGTAGCCGTAGGTATCTGTCTCGAACTCATCCTCGTCTTCGGGCTTGTAACGGGCTGTCGCCTCGATGGTGACGGATGGACCATCACGCTTCGTGCGGGCACGTTCGATCTGGAGTTTCTCGTAGTCGTCGGCGGTGTTGTCGAGGATGTTCGAGTCGGTTGGCTGGAACAGGCCGATGTCGGGAAGATCGGGGCCTCCGGTGTAGTTGCTAAGGTAATCAAAAAGATGGAGGTTGAGCGCATTGCGGGAATCGTGTAGCTCTCGCATCTTTCCCCCAANAANGGGGAGAGCATCTACCGGAGATTCTGAGACCACTTTCTCAAACCGGTCCTCACCCCATGATTGTGAGAACTCTTCATTACTCTCTGAAGGCTCTTGATGAATAATTGGTAGCTTCTCCAGATATGATGTCATGAACCGACGGAAGTCGCCGCGGAGTACGGGACTCGTGTAGTAGATATAGAACCATGTGAGGCTACTGTTCAGGATAGAGAGGAGGAACAGCCGTTCAGATTTCGAGTTGTTGTCTGGAACTAGTCCATATGCAGTATTTGCAAAATATTCTTCCCCGATTTTATCTTCGGTAAATTTCGGATGTTGACAGATATCCGGTGTAAGGAGTTTCTTCGACTCAAACAGCTCTTTCTCTCGTGGGCACCACAGAGAGTACCAAGAGGGATAGTTCATCGACTCGCTTCCCCTATCTTCGAGCCGAGAACGGTACTCACTGAGATAGTCGTACACTCGAGGATAGTCCGATTCAAGGCGCTGTTCAGGGATTAGGTCGGTGCCGGAGTTGGTCTCCTCGTACGGATATATTACCCCCATACTGACGTCCGGCGTAGCGTAGCGGTAGATTTCGTCGCCCATCGAAAGAGAGTGGACGATTTCCGATTCAAGCTCACGGNNTTCGTCGTCTATCTGTGTTCTGACCTCGGTCATCCCCCCTCCATCATCGAGCACCTCAACGAAGAGGACTTGATTATCTCCAGAGACGATCCCTTCCGACATGTACTCAGTACGCTCTCCGAGTGGGGCTCCAGACTCTTCAATTTGATTCAGTAATTCCCGTTCCTTCGGACCTGTGAGTACCCACGGTTCATCACTAAGTTCATCAGAGTCTATCGAAGTGAATTCAACCTCATTGAGATCCTGAATCTCTCTGGAAGACTGATTGATCTGGCCATACTCGAAATTCTCACCCGCCCCAAGAATCAGGATACACGTGTATGTCGTCCGCCCCCTCGAACACTTGGTGACGGCCAAAATCGAGGATTTTCTCCAAAATCCCGTTACTCGTAATGTACTCTCTGAGGCCTTCCCCTGCGCTGGATTCGAAGAATTTGTTGGGGAGAATATACGATAGGTTCTTCGCAGCAGCCAATTGGTTACCCATCTCGACGAATGCCGCGTAAATATCGAACCGTCCAGTAGAGGTCGAATAATGTTCGTTAAGGTATTCAGCAAACTCCGGCTGATTGCTGCGAAGATTCTGTATTTTAATATACGGCGGATTCCCAATCACCGCATCGAACCCAGCGCCCTCACGACGCTCCCCTTCTTGGTCGTAGAACGCGGTGGGGAACTCCAGTTCCCAGTGGAAGAAGCGCTCCTCCTCGGCCATCGCTTGCGCGGTCTTGAACCAGTCCTGTTCCTTAATACTCTCCCACGCCTCACTGTGGAGCGCACGCGCCATCCGCTCGTCGGCGTCGTCGGGGACGTCGAGGCCGAACGCGTCGGCAGTATGGACGTTCGCCATCGCCAGCAAGTTCTGGTAGAGCGGGTCCTTGCGAACCTCGTCGTAGACCGCCTCCATCTCCTTGGCCTCCTCAAGCGTCTCGTTGTCGATGGTGAGCAGGTCTTGGAAGTGGTCGGTGACGTGCTCCATTGCCCGCTTGCGCGTGTGGTCGAACGACTGCTGGAGGGTTAGCTGGCCGTCTTCAGTCTCGTCATCGTCGCCGTCGGACAGTACGTCCTCAATGTCGCTACCGACCAGCGAATTCCCCGTCTTCAGGTGGTGGTCAAGGAACGCCAGCGGCTGCTCGGCAGCGAGGGTTCGCAGCCAGAGTGAAACCTTCGACAGCTCCGTGGCGAGGGGATTCACGTCGACGCCGTAGATACAGCGCTGGGCAACCTTGCGGCGTGCCCAATTGATGTCCCGCAGTTCGCCCTCCTCCGTTCGGGGGGAGCGAACCTCACCCTGTTCCGATTCCAGGGCCTGGCGATCCTGCCTTTCTTGAGCGTCGATGATCTCCCGGGCCAAGTAGTCCACTGCGTTGACTGGAAAGTGCCCACTCCCCATCGCCGGGTCGAGGACGGTGAGGTCAAACACGCGGTCCGCGAACTCGTCCGCGAACCCGCCGGAGCTCTCTACAAGCAGATCCTCCCGGATGTCCTCGACGAGTGGCCCGAGCGTCTCGTCGACGATGTACTCAACGACGTACTCGGGTGTGTAGTACGAGCCCGTTGCCTTTCGCTCGCCGTCGTCAGTCCGGAGGTAGACCTCACCCTCCTCGACAGTGGTCTCGTCTCCTTCCTCCGCAACGGCATACTCACCGTCGTCGACGGTCAGCGGCTCCTCAGCGACGTCGAGCTTGTACTCGAGAAGCCCCTCGTAGATCGAACCGAGGTTGCGCTCGTCGAGCGAGGAGTAGTCGACGAACACCTTCCCGTCACCTTCAGAGGCATCGTGACGAGTCAGCAGCTCGATGACCTCCGCAATGTAGGCGTCGCCGGCCTCGTGTGATGCCAGGAACTGTGACTCGACGCTGTCGTCAGCGTCCGGTTGCGTGCGGAACAGCCCTCCGTTGTACGCAGGGATGTAGAGGTCCTCCTTCGGGATGTTCTGGCCCTGACTGCCCTCGTCGATGAGGACGAACAATTCGTCCAGCCGGTCCCAGAGGTTCGTCTGCCACGTCTGGTAGTGCTTCTGTGTCTCGTCTCTGTTTTCAACGACGGTCTGCTTGAGCTCGTTCAAGCTGTAGCTCTCGGCGTAGATCTCGTTATCAGTGGGAAGGAGATTCCGTCCCTCGCTCTCGGCGTAGAGGACGAAGATGAGCCGGTAGAGGTAGATGAGTGAGCTGTCGTGAACGAGGCCGAGGTTCTCCTCGGAGAGGTCATCGTTGGTGTCGAGAAAGCCCTCCGCAAGAACGCGAATCGCCTTGTAGATGTTCTCCTGGAGATCCTCACCGAGCTCCTCAGCGAAGACACTGGACTCGTCGTAGACGTCGTCGAGGAAGCAATCCCCTGACTGATCAGGGAGGAACGCATCCTGGCGGAAGAAGAGGTAGAACTCCTTGAACGCCTCGAGGTCGCCGTCCTCGTCGACGGCGTCGAGCAGGGCAGGCAGGTCAATCTCGTAGAAGGAGTCCAATCGGTGGCTCGTGGGTCCGTAGTAGACGCGCCACTTCTCACCGTTGGTCAGAACCGCCCACTCTGCTGGCGTTTCCTGAAGGTAGCGGTGAATCTGGTAGCTCGGGTTCTCGAAGTCCCGCTTTTCTTCGCCACGGGTGTCGAGCTTGCGACCCCATCGTTTCGCGTCCGCGACGGCGATGGCTTCCTCGTAGAAGTTTTCGCGGTCGAACGCCGTATCGGCGGCCTCTTCGCTGGGGAAGAAACCATAGTCCGGCCGACGCGCATTCCGCATCACGGTCTCTTCGATCTCGAAGGAAATGTCGAGAATATCGAAGATCGGCCGGATGACGTTCCGATCGAGCTGCGCCTCGTTGTAGTCCTCGACCCGGCTTCTCTTGTTGTCGAGAATCTCCTTAATCTCCGTATAGGCTGACTCAACTTCTCCCTTGGATGGCTCGGTCCACGGCTCCGTATTACGGAGGTGGTCGTTGAGGTAGTGATTCGAGAACAGGTCACGATTCGTCCGATAAGTAGTTGAATCCGTCATTGATGAGTAGCGATGAAATGGATGTGGATACAGCAGCTATACCCTATCCGGTACCTTCCACCCAATTAATACTTTCCCACAAACTCCGAAACGCGGTGCAGTCTGGGGATTTCGAGCGACCTCCGCTCCGAATTGAACGGGAGGTTCGGACAAGGCCGGAGCTGTTTAGACGGAAACGGGAACCGCCCCGTCTGAATCGAGCAGGAACCTACAGAGCTCGCGGAACGAGCTCACTTTCGCCCCTTCGAGCAGGACACCCAGTTCGAGGTAGCGGTCGAACCCGTAGTCGGTGACGTTCGCGCTCCCGACGTAGGCTGCTCGGGAGTCGAACAGCATCACCTTCGCGTGGAGCGTAAATCGCGGATTCTCCCCGTCCTGCGTCCGCTTTCCCACTGGAGTATCGTCGTCCCAGACGGTGTAGCCGACGAGTGAAAGGTTCGAAGAAACCCCGCGCTCGACGGCCTGGTCGGTGAACGAGGTTATGACGGCATAGTTGTGTGAATCCGAATCCGAAAGGTATCGCGTCACGATAGTCACGTCGACACCGCGCTCAAGGGCGTCGAGCAGGACGTCTGCGAGCCGGCCAAACCCCTCGCCTTCGAAGAACGGAGAGAGCAGGACAATCTCGCGTTCACAGCGCTTGACTTGACTTGCCAGCGTCGAGAGCAGTCCGTCCATGCCGAATGAAGCTGCGGTCGTGTCACTGAACGCAGGGTCGTCTGGTAACGTGACCAGTGGGGTCACATCCGTGGTTGGAACGCGGTCGCGGTGGGCGTCGACAACGTGGATCGCCTCCCGTGTTCGATCGAGTATTTCTCGCGTTCGCGTACCATCGACGGCAAAGCGCGCCTCAACGAGCTCCGTTTCGTAGTCCTCTCGGTGGACAACACCACACTCACTGAGCTGCCGGAACAGGTCTGTTGCAGCCTCGCGGCTCAACGGTGTATCTCGTGCCACGGCAGCAGGCGAGAGCCGTTCGGACCGACCAGCGCTGACGAGGAGAAGCCCTTCCAGTTCGTCGAGGAGGGCCTCGTCCTGGTCGAGGAGATCCGCGATTGCGAGCAGTCGGTCGGTGGTCGATCGGTGTGTAGTCATTGTGTAAAGGGGAATGGACGGGGGAGATGGTGCTGTGCCTTACAGCCGCCAGAAGCCCTCGATGGACTGGTCCGTGTTCGGCCGACTCCCGAACAGGTAGTCTCGACAGAGGACCTGGTTGAAGTACGAACAACTGATCTCGCTCACGTGAAGGCACGAGAGACAGGCCCCATCGCGCTGGGAGCAGACGGGGTCCATCATACACTCGTTGCCGTGTGCTTTCGCTTGGCCGAGCAGGTCGTCCAATTGCTGTTCAACCATCGTCGTCATTCCGCCGATGTTGAACTCCTCGCGGTTGTTGGTGTAGATCACCAGCGACAGCGCTCGGGGGAAGAGGAACTCGCTCAGATTCGTCCGGTTGAACCCGCTGATAGTGCTCGCCTGCTTGAGCAGGATATGCGAGAGCGTGTGCAGGAGTTTGAAGACGTACTCCGTCACCTGCCCTTCGACAGTGTCATCGAGGGCAGTCTCGAACCGGCCGTACTGGTCGACGGGGTCGAGATGGTTCAGCAGGAACGCCCACTGCTCAGCTTCTGAGAGGTCGTCGATGGTTGCCTGTGCGCGCTCGATATCGGCTTCCGAGGGGTCCTCCAGGACTTCCGGGAGCGTGATGCGTCCCCGGACCGCGTTTTGGTCGCTGGTCCCCGGGATGTTGATGGCCAGCCAGAGCAACACCCGAGCCGGGTCGAGATCGAACTGCGTCGCTTCTGTCTCCGAGGTGTCGACGAAGATCGGCGTGCCGTCCCCGCTGCTTGCGTTCTGTGAGAAGGCGTTCAGTCGGGCCTCATCCTCTTCGCGCCCGCCGCGGGTGTAGCCGTAGACGAAGGTCTGGACGGGGAAGTCCTCGATAACGCGGACGTCCCTGAAGCCGAGACGCCCGAGGTCGTCGAAGTAGGTCGCGATTTTATCGGCCTTCTGGGGGAATCCCTCCCTACGGGCGTCGGTCTCCAGCTCGCCAATCGTGTGGGCAGTTAGCTCCTCGAGACTGAGCACGTACTGGAGGAGTTCGTCGCCGGCGTCGGTCATCTCCTCAGCGTCGTCACCCGACTCTAGGTCGATCAGATCAGTGATGGCCTCACCGACAGTCTGGCTGTCGATCTCGCCGTGCTCGCGGAGCCACTCCTCGGCCTCGGCTAGTGACTCGACGTCCGGTTCGCTCTGATAGACCTCGATCTTCCGGTCGTCGTCGATTTCGGCGCCCTCGATTCCCTCGTTCATGTTGACAGCCGAAAGGGGGGACTCAGAGAGGCCGAGGTGCTTGGCCAGTGCTTTCCGAGAGCCGTCTTCGCTCCCCCGGAGGTGCCCGATACCCGAGGTATGGAGGTTCACCGTAGTTAGGTAGTGCGGGTAGTACGTCGAGCCCGCACGGTGGACGGTGGTGTACATCTTGTCTTCGTCCGGGTCATCCTCGTGAGCCGGCGGGACGTAGTCACAGCCACAGTTCTGGTAGTAGCTCACCCGGGTGTTCCAGCCACAGATGTCACATCGCCACTTGAAGTTCTGTGCTCGCTGGCTGTCTTGGGTGTCGAGGACAATGTGTTTGTCACCGTGGTCGGGGCACTTTTGGGGGTACAGCCGCCTGATCTCCCCACAGCTGTGCACGCTGACGAACTGATACTGTTTCAGGTCGCCGTTACAGCCCGAGCGCTGGCACTTCAGTGACTGATTCTTCCCGCTGAGGTCGTCTGCCGAGTAGTACCCGTGAGCCTTCTGGCAACTCGTGCAGTAGAACGTCGTCGGGAAGGGGCGTGCCCGAACCTCCTCGGGTGCAGCGAAATCGTAGTGGCCCGATTTGCTTGAGGTGAATCCTTCTTCACCACCGTCCCAGTTCTTCGCTCGGGCGAACACGCGGTCAACGATATACTCCCGGTCGACTTGGCCGCTTGCATCATTGGTTTCGAGGCGGTTCACCTGCCAGATGCCGCGCTTATCGCTGTAGTCGAACGTGTTCCCGGGGAGGAACTGATACAGGATCTGGTGGCGGCTACGTTGCATGCTCATTGTTGGTCACCGGTTGTCCATGGTCTCGAATATCTCTCGGTAGCGGTACTCGGATCGGATGGGCAGTTGTTCGTCGACGTCACGGAGACTCCGCATCGGCGAGCGCTTGATGCGGCTGCTCGTCCACTGGTCATCGTCGAGCCGGAGCTGGGAGAGGGGCGTCCCGGGTGAGGTCCTCGATATCGCCTCGGAATTCCTCGTGGTCCTCAGGGTCGCCAAACATCTCCAGCATCTGTTGGCCGAGATTCTCCTCGTCGACAGAGCTGGCGAAATCCTCGGCGTTGTCACCGAAGTAGAGGTTCCCAACACCCTCGCGATACATGTAGTGGTTGAGCAGGAGACCCATGAACAGCCCCGGATGGGTCTGCTTGACGCTGTTTTTCGCAAAGCGATTGATTGGCACTGGCTCAACCAGCCGGTCGAGGAACGCGTGGTACTTCTCAAAGAAGTGGTAGTGACTCAGGTCCCGTTCCCGGATGGGGTGGGCCACATTGAACACGAGTCCAGGACGCGATCGACCGGCTCGAGAACTCGCCTGGATGTATTCGGCGGTCCCGCGGGGCATCCCGAAGAACGTCATCATGTTGAACCGGTCGACGTCGACCCCGTGGGCGATCATGTTCGTCGCAGTGATGGTATTGAGTCGGCTCGCCAGTAGCCAGGCAAGCGCTTCGCGTTCCGCATCGTCAGCACGGGCCCGCTCGCCCTCGAACTGGTCACTATCGACGACCTCGTTCTCCTCGTCTAGGCTAGCCTCGAGGGTGTTCCGGAGCGACAGAACCGAATCCGAAATCTCCTCCTCGAGCACACCACGGTCGATTAGCCGTTTGAGGATCTTCTTGTCTGCCTCTTCGTCCCACGGGTCCTCGACGATATCGAGGACCTCCATGATGGTCTCGAAACCGGTGCCCCCGGTCATCCGCTCTGAAGCCAGCGGCGGGCGGCCATCGTTCTGGAGGTAGGTGTCGAGCTGGGAGACGATGGACTGGTCGAGGCGGTCGCCGTCTTTCTTCGACAGCAGATAGGTGATGCTGGTGCTGTAGTAACTGAGGATTGCCAGCACCTCATCGATCGAGTCGGCCTCGAGCGGTGCCGGCGTATCCGTCCCCTTGAGTGCGGCCCCGGCCAGCACCTCACTCGGGTTGTTCAGTGCCTCACGGAACAGGTTCTGGACCTCTCTGTGATAGTAGAACAGGAGGTCGATGATGGAGTTGATGTGGGTCTTGCCGTGCGGAACCAGCCCGATGTAGTACCGCTGACTCTCTGCACGCTCCTGTGCGTAGAAGTTCTCGCGCAGGTACGGACCCGGTGAGGGGAAGCGCTCTGCAGGGCGCATGAACAGGTTATGGACCTGGTCTTCGAACCCCGTGATCGTCGCCGTCGGCGCGATGACCTTCGTCGTCCCGGCCTCGACGAGCTCCTGAAGCTGGGCGACGCCGGTCTCGTAGTGGCCATCGAAGCTCCCCATGCTCTCCTCGAGCAGGTGGAGCTCGTCTGGAACCATCAGCGACGGCGCCGGGTCATACGGCTCGACCGGGCGGGCCATGTCGCTGAAATCCTCCTTGTCGATCGGGCAACCGTACTTTTCAGTGCACTCGTCTAGGCTGGCGAACCCGTGAATCGGGCACTCCAGATCCATCTCGCCCGTGATGAGGTGGGCGAACTTCCGCTGATAGCCGATCGCAGTGATCTTGTCGATGGTCCCTGCGAGAATCGTCGGCGCGTACCGGTAGAGCTCGTTGTCGACAACATGGACTGGGAGCTCCTCCTCAGCGTAGGTCTCGCTAGAGCCGAGCGAGCGCGACTGCCACTCGCAGTCAAAGTTACTGCCAGTACAGCAGTGGGTTAGCCGGTGGTCGTCTTCGGTAATCTGCACCTCGACGTCCGCGCCACAGGCCGGACAGCTTGGAACGACCTTGGCCTCTTTGCGGAGACTCTCACCACCAGGTCCCTGATACCGTTGGTGGTTGTTGTTGTCGTAGCCAGTGAGGGCGTTCGGTGTGTTCGCCTTTCCAACGAGGTAGCCCATGGAGAACGGGCGAGAGGGGTGAGAGCCGATGTCGGACTGCTCGCGCCGGACGAGGTCAGCGTACATCACCGTCTCTGTCATTCGCTGGAACTGCTGGAGTGAGAGGAGTCGGAGCGGGAATTTCGTCCAAGCAGTGACCCCGAAGTCCTTCCCGCGAAGGCGGTCGAAGAACATACTCCAGACTGCAACACCGAGGAATGCCTCCGTCTTGCCACCCCCCGTTGGGAACCAGAGCACGTCGACGATGTCGAGTGCTGAGTCGGCGTTCTCTGCGCGGTCATCAGTGGTGCCGTCGCGCCAGTCGACGTCGACCCACTCATCGTACTCACGACTCGCAACATCGGGGACCTGCATGACGATGAACACAAGCTGGAAGAGGCGCCAGCCGGGGAATTCGTGCATCCGGTCCATCGCCTCGTTCATCATCTCGAACGCACGACCAACCGTCTCAGGATGCTGACGGAGGCACTCGATGCCGCGCTCGAAGCGCTTGATCTCGCGCTCGAACGCATCACGGTCGTCGTTGAAGTCCGCCAGGTCACCCGTCTCAGGGTCGTCGTCCCAGTCTTCGCGCTCGCGGTACTGCTCGAGTGCGTCGTCGTACTCTTTTCGGAGATACTGCCGCATCTCGGCAGCGATGTCGTCGAGGGTCTCCAGCCCACCGTCTTCGAGGTCAGAAAGCGCCTCAAATTCCGCGTCGACGTCGCGGTCTGCCGACTCGTAGACGAGCTGGCGGTACTCGGGGATGAACTGGGTCTCGAGCCGGGTTGCCGTCGGCGCCGCATCCGGTGCACGGCGGCCGGGCGGGATGCCCTCCTCGTTCACCTGCTGGTCGTTGCGGTCGGGAGCGGTGACGGTGCAGTTCCGACCGTGCCCCCAGAGGTCGCGGTTGTACCGGAAATCCTCTGGGAGCGGGTCGAAGGTGAAGGGGACGAACTCCAGGTCACCCGCAGTCTCCAGTTCGAGTCCGACCTCGAACAGGGTCGGGTCCCGAATCGTGTAGATCGCGTCGTCGCGGGACTGGATCGCCTCGTTCGAGATTTCGAACTCGACGATGGTGCTGTCCTCACCGTTCTCCTCGTCGGCCATCACGTCGAGGGTGAGGTTCGCGTGCCAGTCAGGGAGAATCGGCGACCCCTCGGCAGCCCGTTCGGCGAGATACCCGTCGAAGCTCGCTTCGTCTTCCAGTGCAGCTGTGGGAACGGTGTCGTCGTCTTCCGTCTCGACGTAGAGGTCGTAGTGCTCACGAGCGTACTCGTGTGCGTCTTCGAACGCGGTCTGGAACGCCTCCCGGGCACGTTCCTGTACGACCTCAGGGGTCGTCTGACTCGGTGTCTGGAGTTCGGTTGCGGGAATCTCGATCTGGGGGACGTCAAGCTGGATCCGCTCGAACGCGGGGAGCAGACTGTCACCCTCGTCGTCTTCATCGCGGTCGCCCAGCGCGACGAAGGAATCCCGATTGACCATCTCCTCGTAATTGGGGTTGACGCGGACCCAGACGCTCGCGTTGACCGAAAGGGTCAGTTCGTCACCTTCGGTTCCGCCTCGTACGCGGACGGTGGCGCCGAGGCCGGTCGGCTCCATTTTCGACTGTAGATCGTCGTCCGGGTCGTCGAGCTGATCCTCGCTTTCAGGCGCCAGCGCGCCTGCGAAGAACCGCTCGCTGGGAAAGTCCCGCTGGACCCGTTCGTCAATGTCGCCACGAGCCTGTTTCAGCACCGTCTCGCGGAGGTGCCGGGCAATGCGTTCGTCGTCGGCCAAGGGTTCAGTCCCGGCAGTGTTGCCTGTTGACATCCTGATTACTCCGTAATCCGGTTGAGCTGGTCGTCGGGGATAATGATCGGCAGGATCGGTGGGGGCGAGGGCGTTGATGCTGCGGGCTACAACCTCGGCTATTATAAGGCCCGTGTCCTCGAAATTCGTGCCGTACTCGTCGACGTAGTCGCGGTACATAGTGACTCCTGAGAGCCGTACGGCCTCACTCATGCGTTCCCACGCTCTACCGGATGGAGACTGGAACAGTCGTTCAGACGGTGCTGTATCGAACCTATGGCGTTATGTTGGCCTGTGGAAATTTGGGCCATATCTCTATAACAGACCCCGCCCTTATAACCATTCGGGCGGGGTCTGGGTACGAATAGAAGTATATCGCGCTCGCGGGTGCGAAGCGCGCTCGCACACCCACGCGAACCGTGCGCGCACGTGCGCAATATGCGGATGAGTGCAGATGTTGGAGGTAAATCGGGTTCTTTCGAAGGACAGCAGGGGACCGGCTATTGAGTTTGATGTTACACATCGGCTCACTCCAGTCATCTGGTCAAAATAGGCAGAAAATCTGTTTGTAAAGTCAACCACTCCTACAAAGGTTGGAGTCAAACGGTCGTGAAGGGCATCTGGAATGAGCAGTACCTGATCACCCTGGAGTTTATCCCTGGTGCCGAAGTAAAACCGGATATGCCTGAATCGGTTGCGTGCTCTGATTCGCCGATGGCGCTACTACGGTCAGCGCCAACATCGGAGCGAGACGCTCATCGGCAGCTACTCTTCGACAATATCGATTTTTCTCATTGACACGGTCACCGCAGCCCATGTGCGCACTCAGCGAATGACCCCGGTCGGCTGTCCCATGTCGACGCCGGAGCGCTTGGCGCGGCAGCGCAGTAAAAATGGCGACGACTGTCGGTATGCGATGTTGGACTCTGCTCACGGTGAAACGGTGGATGGACTCTGCCCCTGCGGTGACCCACTCTGTGGGAGCGACGATCCGCTGGATGCCGTAGCTGCGGTTGTCTTGGGATCTGTCGTCGATGCCCCAGCGGAACGCTTCTTCCAGCGTCAACCCAGACGAACTGTCCGGGAACTCCGGGAGCAACATGGGAGCTGGGAAAATCTCGCTTCGATGGAACACAATGAGCTGTCTGAAGCACTCCCTGATGCTTGCTCACTGAAGGGAGTAAGCAAGGAACGGGTTTCCCGCCTCAAAGAGCTTCTTGTGGCTGTTCGAGAGATCGACTACACGGATGGAGTAACGCTCCGGGACTTCTCGCGGGTGCGGTACCAGAGCTATGTAGACTTCCTTGCGAGTATCTCCGGAATTGAACAGGATGACGGGTGGTGGCTCCTACAGACGGCCTTTGATAAGCCTGTCTGGCCAACTGACCCGTGTGTCGATGAATTCCTGTGTGCACTCGGGTTGCTCGATCCAGATGACCTGCATACCTCTGAGAGTCGTCGGCACGTCCTCGAAGAGGAGCTGACCGACCGCCGGGTCGCTTCCCTCTATCGGGCACTTGCTACGCACGCGGTTACCGCAGGAACTGATGTCTGTAGCGAAGATTGTGAAATCCGTAAGTTCCTGCTTACACATCGCCTTCGACAGCAACAGATGGAGCGAACTGGGCCAACCGTTGTCGACCTCTTCTCGGGAGCCGGTGGCCTTTCGTGTGGATTACGCCAAGCGGGTTACGATATCAGGTGGGCGATAGATATCGATACGGACGCTGTGGCGACGTATCGCCTGAATCACCCCGAAATCCCACACCAAAACGTCGTTTGCGGGGATGTCCGCGAGGTCAACCTTACGGCTAGAATCCAAGATGCTGTAAGTGAGCTCGATTTGCTAGTCGGTGGCCCGCCGTGCCAGTCGCTCTCCAAAGCGGGGTATCGGTCGCGTCGCGGAGACGACGAGGACTACAGCATTCTTGATGACGACCGGACGACGCTCTACACCCAGTACGTGAAAGCTGTCGAAGAGCTCCGACCAAAGACAATCGTGATGGAGAATGTCGAGGGCATGGTCAACGAGGTGGGAGATACTGGTATCCGTGTTATTGACTGGGTGCTCGAGGACCTCGAAATGCTTAGTGAAACGGGGCCGGGGTATGATGTCGAGTTCAAATTGCAGGACATGACTGAACTCGGTGTCCCGCAAAAAAGAAGAACGGGTGCTTCTGGTGGGGATCCGCGACGATCTCACAGAGAATGCAACAGCAGATAATTTACTAAGTGAACTCTCGATAGAGGGCAAGACACGGAGTATCCAGCAAGGACTCTCCGGACTCCCCCGTCTTCGGCGAGGAGGGGGTGGGAGACTCCTCTCTAGGACGGGACGTGGTCCTAAAAGTGACTACGTGCGTACTCATAGCCTTCATAATGGGACCAACCTCTGTTTCAATCATCAGGCTCGAGATCACCCGATGGACAAAGATCAGATTCTATTTGATGAGGCTCTGAGTCCTGGTGATACCGGATGGGATGTGAAGTACAATTCTGACGGAGAATATTCGGAATATGTTGAATATGATGTCGGGACTGCAGAAAATAAACGCTTCGGGGACAAGTACCGTATGCTTGAGTGGTCAGAGCCCTCCCCGACGATCGTAGCTCACCTAGCCAAAGACGCGAATAGCTACGTACTACCGGATTATTACAAGTATGCACGTCCAAGCCCTGATCGCGCGGATCCAGAGCGAAATCGTGGTATCACTCCTCGCGAGGCGGCACGGTTACAGTCCTTCCCGGATGATTACATCTTCTTGGGGTCCTTTACGAGCTGGTTCAAACAGATCGGTAACGCGGTACCACCTGTTGCAGGGAAACGAATTGGCAAAGTGCTTGACTCTCTCGTTGGAGCAGGAGAGCCTCTTACAATCGATGCAGACGCATCAAGCTCTGGTACAGCAGTTTCTGACGACTGAATCGAGTTGATCTCTCTACGTTTATCGTCGACCTGGGTCACGGTTTCATCGACCACAACGTGATTCGGGGTTTCTCCGTTGGTGGGCCGTAAGTCGGACCTCTGGATCCAATTATGAACGGTTGATCGGCTACGATGGACATCAAACTTATTAAGAACCAAAATAGCATGCAGAAATCTCTCCGTGTGAGTTACCCTCGTTCTGGATAAATTATTGATGCTGAGAAGGCTCCGTTCAAATTAATCTACCGAAGGTGGTTCTGAAACCCACGAATTCTCCATCCCTTCGCGGTGGCACAATCTTCCGAGACTGAACTTCAATCTATGACAAAGGAACCAATTGACGTTCTTGACGACTTGGCTGACCGAGTCGCCGAGGAATTCGGGGCGTATAGATAACCGGACGAGTTCAAAGAGGTCTCCCTCGTCATCAAAACAGCGATGAGGATCATCCGACGCTGATCGTTCACGTCGACAGGAAGGATGCGGTTCCCTTGCTGACCGTCTCGATGAGTTCCTTCGCGAACGCGGTGTGCAAACCGAACGGGAACGACACTCCGATACGGGCGTCCGCGTCCTAGCGACAATCGACTGACATCGCCCCATTTTCTGCGCTGCACGCTCGACCGAAGATATCTGTACATCGGTATCGACTAACCAGTCCTCTAACCGGCGTCAATCTAGTTCGTCGACTTGTGCAGATAGATATTCCTGGAGTGCTGTGACTGTCTCCGTCGAGACAGCTGAGGCCCCGAAGTCACTCCGAAATCCGTGCTTGAGTTCGTCGCTCTCTAGGATCTCCAGTCCACGCTCAAGTTGCTCCCATAGCGCATCGTCGTCCCCTCGCCGCAGGTGGGGCGTGACAGCGTCGAGGTCGATCTCTTCTGCAATCGCCAGGACATCCCGGAGCTCAGTTTCACGGCCACTGTGGACCTTTGCGGCCACGAGGACCACCCATCGATGACTCTGGCCGACGTCGTTATTGTTCCACCGCGAACCTCCTTTTGGTGGCTGTGGTCGTAGAGGTAGTCGAAGGACCACTGCGCCTCCGTCTGTCGGCAACCGAGTCCGTTCACCAGCAGATCGAATCCGATCGGCTGTTGCGGCGTGAGTCGCTTCTCGTACTCGATTACTTCAGTATCGTAGAACCATTCCTTGGCGTGGCTGTCCGTTTCCTCGAAGTCCCGGCGTTCGAGGAACTTGGCGAATTCAGCCTTGGAGTCCGGCGCGACGACGATATCGAGGTCCGTGGAGAAGCGAGCGTTGAACGCGGAGACAGCGTACCCGCCCACAAGAACGTACTCGTGCCCCCGTGCGTGAGCTCCTCGAGCAGTTCGATGAGTGCGTCACTCCGGTTGTTGAAGCTCATGTCTGTGCCCGTTCACTTTCTCGATACGTGACGCCGAGGTCAAGGTCCTCGTACATCCGGTCGAGCATCGCCAGCGCCGACTGGAACTGGGCGTAGTTCTCGCGCATATACTCAATCGTCTCAGCTCTCGGGATCACCGGGTACCCTTCGACGTG
>Ga0065697_1000890_pt1 | contig 16845 bp, 17 predicted proteins | sample AntLakMe24m_08um_FD_59086 | JGI IMG/M metagenome (GOLD analysis project Ga0065697, IMG submission 59086) | Hypersaline microbial communities from Antarctic Deep Lake - 24m 0.8um v2 (version 3) | ecosystem: Environmental > Aquatic > Non-marine Saline and Alkaline > Hypersaline | place: Deep Lake... | reverse complement strand
CCGCCGAGCCGTGGAAACACATCCATCCCCGGCTGGGCGGCTGGATCGACGGGGTTGCCAGCGCGGCGGTCATTGCACGGCTGGTCGCCGACGAGGGATTACCGGCACTGCGTGAGCCGATCACCGAACAGCCCTACCGGAAAGTGAGCTGTGAGTGTCCCGATGAGCAAAAACTGGCCGCAATGGACCAGCTCGAAGACGCTCTCCCCGAACAGTTCCCCGAGGCCGATGTATCACTCGACCACGGCATCCGGCTGACCTTCGCCGACGACTCGTGGCTGCTGGTCCGACCCTCGGGAACGGAGCCCTACATCCGACTCTACGCCGAAAGCGACGATGTCGACGCGCTCGTCGAAACGGCGGAGGGTGTAATCGGGTCGGTAGTCGACCTCTAACGTCGGCTAGGAATCGTCTACGAGGTCGACGACCGCGTTGAGATCCGTGACGGTGGTATTTTTCGCCCGTCTTCGAGACCATTCTATTCTCCGAGCCAGCATCGAGTCCAAACAGTCAAGAAACGCGACCGGACAGCATCAATATGGGCAGCGAAACTACCGGGCAGCAGGGCGACGAGACCACTCCGGAGTCGACCACGTTTTCGTTTGCGGGGGCTCGGAAAGGGTTTATTGCCTGTGTGCCAGTCGCGCTCGGTGTCGCGGGCTACGGCGTGCTGTTCGGCGTGCTCGCCCGGCAGGCAGGGTTGAGTATCGCCGAGTCGACGCTGATGAGCGCCACCGTGGTCGCGGGAGCAGCCCAGGTGATCGCCATCGGGGTGTGGGACCAGCCGATTCCTGTGGCTGTGGTCGTCGGTACGGTGTTCGTCGTGAACCTCCGATATCTGTTGATGGGCGCGTCGCTCCGCCCGTGGTTCGAGGACCTGTCGCCGCTGCAGGCCTACGGCAGCGTGTTCGTTATGGCCGACGAGAACTGGGCGCTGACAATGCAGGAGCTCCGATCCGGAAACCCGGCCGGTGCCTTCCTATTGGGTTCGGGGATCGCGATCTGGCTGTTCTGGGTCCTGTCCACAGTGCTGGGTGCGGCCGCAGGCGGCGTGATCGACAACCCCGAAACCTACGGACTCGACTTCATGTTGACCGCGGTGTTCGTCACCATCGCGGTCGGCCTCTGGGAGGGGCAGTCGGATCTCATCCCGTGGCTCGTCGCCGGTGGCGTGGCTGTCGGGACCGCACAGCTGCTGGGCGGCCAGTGGTACATCCTGTTCGGCGGGCTCGCGGGGGCGGGCGTGGAGATGGTTCGGTATGACGGTTGAGATAGACCCTCTCGTCGTCGCGGTTATCGCGGCGATGGGTGCCGCCACCTACGTGACCAAGGCCGGTGGGCTGTGGTTGTTGGGGAAGGTCGACCTCTCACCACGGGTCGAAGCCGGCCTCGAAATCTTGCCCGGCGCGATCATCGTCTCGATTCTGGCCCCCGAACTGGTCGGCGGCACGCTCGCGACGTGGATCGCTGCCGGGATCGTCCTCGTCGTCGCCTGGCGAACCGAGAGCATCACGGTCTCGCTGGGGACCGGCGTTGTCGCAATCCTTGCGCTCCGGGCAGTGCTTTAGACCCCGTCGGAGCAGTCGGTACCACGGTCGACCAGCTACGATTCGAGACTCGCAAAGACGAACTCGCTGCTGGAGCCGAGTGGGTCGGCAGCGGTCTCGGTCCGGAGGTCGGTAAACCCGGCCTCGCGGAGTTGGGCGAGCGTTTCCTGCCGGCCCGGCGCGGAGAAGAACATCTCCCCGCCCATCCAGCCGCGACGTACGGTCTGAAACCGGCCCGACGGCAGCGTCATCAACAGTGTCCCGCCGGGCCGCAGCACGCGCGCGAACTCCTGATAGACGGCTGGATGGCGCTCCCGCGGGACGTGGAAGACGGCGTGATAGGCGGTGATCCCGTCGACCGACTCCTCGGCGAGCGGGATCGCCGTCATATCGGCCTGCAGGAGTCGGCTGTCCGGAACGGTATCGGACGCTAACGAAAGTCCCTGCCGGGCGAAATCAAGGCCAAGACTCCCCGCCGGGAGATTGGCCAGCGTCCGGGCTCCATCGCCACAGCCCACATCGAGAACGAGTGGATCATCCGGACACATCGCCAGCAGATCGTCGATCAGATCGGCGTCCGAGCCGTCAGGATCACGGCGCTCGGCATATGTCGTCGACAACTCCTCCCACGCCCGTCGTCGCTCGTTGCGGTCCATGCCGAATGTGAGGCCGCCACAGCAATCAGTCCTTTCGCTACCAGTTATACGTCGGATAGGAGACGACTAATTTCGAGATAAAGAGTTTTCGCCACGGAGCGTGGATTCGAACTAATGACTACCCACGAGTACGATATCGCCGTCGTCGGCGCAGGTACGTCGGGCTGTTATGCCGCGGCGACCGCCGCCAACGCCGGCCTTGATGTCGTCATCATCGAGCGGAAAGACGAGGCGGAAGCCGGTCACATCGCCTGCGGTGACGCCCTCAAAGGCGCGAACGCCTTCCCCGAGGCGATCCCGAAATCCAAGATCGAGCCCGCCTTCACGAATACCGATGTCGACCACGGCCGCTTCGAGATCCCGAGCCACGACACCGTCCTGGAGATCCCGGTCCCCGGCGAACTCGCCGTGATTGATCGACTGAAGTACGGGAAACTCCTGATCGAGGGGGCGGAGGAATCCGGCGTCGAATTCCACTACGACACCGTCGTCCAGGACGTTACACAGGATGACGATGGCACCGTGACGGGCGTCACTGGGGTTCATAAGGGCGAGTCGGTCGAGTACGACGCCGAAATCGTCATCGATGGGGCGGGTTCGCTGTCGCTGCTCCAGGACAAAGTCGACTTCGAGGGCACCACTTTCGACACCAATGTCCGATACTCGCAGTTCTGTTCGGCCTACCGGGAGATCGTCGAAGTCGAAGAGGACGTCGAGTGGGACGATGCGCTCGTCTTCAAGCCGACCAAGCGCGCGGCGGGCTACCTCTGGTACTTCCCGCGGACGTCGACCACGATCAACGCCGGGCTCGGCTTCCAGATGAACGAGGAGCCAATGCAGATGATCGATGACCTCAAGGAAGATCTGAAAGACCGCGAGGAGTTCGAGAACGCCGAAGTCACCGACAAACTCGGCGCGGCCCTCCCCACACGCCGCGTCTACGATTCGGCAGTCGCTCCCGGCTACATGGCAGTCGGCGACGCTGCCGCCCACGTCAACCCCACAACCGGCGGTGGGATCGCGGGTGCGGCCTACGCCGGGCAGTACGCCGCCGAGCAGGCCGTCGAGGCCATCGAGGCGGGCGACGTGAGCGAGGAGGCGCTCTGGCGGTACAACGAGCGGGTGATGGACCACTTCGGCTCCCGGTACGCTGGACTCGACGTGTACAACATCCTCTCGACAGCGGTCGACATCGACGACCTGATGGGCTTGCTGGCTGCCCTGCCGGGCGAAAAGCTCGCTGAAGCCCTCTATACGGGCAAAACGTCGATGGGACCACTGCTGGCTGCGCGAACGGCGATCGATAGCTTCGGCTACTGGCGACAGATCCTGGACTTTTATAAAGTCAAACAGCTCGCCGAGAAACTGATCAATCACTACGAGCGGTATCCCTCGACCCCCGCGGCGCTTGCGACCTGGCAACGCCAGCGCGATAATCTGATGGAGACGATCTACGAGGCGACCGGCGCGGAACCGAAATATTAGGCGCTGACTACGCCTCATCTGCGGGGTCGAACAACCCCGCAACATCCCGTTCTTTTCGTTGTCGGCGCTCGACCTGGGCGGCCAGCCGGTCGTAGACGATTCCCCGATGGGTTGACTCGTCGACGAACGTTGTGAGCAAGCCGATGAACTCCGTTTGGCTGCCGTCGACCTCCTCGCGGGCGTAGTCGGCCGCGGCGTCGACGACAGCCTCGTCGTAGTAGTCGAACTCTTGGGCGACCACTGCCGCCGCAATAGTGATCGCGTCAAGTTCGAGGTCGGCTGCCGACAGCCGCCGATCTTTATAAAATGAGTACGGGTGGCCCGGCCCGCTCGATACGCTCGGGATCAATTTGTAGGCCTTGTAAGTAGTCCATGACTACCGATAGGTCGACACCGCGGTAGGTCGACGGTAACCCGCTTAGGTACTCCCGACCGCTTTCGGCGAGGCCGACTGTTCCGCTCCAGTTGCGGTTTCCAGCGTGATACACTGCCGCGGTGAACTGGATCAGACCGTGGAGCAACTGCTCGTCGTCAGTACCCTCGGAGAGGTCGAGCCATACCTCCTCCCACGCGTCGTGGGCCGCGTGGGTGGCTCCAGCATTATAAATCGCGATCCCGGCGCGGAGTTGGGCCTCCATACCGAACAGGGTGGTACCTGTGGTGAAAAATCCGCGGACTCCGCGCGGCGATAGTAACGCTGATACAGCCGCCAGCCCTCCAGTCGACCGTGACAACGTGGGTCGAGACGCCGGGCGGCGGCCGTGATCGTGGGCCGGGCGGCATGGTGCGCGCGTGGGGCGAAGTCCTTCGCCGTCCCCGCCGGTTTTTCGCCAACGGCGTTGCGCCAGGAGATCAGGCTCCAGGACTGAGTTTTGCAATCGTCGTCGCACTGATCTACGTCGGCGGGCTGTTGGCGGTCCAGCCCGATCGGGTTCTCGGCGAGAGTCGGATTCCCGTGATGGCCGACAGCGTCGGCCTGACTGCCGTCTTCGTCCTGTTGTTGACGGCAGTCGTCGCTGCTCCTGCGATCCTCCATCTCGTCTCGGCGATTCAGACGGTTCTGCTCATGCTATTGGTCGACGACCGCGCGGGCGTCAGCGAGACGGTCCAAGTCATCGGCTATGCGACCGCCCCCTGTGTGTTCGCATGGATTCCGGTGCCGGGCGTGGCAGCGGTCTGTGGGCTGTACGGGGCCGGACTGTTGATAATCGGGCTGGCAGTCGTCCATCGGACGACGCTGTTTCGGGCCGCCGTCGCCGGGGTCGTCCCTGCGATACTGGTCTTCGGCGTTGGGTTCGGTGCGGTCCGCGCCGGGCGGGTTGCCATCGGGGCGTTGGGCGGTTAACACCTCAGCGCGTTTCGACAACCGTTAAAGGGAGGCCCCATATCTTCCTAGCAAATGGGTTCGTGTATCATTTGTGGCATCCCTGTTGATGGCGGTCACGTCTGTGACAGTCATCAGGAAGACGTCCTTTTCGAGTTCCGCGGCAACCACGCATCGCAACTTATCGACAACCGATTTTACGAAGGCACGGTCGACGGCTACGCCGATTTCGGCGTCTTCATCGACCTCTCGCCCGGCGTTACTGGACTCCTGCACCGCAGCGAGTTGGACCGACGCCTGGAGAGTCTCAACTGGGAACCCGGCGACACGGTCTGTGTCCGAGTGAACAACGTCCGGGACAACGGCAACATCGATCTCGGTAAATCGATCCGCCAGTCCGACCGCGAGTTCCGCGGCAAACTCATCCTTGATGGCACCGACGAACACCTCCCGGACGACCTTGACGACGATGACGAGACGGACGACGAGGAAGCCGAGCCAGCCGTCGAAGAATCCGACGAATCAGCCACCGACGAGAGCGACGAATCAGTCACCGGCGACGAAGCCGAAACCGAATCGGTGACGCCGAGTCACGGTGCCGACACCGCCAGCGAGACCGAGGCCGTCATCGGCGGCGAGACCAACAGCACGCCGAGCAGTAACTCCTCGGCCGGTGCGGTCACCGTCTCCGAACGCGAGGCCGACGCGACCGAAGCAGCCAGCGAGTCCGTCGCCGAGGGCTACGAGGAAGCCAGCATCGAATCGCTTGAAGACCGCGTCGACGAGCGCGTTCGACTCGACGGCGAGATCGTCTCGGTTCGCCAGACTGGCGGCCCGACCGTCTTCGAACTCCGCGATGAGACAGGCGTCGTCGACTGTGCAGCCTTCGTCGAGGCGGGCGTCCGAGCCTACCCCGAGGTCGAACTCGGCGATATCGTCCGACTCGACGGCGAGGTCGAACGCCGCCGTGGCGAACTGCAGGTCGAGACCGACGAACTGGTCGTCCTCGAAGACGACGAGCGCGAGGCCGTGACTGGCCGACTGGCCGACGCACTGACCGACCGCGCCCGACCCGACAGCCTCGAACCGATCGGCGACCACGACGCTGTCGCGGCCATCGAGGAGCCACTCCTCGATGTGGCCGAAGCGATCCGGCGGGCCGTCCTCGAATCCCGCCCGGTCGTCACTCCGCCACCCCGCGACCGCTGACGGCTACGTCGCCGGAGCCGCAATCGAGCGCGCTGTCCTCCCGCTGGTCCGCGAGGAACACGCCCGCTCGGATGCCGAGTACCACTACATCGTCCGCCGACCGCTCGACGACGCGATCTACGGGATGGATGCGGCGACCAAGGACGCCACCCGGATGCTCCAGGACCGGGACCGTCACGACGAGAAACTGCCACTGTTCTGCTTCGTGGGTGCAGCCAGCACCGCCGACTCCGCAGACGGCCTCGGTCTACTCGGCGTCTACGGCGCGGAACGGATCGTTCTCGACTCCATTGCCGCCGACACGGACGTCGATGACGCCGCCGAGCAGGTCGTCACCGCCCGGCAGAACGCGACCGATCTCTCGGTCGGCGCGCTGACCGCGACGCTGGCGGCCGCGCTCAACACCGACGTGAGCGAGGATATGCAGCACCTCCCCGCGGTGAGCTACTGGGAGAACACGCCCGATGCCTACACGGCTGCAGCCGAAGACGCAGGCTACGACGCCGAGCAGGTGACCGACATCCGCGAGGCCGTCGCCCTCGAGGCCTACTACCAGTCGTATCAGGACAAACGCGAACTGATCACTGATCTCCTGTTCGACGATGCCGGTGGCCTCGCTGGCCACATCGCCGAGCAGTTCCGCGAGAAACTCGACACCGAGCTGTCGACCGCCCAGGCCAACCTCGAGGCCGACGAGCGGGCGGGCGTCTCGATGGCCGTCCTGGACACCGAGCAGTTCAGCCACCGCTTCGACTTCCCCTCGACTGAACTCCTGCTCGACGAACTCCACCGCGCCGAACGCGAGGGCGAGGCGTTCGTCACCGTCGGTATCGGGATGGATGAGCTCTACCTCCGCAGCACCGAACCGCTCGACATTCGTGCGGTCGCCGAGCAGGCCGCCGAAGCCGCTCCCGAGGCCGGTGTCACCGCTCGCGGCGTCCGCGAGGGCCGCATCGAGTTCCTGGCTGGCAAACGCGAGGCCGCCAAGGACGCAGTGCTTGCGGCCGCTGCTGAGCAGTTCGAGTAATCACGCCACCGAACAGTTCTTTCGAGGGTTATCGAGGCGTTTCGCTCCCCTATTCGAGAAGTCCCGGTTCAATCCCCGTGTGACCAGCTGACGGTGATTTCGTAGTACGACCCGTCGTATGCGATCTTTCGCTCGTCAGTCCCGATTCCTTTTTGCGACACATCCAACCGGTCGAGCATCGCCTGTTCTGCCTCCGAAAACGGGGAGAACGCGTCGTACTCACCACCTTCAGTCAGGTCATCGAATACAGCCCGCGTCTCCGCTGTCAGATCGTCCGACGAGAGGCGAGTGATGTTTCGCCGACTGGTAATATACCGCTCGAACTCCTGTGGGTCTGCGGCGATTTCGGTCAGCGAATACTCGTACCGATCAGCGTCGACCGTCTCCTCGGTGAGGGAGAGACGGAAGAACTCGTCTTGGTATTCGACGAACTCGTGTTCGAGGTCCGGTCTGAGTGTCGTCGTGTTTTCCGGAGGAGAGTGGAAGACGTATCCGTCCGGCTGACCGCGGAACGCGAACACCACGGTCCGACGAACGGGGCGATGATCGCTATCAGGGAACGAATCAAGCGAGACTGCATCGCCCGCTACGTCGGATGCATTGACCCGCTGGGCTCGTAACACGTCCCTGTCGACCGTTTCGACGCCAGCCTCGGCTCGGTTGATGAGATAGTATGTCCCATTCGAGACCACATACGTTCTGTCCTCAAAGGGTTCGGACTGTTGATTCCCGAACCGAACAGCCGTCTCGTTTGCGACTAACTCGTCAACGAGAGCCGATTGCGAAGCCGAGAGATCCGCTGGCTGCTCGGTAAAGGCCTCGGTGAGGTTGCCCTCCGAGAGCCGTTGTGAACGGGCAGTGAAACTGCTAGACTCCCTCGTCGGGATCCGAAACAGCCGGCAAGACTGGCGAGGGTGGCAACCCCCACCGTATTGTATGTGAACGTACGCCGATTCATTAGTCGCAGTTTATCAATTGTTTATAAATACTTTCTGCCTGTCACATATGGCTGTGTTCTGGGGGTCGGGTCGACTATTTATATCGAAGAACGTCCGGATCCTCGGTTGACCCATATGACTGACCCTCTTGAGGTCGAGAGACGTACTCTCTCGTAATCGGCCATGAGACGGACACTGTCTGTGAATCTGATAGTGTACCTCTATCGTAATTTATTAATAATCATTGTGTTATTCTGGAGTAAGGTTTACACGCATGGGAGAGCCAATACGGTCGGGCCCAGCGGGGGCACAGTTGCTGGCGTCGGTACCGCCATCGAAGGCACTTGAGCCGTCGGCGTTTTACAGTCTGTATCTCGGTGGATTGTCGTTCAGCGACCGACAGCGGCGGCTTCGAGCCAGCGCCGTGCTCATGCTCGGCGGTCGACTCGGCTTGCGGCCGGGGGAGATCCAGCATCTCCACGAGGAGTGGATCGACTGGGGTCGCGGCGAGCTAACGGTTCCCGATCGGGACCCGTGTGCCTGCCAGCAGTGTTGGGAGACCGCCCGCCACGCCCAGCGGACTGGCGACGGCCGCACGCTCCAGGAGATCCTCACCGAGTCGACATGGTCGCCGCCGGGGGCGGGCCGGACGATCCCGTTCGCGTGGTCGGAGCGGCTGACGGCGATCCTTGCGCGGCTCTGCGAGGCCGAAGAGTACCTCACACTGTCGGTAGAGGCGATGGTTCGGCTCGTCGAACGAAGTGCGTATCACGCCGAGGGGCTCGACGACGACGCCGTCGACTTTCGGACCCTCAGGGCAACTGCAGCCATGTTCTTCGCCGATGCGGGGTTTTCTCCGCAACGGGTCGGGAATCTGCTTGGGGAAGAGCAAGCCAGGATTCAGCGGGTGGGCGGCGACGCCCGCCAGCAGCTCGCGGCGCTGTTCGAGGGTTCGGGAGCCGATCCAGGAGACGACTACACCCTGTTGGCGAACCCCGAGCCGTTCGACCGCGAGCCGTTCGATCCCCGGACGTACGACGCCGAGTGGCGACGGGCTCGTACCCACAGTCGGTCGAATGAACCCGAAACAGTCCGCAACCCTCGACCGATGAGCAGTTCGGTCGACAGCGCGCTGGATACGTCCGATCGTCGGGACGCGGGAGTATCTCGATCCCGAAAGCGACCTCGTCGACGAGACGAACGCCGCCGTGCAGCTCGGGCGGTGGGTGAACGGACGGGACGCCGTACGCCGGGATGAGACGGCCAAAACTGAGACGAAATCTCAGCAGTCGCCAGCCACCGATCGTGGCGATCCATCGCCCAGCGACGCCGCAGATAGTTCGGCGACCCGACGAGTCGGCGTCGACGTCGAGCGAGCAGTCGGGGTCAGCGTCGAGCGAATCGCCGTCGACGCTGAGCAAGCAATCCCAATCGCAACCGACCGCAGACGAGCAGTCGCCGTCGACGGCGGGCGATCAGTTGGCGTCGACCGAAGGCGAGACAGGCGGCGATGGGGCCAGTCGAAACGGCGAGACGGCCAGCGAGTCGACCACGACGATCGACGACGCGGCAGTGTTCGACCCGCGGGAGCAACTCAGCGGCTCGCCCGTGGAAACCGTCGAGACCACAGTCGCCTGTTCGGCGTTCGCCGACGGCCAGCCGACGAGTACGCGCGTGTTTCTCGGCCCCCAAGAGCTGTTGTTCGTCCGCAACGACGANTCGATGACACCCGAACACACCCGTATCGAGCTTTCGGCGGTCGTCGACCAGTCGCTGGATCACTTGCCCTCACAACTCGAAGACGCCTTCGAGTCGACGGTGACACTCGCCTACGACGACGGCGACCGCCAGCGGCTGGCGATCGTCGAACTGAGCGGCAACAGACAGCGCGGCTTTGCGAACGCGGTTTTTAAACAGATCCTCTCGGAGTGCCGGATCGTCGTCACCCATCCCGCACGGCGGGGTGGTCGTGTACTCAATACCTCGGCTGCTGGCGGGACGCTGACGGTCGACGACCGGGCGGTGTCGATCACAGTCGACGACGAGGATGAGGATGAGGATGAGGATGAGGGGGTGTTCACGATCCAGCTATCGGACATCATCTATTTCGAACTGGAGAAACAGACCTTCGAAGAACAGCGGTTCCGCAGCCTCTCGGTTCGGCATCTCGACGAGTCAGGCGTAGCGATCAAGACGACAATCGCGGTGCGGGACGAGCGAAAACACAAGCTCTTCCAGCGGTTCGTCCGGCGCGGCTATCAGGAACGGAAGGCGAAAATCGAGGAGCTGACACTCACCGAGGCGTACAAGGAGGTGCTGGTCGCGCTGTATTCGGCGGGCGACGAGTTCGACATCTCGATGATCATCGACAAACCCGCCAGCGAACTCCAGGAGCTGCTGTCGTCACTGGGACAGGTCGGGCTCGTCCGGATGAGCGACAACGGGGCCGTGTTGACCGGGCTGGGCCACGTTGTCGTCAACGAAAAGATCGAAGACGTGAATATGTGATTTAAACGGCGAGTCCAACGTCGACGCCGAGCATGACGCCGAAGCCGAGAATGAAGGTGATCGTCGCCGTGTCGGCGTAGCCGTGACTGTGGCTCTCGGGGATGAGTTCGCGGAAGACGACTGCCATCATCGCCCCAGCGGCGAACCCGGCGGCGACGGGGAAGATCCCAGTGACAACCGCGACGAGGGCGAACCCTGCCGCCGCGGCGATCGGTTCCGGAATCGCCCCCGAGAGCGTCGTGTAGAGAATCGTTTTGAACTTCGAGAGGCCGGTCTGGCTCGCCGGGACCGCCATCGCAAAGCCGTCGGGGACGTTCTGGACGGCGATCGCCCCCGCGAGTGCGATGCCGACCTCCTCGAAGCCGCTGGCGAAGGCGATCCCGATGGCGAGCCCCTCGGGGACGTTGTGAATCGTGATCGAACTCCCGATGAGGATCGCCTGCCGGAGGTCCTCGTCGGTCTCGTCGACGGATTCGGACTCGGGAAACTCGTCGCCGTTGGTGCCGCCGAACAGCATATGGGCGTGGGGAATCGCCCAGTTGGCCGCCAAGAGGAAGACGCCGCCGACGATCAGCCCGCCGGTGACCTCCGCGAGCGTCCCGAGTTCGAGGCCAGGGACGACCAAGGCGAACACCGCCGCCCCGACCATGATCCCCGCCGCAAGGCCGAGCGCGCCGTCGTAGACGCGGTGGCTCACCCGACCGGTCACGAGGATCGGCAGCGCGCCGATGCCGGTGGCCGCGCCAGCAAGGAGCGCGATCAGCGTCACGTCGACCACCGTTACCATAATTCGACTGGTGTAGGGAGTAATAAAAAACGTCTGATACAGTCTGTTGTAGACGGTTCCCGCTCGACCACCCAACGGGTGGCGGTCGAGACGGGAACTTCCTACAACAAACCGTCTGAGACGGCAGTCGGAGCGACACCCCTTTTTCATGTCGTGGTGAAACAGCCGTATGGACCCCAAGCGGGAGCTTTCGAGCATCGACCTTGCGGCCCTCGTCACCGAACTCGGGCGGTACGAGGGTGCGAAGGTCGACAAGGCGTATCTCTACGGCGAGGATCTACTGCGGCTCAAGATGCGTGATTACGACCGCGGCCGGATCGAGTTGATGATTGAAGTCGGCGACGTCAAACGCGCCCACATGGCCGACCCTGACCACGTCTCCGACGCGCCGGGGCGACCGCCGAACTTCGCCAAGATGATCCGCAATCGGCTGGGCGGCGCGGATTTCGCGGGCGTCTCCCAGTACGAGTTCGATCGCATCCTGGTCTTCGAGTTCGAGCGCCCCGATGCCAACACGACGATTGTCGCGGAACTCTTCGGGCAGGGCAACATTGCGGTGCTCGACGAACACGGCGATGTCGTCCAGAGTTTGGAGACTGTGCGGCTCAAGTCCCGAACTGTCGCCCCTGGCTCGCAGTATGAGTTCCCCGACTCGCGGATCGATCCCCTCGCCGTGAGCTACGACGCCTTCGAGCGGGAGATGGAGGCCTCAACCACGGATGTGGTCCGAACCCTCGCAACCCAGCTCAACCTCGGCGGACTGTACGCCGAGGAGGTCTGTACCCGCGCGGGTGTCGACAAGGAACTCGACATCGAGGAGGCCGACGAGTCGACCTACCGGGCGGTCTACGACGCCCTCGACGATCTCGCCACCCGCGTGAAGGCCGGCGACTTCGATCCCCGGCTGTATCTCGACGAGGACAGCGTGGTCGACGTCACCCCGTTCCCACTGGCCGAACGCGAGGCCGAGGAGCTAAGCGAGGAAGCCTACGACAACTTCAACGACGCCGTCGACGAGTACTTTTACCGATTTGACCGCTCGGAGGAGGAGAGCGACGACACCGAGCCAACGACCAGCAAACCGGATTTCGAAAGTGAGATCGACCAAAACAAAACCGGATTATCGAACAGCAACAGCAGGCCATCGAGGGGTTCGACGAGCAGGCCGACGCCGAGCGCGCCAAGGCCGAAGCCCTCTACGCGAACTACGATCTGGTCGACGAGATTCTGACGACGATCCAGGACGCCCGCGACGAGGGCGTTCCGTGGGACGAGATCGGCGAGACCCTACAAGTGGGAGCCGAGCAGGGAATCCCGGCGGCCGAGGCCGTCGTGGATGTCGACGGCTCGAACGGCACCGTCACGATCGACCTCGGCGAGACGCGGGCGACGATCGACGCGACGACCGGCGTCGAGAAGAACGCCGACGAGCTATATAAGGAGGCCAAACGCGTCGAGGAGAAGAAGGAAGGCGCGAAGGCGGCCATCGAGAATACCCGCGAGGATCTCGAAGCCGTCAAAGCCCGGCGCGAAGCGTGGGAAGCCGATGACGAGGATGACGCCGAAAGCGAGGAAGCGGAGGGCGATGACGAGGACGAATACGACGAGGTCGACTGGACGGCCCGCCAATCGGTCCCCATCAAGCGCAACGAACAGTGGTACGAGCAGTTCCGCTGGTTCCACACCACCGACGGCTTTCTCGTCATCGGCGGCCGCAACGCCGATCAAAACGAGGATCTCGTCAAGAAGTATATGAGCCGCGGAGACAAGTTCTTTCACGCCCAGGCTCACGGCGCGCCGGTGACGATTCTGAAAGCCACGGGGCCGAGCGAGGCTGCCAAGGAGATCGACTTCCCGGAGTCGACCCTGCAGCAGGCCGCGACGTTCGCAGTCTCACACTCCTCGGTCTGGAAGGCGGGCCAGTATGCCGGGGACGTGTACATGGTCGACCCCGATCAGGTCTCCAAGACGCCCGAGAGCGGCGAGTACATCGAAAAGGGGAGCTTCGTGATTCGTGGGGATCGAACCTACTTCGACGACACGGCGGTCGACCTCGCGGTCGGCATCCAGTGTGAACCACAGACGCGCGTCGTCGGCGGACCGACTCCGGCAGTCGAAGAAAACGCGGCGACCCACCTTCGGCTCCAGCCGGGCAAGTTCGCACAGAACGATTCGGCAAAGCGGTGTTACCGCGAACTCAAAGAACAGTTTACCGACGAGGGGTTCGTCCGAAAGGTCGCCAGCCCGGATCTGATCCAGGAGCACCTCCCGGCCGGTGGTAGCGAGTTGGTCGACTGAGGATCAAAAACGAGGTCGACTGAGCAGCTACGAACCACCCGACGCGCCGGTCGGGGAGCAGCCACGGTGGGGGTTTATTTTGCTCCAAAATAATCCTTACATAGTATGACCTTTCACGGCGGCTCCGATCTGGCGACAGTGTACGACGACGCGCTCGACGAAGGGTTCGGCCTGATCGCGAGCAACATTGCGGAACCGAACACGATGATGGGACTGATGCAGGGCGCACAGCGCGCAAACTCCGATTTGCTGTTGCAGATGTCCAACGGGGCCTGCAGTTTCGCGGGCAACGGTGATCCGATTGCAGGCCTCCAAGCGATGGGCAACTACATCGACCTCATCGCCGCCCAGTACGATATCGGGGTCTTCCTGAATATGGATCACCAGACCAACCTCGATACGATCCGGAAACAGATCGAGCTCGAAATCCCTTCCTCGATCATGATCGACGCCTCCCACGATTCCTTCGAGGAGAACGTCGAAAAGAGCAAACAGGTCGTCGACTGGGTCGACGAGGCCGACGCAGACATCCTCGTCGAGGCCGAACTGGGGACGATCAAGGGCGTCGAAGACGAGATCGTCGCCGAGGAAGCCTTTTATACTGATCCGGAGCAGGCCGTCGAGTTCGTCGACCGAACAGGTTGTGACCTGCTGGCGATTTCGGTAGGCACCCAACACGGCGTCGCCAAGGGCAAGGACCTCGAACTCCGGCCCGACCTGACCGAGGATATCCGCATGGCGCTCCGGGATCACGGTCTGGATACGCCGCTGGTCCTCCACGGCTCGTCGGGTGTCCAGCCCGAACAGCTCCAGGAGATGCTGCAACACGGAATCTGTAAGGTCAACAAGGACACCCGGTATCAGTACGAGTACACCCGGACGGCCTTCGACCTCTACCGGGAGGCAACCGACGAGATCGTCCCGCCGGAGGGGATCGATGACCACCGCGACACCTTCTTCAATGACGTCGACTGGGCCCCAAACAAGGACCGATTCGACCCCCGGGTTGCGGGTCGGAACATCCGCGATCGGATCGCCGACGTCTACGCCGATCTCGCCGAGGCCGCCGGAAGCGCCGGGCGCAGCAAATTCAACTAAGCGGTCGCCGCAGCTACGATTCTCCCCGCAGATTGGTATCTACCCCCTCGGAGATATCCCGACCGACGATGAGATGATGGCCGGGGACGATGTCGGTCGTCCCGGTATACTCGACACGTCGGTCGACTCCGTCGCTGCCGACGATCGTGACGGTATCGTGTTCGGTATCTCGATTCTGAAACCGAGTCCATACGGCCTCGAAGTCGAAGTCCTCGGGGAGGAACTCCGCGAGCGACCGTCCGAGGAGTTGCTGGCCCTCGATCCCGAAAACGCCAGCGGCCGCCGGGTTTGCCTCGATGATGCGGCCCTTCGTGTCGACGATCACCATCGCGTCGGAGGCCTCCTCGAAGGCCGCCTGATACTGATCAGCCGCCCGGCTGATGTCCGTTTTTTGATCGTCCGCAGGCTGGTCGAGTGTCTCCGGGAGGCGGACAGTCATCGTCGTCCCGGCCTCCGAGACCGTCGCCTCGATGGAGCCGCCGTGACTCGTCACGATCCAGTGGGCCAACCAGAGTCCGAGTCCGCTGCCGTGGATCAGTGGCGATTCGGCACCGTTTTCGAGGACCGACACCTCGTGGGTGGCAATCCCCGGTCCGTCGTCAATAATTTCGATCTCGATGTCGTTCGAGACGGCTTCGACACCCATCCGTATCGAAGGACGTTTCGCCGCCGTGTTTGGCGGCGTTCTCGACCAACTCAGTCAAAGCGCGCTCGATACTCGGAAACACCTGCCCGGTGACCGACGCCTCGGTATCGACCTCGATGGTCGCCTCGGGATACCGGCAGGCGACCGTCCCGGCGACCGATTCGGCGAGCGCAGACAGATCGGCCGTTTCGGGATCGGTGTCCTCACCGATGATGTGGTCCAGTTTGCGGGCCTTCTCGCTGAGTTCGATCAGGCTGTCAATGGTATCGAGGGCGGTCTCGCCGACAGCCGAGTCGGCCGCCGGGTTGGCGGGCGCAGTAGCCGCGTCATCAGTAGGCGTGGCGGCGGCCGCGTCGTCAACGGCGTCAGCCAACAGCTGTGTGTACCCCCGAATCACCGAGAGTTTGTTCCGGAGGTTGTGGCGAAGCACGCGATTGAGCACGGTCGCGAGGTTGGCTTGTCGCGTGAGCTCAGTCTCGTGTTGCTGCCGTTCGAGTTCGCGTTCGAGCAGCCGGGCGATCAGCTCGGCGAACAGACACTCACAGTCGCTGAACTCCTCGCGGGGATCTTCGGCCACGAAACAGACCGTCCCGTAGGGCTCGCCGTCGACGATGAGCGTCGTCCCGTGATAGCAGTGCAATCCCTGTTCCTGGAAGGCTGGATCGTCGGCCCACCCCTGGTTGGGTGCATCGTGAAGAGCAATCTGGCCCTTATCGGAGCCGACGGTGCGCCGACAGTAGGTCATCTCGAAGTCGAGCCCCTGGTCGGTAAGTGGCTCACCGTCGACTGGCTCGGTAGAGACCAACAGTTCCCAGTGTTCCCTCTCGGTGTCGACGCGGGCGAGATAGCCGCTGTCGGCGTCCAGAAATCGTGTGCCAACTTCGAGGGCCTGTCGGGCCTTCGATTCAAACGATCCCTCACCACGGATACTGTCGTAGAGTTCCTCTCTGGCCTCCTGTGCGGTTACTGAATTGGCGGTCATCTGACACAACACACCCCGGAGTCGCGCCGCTTGACTGCCCGATGGCTATCGCGCTGTCGGCTGGCTGTGGAGGACATTATTAGATACAGTAGATTTCCGATCCACAAATAGATATATGTCGGTCATTGTCAAATTTTATGGGTTTCGATTACAGCAACCGGCTCGGAGTCGATAGGGGCCGACAGACGCCCAGTGGCTGAACCGTGTCGTCTTCACCCTCCGTCACAAGATCGGGATGTTAGTCTTGCAATCGTTATAAGACCGAGGAGATACTGAGTACAGCCAATGCTGAGCGAGTCGCTCCGGGTGCCCTACCGTGCCGACGACGCCTTCGGGACGA
>Ga0065697_1001487_pt1 | contig 16858 bp, 16 predicted proteins | sample AntLakMe24m_08um_FD_59086 | JGI IMG/M metagenome (GOLD analysis project Ga0065697, IMG submission 59086) | Hypersaline microbial communities from Antarctic Deep Lake - 24m 0.8um v2 (version 3) | ecosystem: Environmental > Aquatic > Non-marine Saline and Alkaline > Hypersaline | place: Deep Lake... | reverse complement strand
CGCGCTATCCCGTCGTTATTTCCGCGCGATCCAGCGGAGACCGGAAATGCCGGCCCAGAACGAGACCGAGAGAACCGCAGAAACCGTTCACGGCCGGAAAGCCGTGATTTCCCGGACCGGAAACCGTCAGTCGTCGTCGGCCGTGACGGTCGCCAGTTCCTCTTCCGCTTTCTCCGCCGCGCGCTCGGCCTTCTCCTCTTCTTCCTTTTTCGCCTTGATCTTCTTCAGCCGGAAGATCTCCTCGCGCTCCTGCTCTTCGAGCTTCTGCTCGATGTACTCCTGGTTCTCGTACAAGCGGGGGAGGAGGGTGAATTCCAAGGCGTTCACACGGCGCTTGGTGGTCTCGATCTCCGTGAGCATCTTCTTCATCGCTGTCTCGACCTCGGCGGCGAGGATGACCTTCTCCAACAGTTCCTCGTAGGCGTCCGCAGCCTCGTCGATCCGCGCAGAGGAGCCGAGCAGCCCGTAGCCACGCTCATCGAGACTCTTTTTCACCTTCGAGGACTCGATCTGCGGGACCACGACGCCCATGATGTTCTTCGACTGGGTCGTGATCTCGGGGTGCTCTTTCAGCGCCGCGGCCGCGCCGCGGACGGCGACGTCGCCCTCCATCGCACGGGCCATGTCGATCTTGCGCTGGGCCGTCTCGTAGTTCTCGGAGACGTCCGAACGGACATCCTGCGCCTGATCGAGGATGTCCATGAACTCCATGATGAGGCCGTCACGCTTCTGTTCGAGCGTGTCGTGACCGCGCTCGGAGAGATCGATGCGGTCCTCGATCGCCATCAGGTTCTTGCGTGTCGGTTTGACGTCCTTGGCCATCTATTGGGGGAACGTTCCGCTCCGAGGCGGATAATTCTTTCCAGTCGTGACGTGTCGCGCGCGAGCGGCGCCCGCCAGCGCAGCCGCTGTTCGAGGGCGAAAGAGTAGAAAGAAGCCGCGATTAGTCGGCCGCTTCGACGACCTGACGATCGGAGTCGTCCTCGCGGTAGTACTTCTCGATGAACTCCTCGTCGATCCGGTTGAGGGCGTCCTTCGGGAGCATCGAGAGCAGGTCCCAGCCGATCTCCAGTGTCTCCTCGATGCTGCGGTTCTGGTCGAAGCCCTGATCGACGAACTCCGACTCGAAGTCGTCCGCGAAGTCGAGGTACTTGTTGTCGAGTTCCGAGAGTGCCTCGCGACCGACGATGTTCACGAGGTCGCGCAGGTCCTCGCCCTCCGCGTACGCCGCGAACATCTGATCTTTCACGTCGGCGTGGTCCTCGCGGGTGAGCCCCTCGCCGATCCCGTCGTCCATCAGCCGCGACAGGCTGGGGAGCACGTTGATCGGGGGCTGCAGGCCCTGACTGTTCAGGTCGGGGTCGACGTAGATCTGCCCCTCCGTGATGTACCCGGTCAGGTCCGGGATGGGGTGGGTGTCGTCGTCGCCCGGCATGGTGAGGATCGGGATCTGCGTCACCGACCCGTCACGACCTTGAATCCGGCCGGCGCGCTCGTACAGCTGCGCCAGGTCGGTGTACATGTACCCGGGGTAGCCGCGTCGACCCGGGACCTCCTCGCGAGCCGCCCCGATCTCTCGGAGCGCTTCGCAGTAGTTGGTCATGTCCGTCAGGATGACGAGGACGTGGTAGTCCTTCTCGAAGGCGAGGTACTCGGCCGTGGTGAGTACCCATTCGCGGGGTGACCGTCCGCTCGACAGCGGGGTCGTCCGCGAGGTTCATGAAGACGACGGAGCGCTCCAGCGCACCGGTTCGCTCGAAGTCCTGCATGAACTCGTTTGCCTCCTCGGCCGTCGATCCCCATCGCGCCGAAGATGACGGCGAACTCCGAGCCCTCCTCGTCGTCGCCGCCCTCCTCCTCTTCCGGCACGCTGGCCTGCCGTGCGATCTGCATCGCCAGTTGGCTGTGCGGCTGGCCCGAGCTGGAGAAGATCGGAAGTTTCTGGCCGCGAACGAGCGTGTTCATCCCGTCGATGGCGGAGACGCCCGTCTCGATAAACTCCTCGGGGTATTCCCGGGAGTACGGGTTGATCGCCGCGCCGACGATGTCCTGGCGCTCCTCGGGGACGATCTCCGGGCCGTCATCGATCGGGCGGCCGGAGCCGTCGAGGACCCGCCCGAGCAGATCCTCGGTGACGGGCATCTTCATCGTCTCGCCTAGGAAGCGGACGGACGCGTTCTGGTCGATACCGGAGGTGCCCTCGAACACCTGGATGGCGACGACGCCCTCCGAGGATTCGAGCACCTGTCCGCGCAGCGTCTCTCCCTGTGCCGTCTCGATCTCGACGATCTCGTCGTAGCCGATCGCCTCGTCGACCTCGGCGTACACGAGGGGGCCGCTGATCTCGGTGATAGTTTGGTACTCTTTCATGTTAGTAGAGGCTCCGGAGTTCCTCGGAGATCTCCGCTTTGAGCTCCTCGATATACTCTTCGTAGTCCTCCTGGACGCCGATCCGGTTGATCCCGGGGGCGGCCTCGGTGTCGACGAGATCCTCGACCGGGACGCCCGCTTCGAGCGCGTCGAACGCCTCGTCGTTGAACGTCTCGATCGTCGTCAGCATGAGGTACGTCTTCTCCGGCGGACAGAATGTGTCGACCGGGTGGAACGCGTTCTGCTGGAGGTACGCCTCGCGCAGGTAGCGGGCGACCTCCAGGGTGAGCTGCTGGTCGTCGGGGAGGGCGTCCTTCCCGACGAGCTGGACGATCTCTTGCAGCTCAGTCTCCTCGTCGAGCACGTCGACCGCCCACTGGCGCTTCTCCGCCCAGTCGTCGGCGACTTCGTTCTCGAACCACGGGTCGAGCTGATCCTTGTACAGCGAGTACGACTCGTTCCAGTTGATCGACGGGGAAGTGGCGCCGTTCCGCCAGGTCCGCGTCGAGCGCCCAGAACGTCTTCACGATGCGCAGCGTGTTCTGGGTGACCGGCTCGGAGAAGTCACCGCCGGGCGGCGACACCGCGCCGATCGCCGAGACGGACCCTTCCGTCCCGTTGATGTTCTCGAAGTAGCCGGCGCGCTCGTAGAACTGCGCGAGACGGGCGGCGAGGTACGCCGGGTACCCCTCCTCGCCGGGCATCTCCTCCAGCCGGGAGGAGATCTCGCGCATCGCCTCCGCCCACCGCGAGGTGGAGTCGGCCATCAGCGCCACGTCGTACCCCATGTCGCGGTAGTACTCGGCGATCGTGATCCCGGTGTAGATACAGGACTCACGCGCCGCGACGGGCATGTTCGAGGTGTTCGCGATGAGCGAGGTGCGGGCCATCAGCGGGTTGCCGTTGGCCGGGTCCTCAAGCTCGGGGAAGTCCTCGATGACCTCGGTCATCTCGTTGCCGCGCTCGCCGCAGCCGACGTAGACGATGATGTCCGCGTCGGCGTACTTCGCGAGCTGGTGCTGCGTGACCGTCTTCCCGGAGCCGAACGGCCCCGGAATCGCGGCCGTCCCGCCCTTCGCGATGGGGAAGAGGCCGTCGAGAATGCGCTGACCGGACACCAGCGGCGTCCGGGGCGTCTTCTTGTTCTCCGAGGGACGCGCCTCGCGGACGGGCCACTCCTGGTGCATCGAGACGTTCGTCCCGTTGGCGAGTTCGGCCACCGTCTCGGTGACGTCGAACGAGCCCGCCTCGATGGCGGTGACCTCTGTGGTCTCGTCCTCTTCGAGGGCGTCCGGCGGCACCATCACCTTGTGGTCGATGGTGACCGTCTCCTCGACGACACCGACCACGTCGCCGCGGCCGACCTCGTCGCCGACCTCGACGGTGGGCTCGAACTCCCACTNCTTNTCGAGGTCGATACCGGGCGCGTCGACCCCACGATCGAGGTACGGACTGCCCATCTTGCCCTCCAGCACGTCCAGGGGACGCTGGACACCGTCGTAGATGGAGTCCAGCATCCCCGGACCAAGGTCGACCGACAGCGGCTCGCCCGTATTCTCGACGGGTTCGCCGGGGGCGACCCCGGAGGTTTCCTCGTACACCTGAACGGTCGTGATGTCGCCTTCGATCTCGATCACTTCCCCCATGAGGCCTTCGTCGCCGACGTAGACGACGTCGTTCATGCGGGCGTCGAGATCGCGGGCGCTCACGACCGGACCGCTCACGCTTTGGATGACACCGTTTTCAGCGGTGGTATCCGTGGATTCTGCTTTACTCATATTAGTCGTCCTCCTCCATCAGGTCGATCCCGATGGCTCGTTTGATCTGGTCGCGCAGCCCGCCGCTGCCGGCGCCGGATCCGCCGAGCGTCACGAGCACGGGCTCAATGCTTCCCTCGACCGCTTCGCGGGTCCCCCGCGAGAGATGGTCGAGGTCGTCGGTGTGCATCACGATGATGCCGGTTCCCTCGTCGTCGAGGGTCCGTTCGACGGCATCGTCGAGCCGCTCGTCCTTCTCGTCGTCCGGTATGTTCTCGAACTTCCGCACGCCGGCGAGCCGGAATCCAGTCGTGAACTCCGGGCTCCCGACGACGGCGATCTCCTGGCTCATGTTATCACCAGCTCCGATTCGATCTCGTCGGCCGACAGGCCGGCCTCCTTTCCGCGGGCGATCGCCCGGATGTTCTCGACTTCGCGCTCCTTCGCGAGGATGTACGAGATCACCGGGGTCACCGATACCGGGTGGATCGTGCCGAGCTGGTCGCCGTACGCCAGCAAGGCGGCGTCGGTCGCGTGTTCGAACGCGATGAGGCTGTTCGCCTCCTCGAGTTCGCGCAACGCGGGTCCGAGCTCGTCACCGTACTGGCTGTCCGCGATATACTCCACGAGTTCGTCGAGGTTCCGCGCGAGTCGCGCGAGCGACCCGCGAGTGAACAGCTCGCCGCCCTCGATGAAGTACGCTGCGGGGTCGATATCCGCGCCCGACCGGGCGAGCCGGAGGGCGTTCGCCGCGTTTCGGAAGTCGACCTCCGCTTTGAGGAACGCCTCGTACTGGCGGGTCGGCTCGTCGTTGCCGAGCCCCGACAGGAGCCGCTCGTAGAACGCACGGTCGACGGCGTTTTCGAGAGGCACCAGCACGCCCGTCTCCTCGTACTCAGCGTACGCCTCTCGCAGCGGGTCTCCGTAGATAGTGTCTTCGAGCACTTCGACGACTGCGTCGATCGAGTCGGCTTCAAGCAGCCGACGGATCCGCCGGTCGTCGAACTCGCCGGCGCGGATCAGGTCGACCTCGATTTCCGACTGATCTGCGTCCGTGTAGACGCCGCGAATAACCGTCTTCACGTTCCAGGCGTCGAACTTACGGAGGTACCGAGCGATCAGGCCGTACAGCGACCCTTCGCTCCAGTCGAGAATATCGTCGAACTGCCCAGCGAGGTTCCGATTTAACGCGTACTCGATCAGGTCCACGCCGCCGTGACGACTCCCGAGGGCGTTGATCTCCGTGCCGTAGCTCGACTCCTCCATGAACCGGGCGATCTCCGCCGGGCCCATCCGGGTCAGCTTCCGGTACTCCTCGTCCCCGTAGAGGCTGCCGCGGCGGGCACGAACCCGCGCGACGACGTACTCTGGGTTCGAGCTCCCGACGGCGCTCATTGGTCGAACAGTCGCTCCGAGATGTTCTTCAACTCGTCGTCCCAGACGGACTCCAGGATCGAGTCGAACGTGTTGTTCACGCGAACGCGAGAGGTGTCGCTCTCCGCGACGACCCCGCCCGAGGCAGTCGATTTCTCCGTCGACCACGGCGTTGCGGTCCTCGACGAGTTCCTCGACGAGATCGACGTCCTCTGTATGGGTGTAGACGGCGACATCTTCGTCGTCGTCGAACTCCGCGAGGGTGGCGTCGAGCAGCGTCTCGGTCAGCTCGCGGCGTCGGTCGCCGTCGAGCCCCTCGATGGCCGCCTCGACATCGTCGTAGACGTCTTCGAGGACGTCTCGACGGGCGCCGAGCCGCTCTTGTTTGGCCTCGAGTTTGGCCGAGGAGAGCGTCTGCTCGCGCTCCTGATCGATCTGGCGATCGACCTCGGCGAGCCGCTCTTCGCGGATGCGCTCGGCATCGGCCTCCGCCTCAGCGACGATCTCGTCCGCCTCGGACTCCGCCGCCTCGCGGATATCCTCTGCACGCGCGCGGGCTTCGTCTCGAACGTCCTCAACGACAGTGTCCAAACTCATTGGTGTGAAAGGGAGTACCGCTTAGACGATGAAGACGACGACGAGCGCGAGGATGACAATCGTCTCGGGGAGGACCGTCAGAATAAGCCCGTTGACGAAGAGGTCGTCGTCTTCGGCCATCGCGCCGACAGCGGCCGATCCGATTCCACGCTCTGCGTAGCCCGCACCGAGCGCCGCCAGTCCGACGGCGAGCGCCGCCGCGGCGCTGGGGTCAGTGAGCGTTCCTCCGGCCTGCAGTGCGACATTCCCGAGTTCGTTGGTAGCTTCAAGCATTGGTAGTAGTTGCGGTTGCTCGTCTCCGAACAGTTGCTAGTTGCCCCTACAGGAGTCATAAAGCTTCCCAAAACGACCGAACGGAATCGCCGTGACGCAGGCAGAGACGGGACTTTCGGCGGTATCGACCCGCGAAAAAATCGACAGATCGTCGAATGCTGCTCGACGACTACTCGTCGGAGGTGTACTGTCGGTCGTACCCGAACGGCAGGTACGCGTCGCCGCCGCCCTCGTAGAAGTTCCCGAAGAACTCCACGTACTCGAGACGCACCGCCTGAATGCCGGCGGAGGTGACCCCGAGCGCGAGAACGACGATGTGGCCGACGACCGCGACGACGATCCCGCCCACGAGCGCGAGGATGCCGACCGCGCCGATCGAGGCCGGGTCGAACGCAGTCGTGATCCCGGCGAACACCAGCTCGTAGTCACCGGGGTGGTTCTGGACGTACTCGAGGTAATCGGCGGAGAAGATGAAGTGGAAGCTTCCCTCCCCACCCTCGTCGATGTACGCCCCGAACGCCAGCAGGTTCACCGCGAGCGCCATCCCGCCCTTCGCGAGCAGCACCGCCATGATCCGAGCGTACGAGATGACGTTGACGATCGGCGCGAGCACCTCGGCGAGCTCCGGCGGCTCGCCGATCGCGAGCAGAACGACACCGAGTACGATGGCCACGATGGCGGCGTACCCGACCGCGACCGGGAAGCCGGTGAACGACACCGCCCCGAAGGTGAGAATCGAGAACGCCTCGAAGAGGAAGTCCGGCTTCGGACCGGGGACGTGCTGGCTGAAGATCCAGATCCACGCGCCATTGAGGATCAACAGCCACGAGCCGCCCTCGTACATCGCGTGTTTTAGGTCGTGCTGCTGGTAGTTGCTCACGAACGAGAGGATGTGCCCCNNGTTCAGATGAGCGAGCCCGAACAGCACGCTGGCGACGAGGAACGACAGCGCCCAGTCGATGTCGGCCGGCGAGAGTCCCTTCCCGTCAACGGGCCAGTGGACCTCGCCCGGCAGCAACTGGTAGGCGTGGTAGCCGAACACGTCGATCCCGAAGTAGATCCCGAACAGGATCGTGAAGCCGCCGGCCCACAGCGCGACGGCGCCGAGTTCGCGGAACGTTCCGTCGTACCTGCTGTACAGGAAGAAGCCGATGGCGGCGTACAACACGCCGTATCCCACGTCGCCGATCATGAAGCCGAACATGAGCGGGAACGTGAGGAAGACTAACAGCGTCGGGTCGAACTCCGAGTACTTCGGCCGCCCGAAGCCCTGGACGAGCACTTCGAAGGGACCGGCTGCGCCCCCGTTGTCCTGGACGACCGGCGGGTCGTCGCTGCCGTGCGTCGCGTGGCCGCCGTCCGTGGCCGCCTCGCGCTCGGCATCGCCCGCGGAGCCGCCGTCTGCGACCGCCTCCGTGTGATGGTCGCCGTCGGGTGTGAACGACGCGCGCTCAAGCTCTTCGACCTCGGCGTGGTCGCCGACCGCGTTGGCGATGGCCGCCTGCAGGTCGGGGAACGTCTCGGTCGGAACCCACCCCTCGGCGATAAAGGCGTTTTCGGTGGTCGCGAAAGAGAGCGGCGCCTGCTTCTTTTCGGCCTCGATGGTGAGCTGCTCTTCGGCGCGCAGCAGGAAGCCGGCCGCTTCCTCCTTTACCGCCGCGAGTTCGGACTCAACCTCGTCGAGGTTGTTCCGGAGGTCCTCGCGTTCGCGTTCCAGCTCCGCGACGTACTCGCTCGGGCTGGCGTCCGCATCCGGTACCTCCAGCAGTGCGATGTCGACGCCGACGAGCGAGTCCTGCAGGACGCCCTCGTCGGCCCCGTCGGCGGGGCGCGCGAAGATCGCGACGATATCGCTCCCGGCGAACACCTCGAACGCATCGATCCCGTCCGCGTCGGCGAGCGTCGCCTCGACCGCGTCCGGCTTCGCCTCGCCGACGACGACTTCGAGCGAGTCGTAGCCGCCGAGCAGATCGAGCTCGATGCCAAGATCCGCGAACGGCTCCATTCGGTCGATCTCCTCCTCCCGGTCGCGGATCTCCGCTTTGAAGTCGTCGCGCCGGTCGTTGAGATCGTTGACGCGGTCGCGCACGTCGGCAAGCTCCGCTTCGAGCTCCTCGTCGTCGAGCGCGCGGCTCTTGTCGGCCTCGTCGTCTTCGACATCGAGGATGCTCTCCAGCGAGCGCACGGTGACGAGCCGCTCGTTGACGCTCTCCGCGCCGTCGAGCGACTCGCCGGGCGAAAAGCCCTCGTAGCGCTCGTCGTAGTCGGTGACGTGCAGCGAGTGGTGTTCGTACGTCGCCTCGATCACGTCGTCGATGACGCGCTTCGAGCCCGTCACCGACACCTTGCTCATCCGCTCAGGCCTGAGCATCCACCGCCTCCTCCGCCTGTTGGTTCACCGCTTCTTCGAACCGTTCGACAGCGTAGTCGACGGCCGAGTCCACGCGGTCGCGGGCCTCGCGTTCGAGCTCGTCGCGGTCGGCACGACCCGATTCGAGGATCTCCTCGCGGCGTTCCTCGATCTCCTCGCGGGCCGCCACCAGCCGATCGTCGGCCTCAGAGTCCGCCTCTTCCTCGGCCTCCGCGCGGATCTCCTCCGCGCGCTGTCGAGCCTCGGCGAGGCGCTCGTCGGCGTCCGATTCCGCCGTCGCGATGATCTCGTCCGCCTCCGTTTCAGCCTCTTTGATCCGGTCGAGCACCTCTGGTCTCGCCATGCTACTAATCGCCTGAAACTCCACAAGCGACGTATAAGGTGTTTGCGAAAGTGCGCGCGCGGTTCCGCCGATTTAGGCGGCCGATCCCGCCGGAATGTCGCCGGGATCGCCCCGTTGCCGCCTACATTTAANTACCAGTCGCCGGACCCTCACCGTATGGCAACGGTGTATGCGGTCGCGTCGGCGAAAGGTGGGGTCGGGAAAACCACCACGACCGCGGCGGTGGCGACACTCCTGGCAGACTCGGGCGCTGATGTCGTCGCGATCGACGCCGACCTCGGCATGGCGAACCTCGCGGAGTCGGTGGGCGTGACTCCCGGCGGGGATCACCCTTCACGACGTGCTGGCGGGAGCGGCCGATCCCCCCGACGCGGTTCACGCAGGTCCGGCCGGCCTCCGCGTCGTCCCCGGCGCGGCGGACCTCGAGGCGTACGCGGCGGCCGACCCCTCCGGGCTCCGGGAGGTCGTCGCCGCGTTCGACGACGCCGACTACGTGTTTGTGGACGCCGGCGCGGGGCTCTCGCACGACTCCACGCTCCCGCTCGGGCTCGCGGACGAGACTCTTCTCGTCTCTACGGCGGAGCGGAGCGCCCTCGGCGACACCGAGAAGACCCGCCAGCTGACCGAGCGGCTCGGCGGCTCCGTCGCGGGCGTCGCGATCACCCGCCTCGACCCCGCGACCGCCGCAGACGACCGCCCGGTCGACGCGGTCGCGGAGACGCTCGACGTTCCCGTCCTCGGACGGATCCCCGAGGACGACGCGGTGTTGCGCGCGGTGGAGGCGGCCCAGCCGCTTCCCGTCTTCGCGCCGGACGCCCCGGCGACCCGCGCGTATCGGGACCTGACGCGGGCGCTGACCGGCGCGGCAATCGACGGTCTCGGACTCGTCGACGGAAGCGACGCAGAGACGGAAAAAACCGACGTGGAGACGGAAAACGAGGATACGGCCGCAGGCGGTGCATACTCCGGTGCGGACGCCGAACGCACGGGGAAAGCTGAACCCCTCGACGAGGCCGGCTCCGGCGACGCAGACGACTCCGGAGACGTGACTGAGACGTCCCGCGAGGACGACTCGATCCCGGACGCCGAAGCCTCGGACGAGTCCGAAAAAGCCGACGAATCCGAGGAAATCGGCGAATCCGAGGAAGTCCCCGACGAAGCGGACGCACAAGACGACGAAGACATTATTGTCGCCGATTCCGAGCAAGCCGGCCTCGGAGAACCGGGCGACGAAGAGGATATCATCGTCGCCGCGGAGTCGCCCGTTGAGGACATCGAGGAGGCCGAGGCGACCGACGCCGAGAAGGCTGATACCGAGAAGGCTGATACCGAGAAGGCAGATACCGAGGCGACTGACGCCGAGAGCGACCCGGAGGCGACTGCGGTCGACGCCGTCGACGGCAAGACGGAGACCGTGGGAGAAGACCACGTCGATGGCGACGATCTCGAAGCAATGATCGAGGAGGACCTCGAACCGGAGACCTTCGACGACGAGGGCGACTCGACCGCCGAGCCGACCGCAGGCGACGAGCCGGCGGGATCCGAGAGTTCCGTTGAGTCGCCACCGGACGAGGAACCCAAATCGGACGGAGAATCGGTGTCTGTGTCGGAGTCTGAACCGGAGCCTGTGCCGGAAGCTGAATCCGGCCCGAACGAGGAGACAGAGCCTGACCCGGACGACGAACTCGCCGGCAGCGTCCCGTTCCGCGACGACGACACCGGAACGATGAACACCGCCTTCTCAGAGGATGACGACGATGACGATGACGACGATGACGACGAGAACGGCGGCTTCTTCAGCCGGCTGTTCGGTCGGTAGCGGCCGCGGCGCTCTCGGAAGTTAGGTTGACAGGGGCGCGGGCGAGGCCGGTCAGGCCTCGGACGGCGCCTTCGCCCGGTCGCGGATGAGCTCGCGGATTCCCTCGGGGTCGGAGATATCTGCGAGCTCCTCACAGGAGACGAGGGCGGTTCCGTCGACCGACTCGCGATCCTCGTTCTCCTCGGTGAAGTAGACGGAGCGGGTGCGCGCTACCTCGCCGATCGAGGACATGATCCGCGCGCGCTTCTCCGCGGCCGGCGTGAACGTCGAGTGACCGGTCAGCACCCGCGCGGGGGAGCTCCCCTCGTCCTCCGAGACGGCCTTGAACGGCGCCCGGGCGGTCGGGTGGACCGTGAATCCCGCGTTCGTGAGCACGTGGAGGACGTGCTCGTCGTCGGGGTCGGTCTCGGGCGCCGAGGGGGTGGGGTCGGCGTCGCGGACCTCGCCGGCGCCGTCCAGCACGTCGACCGGGCTGGAGAACGGCTCGTTGAACAGATCTTCCAGCTGGATCGCCACCTCGATGGAGGCGTTCATCCCGTCTTCGTACTTCGAGACGGTGCGTCGCGAGACGCCGAGTTCGGTGGCGAGACGGCCGAGCGACCAGCCGCGCTCCTCGCGCTCGTCGGCCAGCAGGTCGCCGTCGAGGCTGACGTAGAGCCCGCCGGGGGCCGCGTAGATGAGCGGGGGCATCCCCTCGACGAACAGGTCGTACCCCGTATCGGGATTTATCACCGGGACGCCGTGCCGGAAGTAGACGACGCCCGGCTTCAGCTCCTCGTCGCGGGTCCGGATCCCGATCACCATCGGCGTCGCCTGTAGATACTCGCCGAGTCGGCGCATCTCCGCGCCGGTCTCCGCGTCGAGCGCGTCGACGTTTCCGAGGATCTTCAAGAGGACGAGGTCCTCGTCGCGCCGGGCCGCCACGTCGAAGCTCTTGGGCCGGACCGCACACCGGTCGCTAACGAGGAAGTCTGCGTCCTCCAGCATCGCGGTGATGTTTTCGATCAGCGCAGTCCGGGACATGGTCGAAATAAGCGGCTCGCCGTATATATGCGTTGTGTCAGCCGTATGTGCCCGAAACGCCCGCCCGCTTGCGATTTTCCTGATCGGGGTGTCGATGCAGTTATATATCTCTTGGTCAGCGGTGACTCCGTCTGCACCCCGAAACCGGTTTGTCCGGGAGCGCGAAAGAGCGCGTATGCCCATCGTCGCCGTCGACGACACCGACTCCCGCGAGCGCGGGATGTGCACGACATACGTCGGCGCGCGGCTGGCCGAACGGCTTGACGCGGCCGGAGGTCGCGTCCGTCGCCGACTCCTCGTTCGGCTCAACCCCGCGGTGAAACACAAGACCCGGGGCAACGCCGCGGTCGCGCTCCACGTCTCTGGCGTCGAGGCCGAGGCGGCGTTCGACCTCGCCGCGGAGACCGTCCGGGAGTTCGCGGCGGCCGACGACCCCCGGACCTCGCCCGGCGTCGTCGTCGCCGACATCGACGTGGCGGGCGACCCGTCTGACCCAAGCGCGAGCGCCCCGCCGTTCCCTCCGAGCGCCGCGAGCACCGCACCGATTCCCGCCGACGTGGCGGACTTCGCCCGACGCGCGCTCCGGCACCGCCTCTCGCTCGACGAGGCGCTCACACTCGCCGACGATCACGGCTTCCGCCACGCGGCGTTCGGATCCGGCGGGGAGACGAATACGGAGGCCGTCGCCGGGCGCGGCCGGATCGGCGCGCTCGCGGCGGTCGGCGCCCCCGCAGCGTTCGACGACTGGACCGTCGAGCGCATCTCCTACCGCGAGCTCGATCGCTGCGGTACGCCCCGCGACGTCGATATCGAGAGCGTCTTCGCGGCCGCCGACCGGGGATACCCGACCGTCTGGGACACCGTCGACCGCGGGACGGGCGAGGCGGTCTGCGTCCCCAACGCCCCCGGACCGATCTTACACGGGATCCGCGGGGACGACGCCAACGCGTGTCGCGAGATCGCCGAGGAGATCGCCTCTGAGCCGGTCGAGCGCACCGCGACGTTTCTGACGAATCAGGGCACCGACGCGCACCTCGCGCCGGGCGCGATCGGCGACCTCCGCGACGGCGCGGGGTATCGCGTCGCCGGCGTCGTCGCGAGCGAGCCGGAGACGAAACGCGGGGGACACGTCCACGTCGACGTGGCTGCGCCCGACGATGATCGCGTTCCGCGCCTCCGGTGTGTCGCGTTCAAACCGACCGGTCGGTTCCGCGACCGCGTGCGCGCTCTCCGTCCCGGCGACCCGGGTGACGGTGTGCGGCGAGCACGAGGTCCGGCTGATCGGGGATTCTGGGGGCGCCGAAGACGACGGAAACGACGGCCCCGATAGCGGTCAGTCGACCGCGACGCTGAAACTGGAGAAGTTCGCCGTGCGCGACCTCGTCGAGACCGAGCCCGCCGTGCCGACCTGCCCCGACTGCGGGCGGTCGATGTCCTCGGCGGGGCGGGGGCAGGGGTACCGCTGTCGCGACTGCGGAACGGACGCACCCGGCAAGGTCGAAGAGTCGATCGATCGGGAGTTAGAACCCGGTTGGTACGAGGTCCCGCCGAGCGCCCGGCGACACGTCGCGAAGCCGCTCGTCCGCGGCGGGTTCGACGGCCCGATTCATCCGGAGCGGTGAGTTGGCGGGGGTCTGAGCGGTGCGGGAGTGAGGTGCTCAGTCACTCGCTCGCGACCAGCTTGTAGCACATCCCGGCCTCGTCGGAGTCCTGCGGGGCGCGCTCCGCGTAGTAGATCCCGTCGTCGGTCACGATGGGCGCGCTGGTCACGTCGCCGCGTCCCTCGGCGGTCCAGGTGACCGACCCGTCGTCGCGGTCGAGCGCGTACAGCTTCGCGTCGTACGAGCCGACGAGCACGTGGTCGTTCGTGGCGACCGCGCTTCCGGTGATCCAGCCGCCCGTCGCGGTCGACCACAGCTTCTCGCCGGTCTGGAGGTCGATCGCGTAGGCGTTGCTGTCGTGGCTGCCGACGTACACCTCGCCGTCGTGCACCGCCGGGGCGCACATGACGCCGCCCGTGTCCCCCGGGGACGGATCGCCCCTCGACGTCTCCCCGCCGTCGGTCTCGAACTCCCACAGCTGGGATCCGTCCTCGACGTCGAGTCCCGTGACGGTTCCCGCCCACGAGGGGACGACCGCGATCCCCTCGCTGATCGCGAGGGGGAGCTTCACGTCGCCGCCGGTGTCGTAGGCCCACTCGCGCTCCAACTCGGGGAACGACCACGCGTAGCAGTGGCCGTCGTTGGAGCCGAAGATGAGGCGGCCGTGCTCCCGGTCGATCGCGACCGTCGAGTGCGGGTGGTTGGTGGGCCGCTCGTCGCGCCACTCGATCTCGCCGCTTTCCGCGTCCATCTTGACGACGCTCCCGCTCGGGGTCGCGTGCTCGATGGCGACGTAGAGCTTCCCGTCGAGGTAGGTCGGGCTGGCGGCGGCCGCGTCGCCGGCGTCGGTCTGCCACAGGATCTCGCCGTCGTCGAGCGCCACCGCCGAGACCACGCCGTCGTAGGTGCCGACGTAGAGGCTCCCGTCCGCGATCGCCGGCGTCCCGTGGCTGCCGCGGTCGTCGTCGCTGATCGAGGTCGCCCAGTTCACCGATCCGTCCGGCGCGATCGACTGCACGCGGCCGGTGTCGTCGGCGAGCACGATCGCCCCGTTCGGCGCCTCTATCGGGCTCCCCTTCGAGGCCGAGTGGTCGCCGCTGTTCGCCGGTACCTCCCACGCGGTCTCGACGCTCTCGGGGTATCGTCGCGTCGATGTATCCGGTGTTCCGGAGGCCCTGTCGGAACTGAGTCTTCACCCCGTCGTCGGATGCTTCGGTCGGGCGATCGCCTCCGTCTGAGCCTCCGTCATCGGTCCCGTTTCCGGGACCCCCGTTTCCGGGCGTGTCGTCTCCGGTCGGTCCACCGGCGTCGAAGGCGGAACACCCGGCCAGTCCCGCGGCGCCCGCGGTGCTTGCGGCGCCGAGGGCCCGCAGCCAGTCGCGACGCGTAGGTTCGGTCATGGTGGTCCCCTACCCCCACGCGAGAATAAAAAGGCACGCTCCTCGGCGTTGCGCTCACGAGGCGGCTCGGGGGCTCCCCCGACGATCAGGCGTCGATGTCGCGTTCCTCGCGCCACGCCGCCGCGCGGTCGAGCGCGGCCTCGCGGTCGTCGAACCGCTCGCGCTCGTAGGCCGACTCGTCGGCGGCCTGCTCCATCACGTCGAGACGGGCGACGAACCCGCCGTCGCCGCGCTCGCGGACCCGGACCGTCGCGTAGCCGTCGGAGCGCTCCCACTCGGTGATCACGTCGTCTTCGCGTCCCAGTGACCAGGGCATACCGGAGAGGGCGGGCGACGCGGCTAAAGCGGCGCGGTTCGCGGTCGGCGACTGAGAAGCTCCGACCCGGTCACTTCCCGTCGGCTCCCGGCGCCGTCGTGTGCGAACAGACGGGACAGACTGCGTAGCCGAGAGCGTCGTACGGCACCGACGCCGATGGCGCCGTCACGTCGCACGCGGGACAGTCGAACGTCGACCCCTTCTGGATGCTCATACCCTCTCCTGTGAACGCTTCGCATATGGTTATGGGTCGCCTATGGCTCCTCAACGCATCCCTACTTATAAGCGATCGCCGGCCCGAGCTCAAGCGTGACCGAAGACGTCCACGCGGAACGGCGCGAGCGCGCGGCGGCGCGGCTCCGGGAGACCGGCGCCGACGGGCTCGTCTGTTTCCCCAGTCGGAACCTCCAGTACCTCACCGGCTTCGCCGAGGAGCCGGGCGAGCGACACCTCCTGCTCGTCGTGCCGGCGGCCGATCGGAGCTCTGACACCCCCGACGGTGGCGACCAGACCGCCGCCGAACCGACCCTCCTCGTGCCGGCCCTCCTCGTGCCGGCCCTCTACGAGACGCAGGTCAAGGAGGAGACCACGGTCGGTGCGGTGCGGACGTGGGCCGACGGCGACGACCCGACCGCCGCCGTCCAGGACCTCCTCGGCGACCTCGGACTCAGCGAAGGGCGGCTCCTCGTCGACGACACGATGTGGGCGACGTTCACGCAGGACCTCCGGGCCGCCGCGCCCGACGCGGAGTGGGGACTCGCGAGCGAGGCGCTCGCCGACCTCCGCGTGCGGAAGGACGAGGCCGAGTTGGACGCGATGCGCGCCGCCGCGGCGGCCGCCGACGAGACGGTCCGGGACCTCCGCGATCTCGGCGCGGACGCGGTCGGGATGACCGAACGCGACCTCACCGACTGGATCGCGGACCGACTGGCCGCCCACGGCGGCGAGGGAACCTCCTTCGAGACGATCGTCGGGTCGGGGCCGAACGGGGCGAAGCCCCACCACGGCTGTGGCGACCGCGAGATCCGGGCGGGCGAGCCGGTCGTACTCGACTTTGGCACCCGAGTCGACGGCTACCCCTCGGATCAGACGCGGACGCTCGTCTTCGACGGCGAGCCGCCCGCCGAGTACGAGCGTGTCCACGAGACCGTCAGGGCGGCGCAGGCCGCCGCGGTCGAGGCGGTCGAACCGGGCGTCGCCGCCGAGGCGATCGATCGGGCCGCCCGCGATGTCATCGAGGACGCCGGGTACGGCGACGCGTTCTTCCACCGCACCGGCCACGGGGTCGGGCTCGACGTCCACGAGGAGCCGTACATCGTGGCCGGCAACGACCGGGAACTGGAGCCGGGGATGGTGTTCTCGGTGGAGCCGGGGATCTACCTCGACGGGCGGTTCGGCTGTCGGATCGAGGACCTCGTCGTCGTCACCGAGGACGGGTGTGAGCGGCTGAACGACACCGACCGCGGCTGGCGGTGAGGAGAAACCCCCGGTTCGCATCGAAACCATTAGTGTCGACGGAGCGAAAGCGCGGGGCATGAGCGACAACGACGAGGCCGAGGCGGAGGAGCCGGAAGAGCCGGCCGTCGAGCTGGGCGAGGGGCCGGACGTGGCGGG
>Ga0065697_1000523_pt1 | contig 16862 bp, 21 predicted proteins | sample AntLakMe24m_08um_FD_59086 | JGI IMG/M metagenome (GOLD analysis project Ga0065697, IMG submission 59086) | Hypersaline microbial communities from Antarctic Deep Lake - 24m 0.8um v2 (version 3) | ecosystem: Environmental > Aquatic > Non-marine Saline and Alkaline > Hypersaline | place: Deep Lake... | reverse complement strand
TTGACGCTGTGTTGGGTGGGTTTGGTTTTCTGCTCGCCGTTCATCGAGTCGGGGACCAAGGTCACGTGCATAAAGAGCAGATCCTCGTCGGCCTCCTCGCTGGCGAACTGGCGAAGGGATTCGAGGAACGGCATCGACTCGATGTCGCCGACGGTGCCGCCGATCTCGACGATACAGACATCCGTCCCTTCGGCGGCCTCCCGAATCCGCCGCTTGATGTCGTCGGTGACGTGGGGGATGATCTGGACCGTTTTGCCCAGATAGTCACCCGCCCGCTCGGCCTCGATCACGCTCTGGTAGGTCTTGCCCGTCGTGACGTTGTGATCCGAGGTCATATCGATCCCGAGGAACCGCTCGTAGTTCCCCAGATCGAGATCGACCTCGCCGCCGTCCTTGAGGACGTACACTTCGCCGTGCTCGTAGGGGTTCATCGTCCCGGCGTCGACGTTTAAATAGGGGTCGACCTTGACTGCGGTTACGTCGAAGCCAGCGTTGGCCAGCAGTCGGCCCGTACTCGCAGCTGTAATTCCCTTTCCGAGCCCGGACATTACACCTCCCGTTACAAAAATGAACTTCCGCCCCAGTGAGGGGTCGTATCCCGTGTCGGGTTCCGTCGGCATACTGACTGTCCGCAAGGTTTCGTCAAAACGGTTTCGATGGGGTTGCTGGCTGTCTCGTGTTCACACGGGCATGGTAGTCGACGGCTACTGCGGGTTTTCGGCAACCGTAGTCGACGGCTACTGCCAACTCTGGCTCGGCGAGCAGCGGATCAAGTCAGTTCGGCAGGGCTGTTTCGGTAGTCCCGTTCGACCGATCACTCGTGGTCGACGGAACCCTGTACCCCGTAGCTGATTGAGCGAACAACTCTCAGGATACAAAGAACGTTATATATTGGTGTACAAGACGGCAGGCGTGAATCCATCACGGAGCCACTTTCAGTCAGGGACTCTTGGGCCGATCCGAGTCAGCTGTCGTCGGCTTCTACGACTCCGGTGAGTTCGTCGGTTCGAAGACGAACAAGCACGAACGACGCGTCCGATGGTGCCTCGAAGACGTGGTAGTACGGGATCTCGAGTTCGCGGTCGGCATCGCTGGCCGAGCCGTCACGCGGAGTCGCTCGGTCCAAGTTTTCGACGGTGTTGCAGTGTTCGAGCCTGCCGCGTGCGACGACGCTTTTCCACCCCGCGTCCGTCTCGTCTGCGACGGCAAACGTCCCACGCTCGGTAGCCTCGATATACTCGCGTTTACGGCTTCCCGGAGCGTAGCCGAGCCGAAAATAAAAATCGTCCTTCTGTGTTGTATATATAAACGAGACCGGCACGGCGTAGGATTCGTTCTCCTTGGCGAGTGAGAGAGTTCCTGTCGATTGGGTTTCGAGGAACGACTCGATCGCTGTTTGGTCGAGAGCACTGGCAGTCGGTTGGGCCATACCGATATGTGTTCCCTAGACCACATAATTATTCTGCAGGTTGATTGTCGCGCGTATCTGCGAGAGCGACCGGGTTCGGTTGTATTCGGTGAACCGGGTCCGGACCGTCACCGGCTCACCGGTCGCGTTACTGATTCGGCCTTCGAGTTCGTCGGAGGTGGCGGGCGGATCGCCACTGCCAGTGTACGCGAAATGGACAGTCACAGTTTCCGGGTGGGCGAGGAACGTGTCGTCGCTATACTCGGTCCGAACAGCAATCGGTTCGATCGACCGGTAGTCGGGTTGTTGTGCGAGACCGTCGACTTCAGTATTGACCTGTCGATCAAAGCCCACCTGCTGGGCGGTCCCAACGCCAACGGTTCCGATGACCAGAACCAGAGCGACCGCAGTCCCAATGACAGCGACTGTTTCGCGCCGTGACGGCCGACCCGAGGAGCCAGCCGGGTTCGTCGGGTCGGTAGCCCATCGCCAGCAACACCGCAAACGCGCCGAGATTTATCAGTACCATCGTCACCACCAGCAGCAACAGCGAGCCGACCGCGAGCCGTGGTTCGCGCCAGACGATCGCGACTCCCGGTGGTTGCGGCCGCCGGAATGAGTGCCGCCGCGATCATGACGCCGATCAGCGAGGTCGGGCCCTTGGTCGTGAGTCCGAACGCGCCCGCAGCCCCCGAAGCGAGTCCGACAGCGACCGAAAGCAGCCCCGGCGAGAGACGGACACCGATCAGTTCGATGGCGGTGATATCGAGATTTTGGGGCATGAAACCCGAAAAATAGATCATTCCCGAAAACAGTGCGGCCCCGGCGATTGCCACAGCGAGGCCAGCAGCCTGAAGCCAGATGCTATCGAGCACCATTCGTCGGTCACCGGTGGCAGCACCGACAGTCGCGGTCAACACCGGGCCGACGATCGGTGCGATCACCATCGAACCGACGACGATCGCTGGCGAATCCATGAGGAGCCCCACGACGGCGATGATCGCACTCAGAAAGATCATCGACAGAAACGACGTCGGGTCGGAGCCCATATCGGTGGCTTTCGAGCGAAGCTCCGGCTGCGTGAGCGGGTCGAAATCGCTGGCGAACCGGGCCTGGAGGGCCTTGTCGTTGGGCGTGATCGCGCTTTCGAGACTCCCGATGAGGGTGTACTGCTCGTCGTCGACACCGACCTCGTCGAGCTGGCCCAACAGGTAGCCGATCGAGTCGCTCGGAACGGGAGCCGAAAACAGCCACTGTCGATGGCCGTCGGTCCATGCCTCCTGTCGGACGTAGTCGACGCCCTCCTCGTCGAAGAGCGCAGCAACGGCCTCACGCCGGTCGTCGTCGACGAGGACCTGCAACTGACGCACACCGTAGCCACCACGCCACTTCTCAAAAGGCTCGTGGCCGTGGGGTCGGTATCGACGACTCCGCGCGCCGAACCCACTCCGCGCGCCGAACCCACTGGCCAGTACAATCATGTGGAGCGAGCCACATCACACACTATCGCCACAAATCGTCGTCAACCCTCCGAAAAGTCGGCGTAATTCGGCGCAAATCGGGGTCAAAACGCCTGTATTCGGGGAGACGGCTGGCCCCGTTTATCCGGCTGTAGGGTCGTGGCTCAGTTGCGATGAACGCAAGACAACTCATCACGATGACGGTTGCAGCGCTGTTCCTGATCGGCGGGGCGACGGCAGTCGGTGCCGCTGCGCCGGCCGAGCAGGCACCCGAGACTGCATCGGACGCAGCCACGAACGCCGAGGATGTCGACTCGGCTGGCGACGGGGCAGCCGAGGATGCTACGGCCGGAGTCGGACCGAGCGAGGGCCTCCCCGCGCAAGTGCCCGACCACGTGCATTCGATCCTCGATACCATCCAGTCGTTCCAGGACGGCGAGGTCGACAATCTCGGCGAGTCGGTGAGCAGTCTGATCGGTGGCGGCCCAGCCGAGAACGCTGGCGCATCCAACGCCTAACGGTCGACCGGAGCAGTCCCACGATCCACACCACACTCCGTTTTCATACCAATGACACACACTCGATTTTTCATACATCCAGCGTCGAGGACTCACCGACAGCAGCCATGGGGGTCGACCCGGCGATGAATCAAAAGCTCCTCGCCAGTGGACTGCTGGTCGCGGTGCTGGTGGTCGGCGGGCTCGGCGCAGCCATGTATACCGGCGTTGGTCCGGCTCCTGGAAGCGGTCCGTCCGCCGAAAGCGACACCGAGACGACGGACGACCAAGCAGCTACGGAAGAATCACCGTTCACGTTCACCGTCGACGAAATCGACGACTGCGGCGAGACCTGTCGAGACGTGACCGCGACCGTCGACAACACGCAGGACGAACCGGCCGAATCGGTAACTGTCTCCACCAGTATCTTCGCTGGCGAAAACAGTACCGAGGAAGTCGTCTGGGAGGGCACCGAGGAGATCGGTACGCTGGCTGCTGGCGACGCCCACACCTCGACCAAGCGCGTCGACCTCTCGTTGAGCGAGGCCTATGCAGTCGACGAGAACGACGGCTGGATCACCATCGTCACCACTATCGACTCCGACGACGAAACGATCACGGTCCGTGAAAGCAGACAGGTAGGATGATCGAGCGACGCCGCCGATTCACCGATCCTGCCGGGTCACACCCGGGAGTTCGAGGATGAGATCGGGGCCGAACGCACCTGCAGGTGTGGCAAATCCCGATGGGGCCTCACCCGCAGTGACACGCTCGGCGCAGGCCAACGCGGCCTCGACAGTCAGCGCGTAGGTATCGGGCGTCCGGAGGATCGACTCGACGGTCTCGCCGGTCTCCTCGCTCCACGCTTCGCCCCAAATGACCGTCTCGTTGTCGGCGCGGGCAGCCTCACTCGGTCCGTCGACGAACCGGTCGACAAGTCTTTTTAAAAGACGCTGGACCGGTTCGGTCGCCATCGCTCCCTCGAACGGCCGGGCGAGCATGAGTGCGTGGCGGACCGCGTCCGGGACCGCCACGTAGACCGCGATATTAGGGATGCCGGTCGTCCGATAGGCCGTCGAGAGATCACCCCCACGGGATCGTCATTACCGTCTCGGTACCGGAGCCGAAGTCGACGACGCGCTGTTTGGATGCCGTGGGAATCGCCCGGAGTTGGCCGTCCTCGCGGATCGCACTCCCCGAGCCGAACCCGTTTATTAGCGTCTTGAGCGTTCCGCCCGACAGCGAGCCCGACGCCGACAGCGCCAGCGAGAGGTGGGTTGCCTCCGGCAGTCGCTCCTGGAGATGGGCCGAAAGCGAGTCGGTCGGCACCACGTCGTAGCCGACGCCGGGCATGAGCGTGACGCCCGCGTCGGTGGCCGCCTGATCACGGCGTGCGAGTCGCTCGAAGACCGGGAGTTCGCCCGTAATGTCGAGATAGTCGACGCCCCGGTTCAGACAGGCCGCCACGAACGGCTCGGCGGTCTCCTCGAACGGTCCGGCACAGTTGAGCACCGCATTGACCCCCGAGAGCTGGGCTTCGATGTCGTCAGTCAGACCAAAGGCACGGCTTCGACAGTCGAGTTCGGTTCCAAGGGAGTGGAGGCGGTCGGGGTCGCGTCCGGCCAGTATGGGGTCGAATCCACGCTCGACGGCCGTCCGAGAGATGAGTTCGCCCGTGTATCCGTACGCGCCATAGATCAGCAGGGAGTCCATACGGATCGGTTGGTACGTCGACAACAAAAAAGCCTGCAGGCGAGTGGGCCATCGTTGCCACCGTCGAAACCCGAATACCGGAAGGGTTCGAACGAGGGGTATGATGGAGGGTCGACGTTGGATCGCGGCTGCATTTCGGCTTCGGCAACCTCTCGTTGGCCCACGAACGGCTGTACGGAGCCCTTGGCGTCGCACTCGACCGACCCGGGCTCTCGCTTCGGGCCGAGCCCGCTGACCGAATCGACGCCCCCCAGCGTTGCGAACGGACTGTCGAGACGGTGTGTGCGCTCCTGGAGGTCCCCGGCGCGTCAGTCACCGTCACCGACCCCCTCCCACAGCACGTCGGCCTCGGCAGCGGGACGCAGTTGGCGCTCGCGGTTGCGGTCGCCGTCGGCGGTGCCTACAAGCGAGGGGTCGACGTCCGGGCGTTCGCGCCCAAACTCGGCCGCGGAGGGCGGTCAGGGATCGGCGTCGCCACCTTCGAGGGCGGCGGGTTCGTCCTGGACGGCGGCCACCCCACAGCGCGGTTTACGACCGACCGGCCGGTCGACGGGGCGTGGACGGTCCCCCCAGTCGCGGCCCGCCACCGGATTCCCGACGACTGGCGGTTTCTGGTCGTCCTGCCAGACGCCGAGCCCGGACGGAGCGGCGAGACCGAAGAAGAGAGCATCCGCGGGGTCGTCGAACGGGCCGACCCCGACCCCGCCGACCGGATCGCCGGGCTGATCAACCGTCGTGTGCTGCCCGCAATCGCGACGGGTAACGCCGATCGTTTCGGGTCCGCGGTCGCCGAGATCGGTCGGCTCAATGGGACGTGGTACGCCGACGAGCAGGGTGGCGTCTACCGACCGCCGGTGGGCGAACTCGTCGACGCTCTGGCCACTGAGCCAGCCGTCTACGGGGCCGGACAGTCCTCGTGGGGACCGGCCGTCTACGGCGTCACCGATGCGGAGAACGCTGCCGCCGCCCGGAGCGCCGGGGAGGCTGCGCTCGCCGACGCCGGACTCGACGGTGAGGTCGTGATCGCCGCCGGTCGGAATCGGGGGGCCAGCGTCAACGGGAAGCGTCGACGACCGGAGTAGCAATCGGCTAGCGTCGGCAGTAGTTGTCGACTACCGAAGTAGAATCGTCGTAACGGCTAAGGAGTGGCCCGAATAGTGGTCACTATGCAGGATATTCCGTTCGGTATCTCGCGGCTCGACTCACTGCTGGAGGGGGGTGCGCCGCCCGGGAGCGTCGTGCTGCTGTCGGGTGAGGCGGGGGCGGGAGCCCGGGAGTTCGTCTACACGAGCGCGGCGATGAACGCGCTGGCGCACACGAACGACGACCTCTTCGACCTCCACTACGGGGAGCTTCCCGAGGGGGCGATTTTGCCGCCCGAAGTCCACTACGTCTCGTTTACCTCCTCGAAAGAAACGCTCGAACAGCAGCTCCGGTATACGATGTCCGACGACATCGTCGACGACGCCATCGACCACATCAACTATCAGGACCTCTCGGTCGAGTACTTCCAGTCCAGCCGCATTCCCCAGGACTGGTATCTGGGCCGGACGACCGATCTCTCGGATCTCAGCGGCGGTGGCAACCGCGAGAAGGTACTCAGTGTCCTCGGCGACTACCTCACCGAACACGCCTCAGGGAACCTAGTCGTCTTCGATGCCATCACCGATCTCCTGAGTGCGCTGGGCGACGATTTGGAGTGGCAAGACGTCCCCATGCTGATCCGGGGGCTCAAACGGGCCGCCGCCCAGTGGGGTGGGCTGATCCTCGTGTTGGCCAGCGAGGAGACGCTGACGCCGACCCGACTCGGCCAGCTCTCGGATGCCGCCAGCGGAACGATCAACTTCTCGTGGGAGACCGGCGGCTCCAAACGCGCCCGCGTGATGGTCGTCAAACAGTTCCGTGGGGTCCTCTCGCGGCTCGAACAGGAGGATATCGTCCAGTTCGAAAGCGAGATCCACGAAGGCGGCTACGACCTCAGTAACGTCCGAAAGATCCGATAGCGACAGCCGATTTCGGTATACAGTCGCGACCAGCGCGGAACGTGTTCTCGGGACCGGAAATAGTGTCCAATCATTTATGGTGGATATTTAAGTTTGAGGGCTGATAGGAGGATATCAATGGCGAGTGAGCAGGGAGATCCGGCACCACTTCCGTCGGGGATCGAGGAGTGGATTGCCGATCGGACAGCCGAGACAGGAGACAGCCGAGAGGCGGTGCTTGCTCGTGCGGTTGCATCCTACCGACTGCTCGCAGAAGACGCCGACGAAGACGACGTTCTCGAAACGACGCTCTCGGAGCTCGAAGCCCGTATCGAGGCACTCGAAACCGACCCGGACCCTGAGTCCGACCGGATCGAGGCACTCGAAGCCGAACTCGACGACCACGTCGAAGACCTTCGCTCGCGGATCGTCGATGTGGTCAAGGAGGCCCGCTCTCGCGCGCCAGCCGATCACGGGCATGCAGAACTCGACGACCGACTCTCGGAGCTCGAAGGCGAGATCGACGCGCTCGACGGGGAGTCGACCGAGGAGCTTCGGGCGGCGATCGAGGAGGTAGAAGCGGATCTGGCGTCGCTCGACGAGATGATCGAGGACCGCCTCGGTGCGGCCGAAGGCGACCTCGACTCGGCGACGGCGTCGGTCGAGACGCTCGAAACGAAGGCCGACCGGCTCGCCGGGGCAGTCGTCGACCTGCGACGGCGACTGAAACGGGTCGAGAGCCATATTACCCATCAGACCGCGCTCGCCGAACTCCTTGAAACGGCGTCCCGCGAGGAGATCGAGAAGGCTCGGTGTGACAACTGCAACGAGACGGTCCAGCTAGGGTTGCTCGTCGAGCCCGCCTGCCCCCACTGTCGGAGTGCCTTTGACGGGATCGAACCGGGGTCGATGTTCTTCAAGTCGGCGTGGCTTACCATCGCCGACCGCCCGGCGCTCGAAGCCGGGAAAACGACCGAACAGCCGTTTGACGGCGATAAGAGCGACGCACAGCCAGTCGAAGACGGCCATACCCACCGGAACGACCAATGAGTGGACGCGACGAGGATGAGGAGTCGACCGAGGATCTCTGGGACGAAGTCGAGGAGTTCGCCGAGGACGATCCAAGCGAGGTCGAGGAGTTCGTCGACTCGGATTCGAACGACGCCGAAGCGTTCGTCGAAGCCGATCCGGTCGAGGCCGACCCTGTCGAGTCCGAGGCCGTCACCGACCCCGAGCCGACAGACGACTCGCCCACGGATGCGTTCGGCGAGCGTGAACAGGCGACGGTCGACGATCAGGTGCCGAACACCGAAGATGCGCCCGACGCCGACGAGGTGTTCGACGAGATGGACGTCTCGGCGGTCGACGGGGAAGCGCTCTGGGACGAACTGGCCGGTGCCGAGACCGAGGCCAAATCGTTCGATGGCGACGAGACTGCCTCGGATGTCAGCGAGGCCGCTGCCTCGAATGTCAGCGGGGCCGCCGCTTCTGTCGACGCCGAGGCGGCCGAGGCGGCCGATCCGGTCGATGAGGAGCCGGTCGAATCGCCGCGGGGTGCGGCCGCGACAGCCGACCAGTCGACCGGCAGTGGGGGTGACACCGAGACACTCGTCGACAAGCGGGCCTACTGCCAGCAGTGTCCCTTCTTCAGCGAGCCGCCGACGGTGAGTTGCGGCCACGCTGGCACCGAGATCGTCGAGGTCATCAAGGACGGCCGGTTCCGCGTGCGGAACTGCCCGGTGGTCACCGACACCGGCCCCGACCGAACGATCCTGAACGACGGTCATTAACTGCCGGAGCCCCAACCCCCGGTATGCAATTCTGCGACGACTGCGGTTCGATGATGCGCTCCGAAGACGGCGTGATGGTCTGTTCCAACGACGAGTGCGGAGCGACCGCCGAACAGGATCAAGAGCGCGCCGCCCAGTTCACCTCCACGGAGTCCCAGAGCGGCGACGAACTGATCGAAACCGAGGAGGGCGACCAGTTCGAGGGGAAACCGACCGCCGACGATATCGTCTGCGAGGAGTGCGGCCACGGCGAAGCGTGGTACACGATCAAACAGACCGGCGCGGCCGACGAGCCGCCGACCCGGTTTTTTAAATGTAAAGAGTGTGGGTACCGCTGGCGGGACTACAATTAAACACTGCCTACCCCGACCGAATCGCTCGCAGCCACGGTTCGCCTGGCCAGTGCGTGCCGCCGATTTCGATGACTCGGAGCCGGTCAGCCCCGAGGTAGACGAGAACCGAGACGACGAACAGCGTCGGCGTCAACAGTAGATGCCAGACGAGCAGGTCGCTGATGGCGTATCCCATCGCCTCCAGGACGTCACGCCCGGCGCGGATCAGCGCGAACACCGCCGGATGGACGACGTAGATGCCGACCGCGTAGGTCCCCCACGACGGCAGCGGCGTGTCAGCACCGAGTTTCGGCCGCGATAAGAGGAACAAAAACAGCGAGGCGGTAAACAGCGCCGTCGAGATCCCGTAGCTCGGCGCATAGACGGACGCGCCGAAGGCCTCACCGCGCAGCAGGTAGCCCAACACGTAGTATTCGACCAGTTGCAGGACCGCAAATGCGACGACGAGCCCGCCGAGCAGTCGACTCCGGTCGGCGCTCGGCTGCCAGCCCCGACTGCGGATCGTGAACCCCAGACTCGTAATAAAAGAACCCGAAAAACAGTGCGTCCCGGATCTCGAACGGAACGTCGACGAACATCGTGTAGGTCGACCCCAGCAGGCCGACGATGTGGAACGCCAGCGCGACCGGGAGCACGTAGGCTCCCTTATCAAAACGAATGAAGGGATAGACGAAGAGGAACGAAAACAGCAGTGCGGGGAGGAACCAGAGGATCTCCGAGACGGAGGTGCCGTAGTAGAACAGTGCGACGGGGTCGACGTACTCCGCGAGGCTCTCGGTGACGGTCGCCGAAAGCGAGCGACCGTCGACAGCGGCGCGGGCGAGTCGACCGGCGAGGAACGTCGGCGCACAGAGGAGCAGGCCGAAGACGTAGATGGAGGCGATCGACGTCGCCCGGCTCCGGACGTAGGCAGCCGGATCGCGCTGGGTCGCCTTGAGCGCGAAGAGGTAGCCCGATGTCATGAAGAAAAACGGCACCGCGAACCGGGCGGTCGTCTTGATGACGAACGTCGCCATATTCCCAGTGGCGGAGAGCCCGACAAACGGATCGGTGTGAATCATGACGATAAACACCATGGCGACGATCCGCATGGCATCGATGCTGTAGATACGGTCGGCCATGGTCCGACCAACCGCCCTGCTACTAATGGGTATTTTTTACGCGTATCCAATCCGGTTCGGGTGATCGGTTCTCGAAGAACTAAGTTCTCGGGTCGGTCGGCGGTGAAAGAGATCGCTATTCGTCGTCGCTGGTGTCGACAGCGTCGTCGTCGCCGTAGGGCGCGTTCGACTTCGCGTTGTCGTCAGTGTCGGACTCGGTGACGACACCATCGCCGCCATACGGCGCGTTCGACTTCGCGTTGTCGTCGGTGTCGGGCTCCGAGACGACGTCATGGCCGGAGTGAGCAGTTGCCTTCTGTTCGTTCTCGCTATCGCTTTCCTCGACGAGTTCGTGTTCTTTTGCTTGTGCCATGGGTTAGAGTATTTACTCAGTTATGAGTACTCAATCAATATATAATTTTGTACTGATGTTTTACACCATTTTTTATTGAGTTTACAACGAGGCTGTCGACGTGAATCGATAAGAGTCGGCGCAGAAAGCTATCGCCTGTATGAGGATTTAAGCCCGACCTGTCCCAAAGACGGCTATGGGAATCCTTTCGCGAACCTCCTACGTCATCCGGTCGAAAATCAATGCGATCCTCAATCGGTCGGAGGATCCGAGCGAGACGCTCGACTACTCCTACGAAAAGATGCGCGACGAGCTCCAGGACGTCAAACAGGGAATCGCCGACCTAACGACCCAGAAGAAACGCCTGGAGATCCAGAAACGCCGGCTCGAAGAGAACGTCGAGAAACACAACGGCCAAGCACGGGAGGCCGTCCAGCAGGATCGGGACGATCTGGCCCGGCAGGCCCTCGAAAAGAAGAAATCGAAGATGTCCCAGATCGAGGAACTGGAGACCCAGATCGCCGATCTCGAAAACACCCAAGAGAACCTCGTCGAGAAGAAAAACAAACTCCAGGGCCGCATCGAGGAGTTCAAGACCAAAAAAGAGACGATGAAAGCCCGCTACGAGGCCGCCGAGGCCTCGACCCGAGTTTCAGAAGCGATGACCGGCGTCGGCGACGAGATGGACGACGTCGCCCGCTCGATCGAGCGCGCCGAGGAGCGGACCGACGAGATGGAGGCCCGCTCGGAAGCGATGGACGAACTGGAGGACTCGGGAGCCTTCGAGGATGCCCTCTCGGATAAGGACAGCATCGACCGCGAGCTCGAAGAGCTCTCGTCTGATCGTGAGGTCAATTCCGAACTCGACACGCTGAAAGCCGAGATGGGGAAAGCCCCCGCCGAGGAGGAGACCAACACTGCCGACAGCGAGGCGTCGAGCGATCTCGACGAAGAACTGAACGCCGACGGCGACGTCGACGTCGATGCCGAACTGGAGGACGCCGAAGTCGAAGCCGAGCTGGACGAACTCAAAGACGACGAGTCGTAGGCGATAGCCACGCGCGGACGACAGTCGACAAAGCAGGAGGCTCCGGACTGTTTTGGGTGTCTCGCCCGTCGGACGGGACACTGGATGAGCGACTCAGCCCCGAGCGATCGTCTCGAAGCGCGGACCGCGGGGAGTCGGTACTGGATGCGCCTGTTGATCGAGGTCAACCGATGGCTGCTCGTTGCGGTCATCCTTGCGGTCGTGTTCTGTCTCCTCGTCGTCACGAGCCAGCTCGGATTGGCCCCCCTCCGCGAGATCGCGGCTACCCAAAACGGTGTCAGGTACCTGTTTTCGCCGTTTATCGGGGCGATCATCACCGGCACCTCGATCGTCGTCACCATCAACCAACTCGTGCTCTCACAGGAGCTCGGTGCGGTCGGCGACCAGCGTAGTCGGATGCAGGAGTCAATGGAGTTTCAGACGGATGTCGAATCGAAGCTCGGTGTCGGCATCAGCAACCCGGAGCCCGCAGCGTTCCTGGATCAACTCGTCAGTGGAATCGAAGACCGGGCCACCCGACTGGGCGAGACGATGACCGCCGACCACGACGCCGAGCGGTCCGACCCAATCGACGACTTCGTCGAGGACGTCACCCGGAACGCGGAGACGGTCAGAACCGATCTCGACGGCGCGCAGTTCGGGACGTTCGAAGTGATGATGGCCGCGCTCAATTTTCAACTACTCCTGGAAGATCTACGCGGCCCGCCGGATACAGCACCACCACGGCGAGTCGCTGTCGACCGAAGCCGAGGAGGCACTCGACGAGCTCCTCTCGCTTTTGAAGTTTTTTGGCGAGGCACGAGAACATTTCAAGACACTGTACTTTCAGTGGGAGCTGATCAACCTCTCGCGGGCGCTACTTTATATCGCGCTGCCCGCACTGGCCGTGGTCGGCGTGTTCCTCATGTACGTCGACGCGACCACGATATACGGAACGACACTGGGAGTCGACAACCTCGTCTGGCTGGCCAGCGGGGGCTTCGCACTCGGGATCGCGCCGTTCGTCGTCTTTATCGTCTTCATCCTCAGGATCGCAACCGTTGCCAAACACACCCTCGCGATGGGACCGTTCATTCTGCGCGAGACCGAACGGGAGACGGATGTCGAATGAGGGGCGTTTCGTGCATACCACCGAGAGCGAGGGCACGCAGACTGAAACCCGGCAGTCACGGAGGAGACCTATGATGGGTCCCAGACCAAGCCGTCGACAGCTGCTCGGGGGTGTCGGAAGCGTTCTCACGGTCGGCCTCGCCGGCTGTACCAACGGGGGCGGCGGGCCGGACTACGAGCGTGGCAGCGTCAAGCTCCCGGCGAACGTAGAGCCACGAACCACAGCCGAGCTCTCGGTCGCGACCCAACAGGCGACGACCGAACCGAACGATGCGGTGGCACCGACGAGCGCCGTCGACCTCGTCGACCACGGGTTCGTCTTCGAGTCGGGGTATCTCGGCGCGACCGTGCAGGGGACGGTCGTCAACAGGGCCAGTAGCCGGATCGGTAGCTGCGAGGTCCGTGTGCGCGTCTACAACGGCGACGACCAACTGCTCGGCCAGTATCTCGATCGCGTGGGCGGACTCGACGGTGGCCAGTCGTGGCGGTTCACCGTGATCGTTCTCGAAGCGCCCGCCGATATCGGAAGCTACGATATTACTGTCCTCGGGACGCCAGTGTGAGCGGTCCGCGATGAATTCTGTTTGGTACACGAGAAACGCACCACGTTTCTCGGGACATCAGGAGGAGGGAGACACATGACGGAACTCACCAAGACGCTGGAACTGAAACTGGTCGACCCGAACACGAATAAACGGCGGAGAAATCTTCGATATCTGGGGACGTCTTCAGGCGCGGAAGGAGGTCAATTTAGTAGCTGCCATGAGAACACCGGGACAATGCCACGAACACTACTCGTGCCGGTCGATGGCTCGCCACAGTCGAAGGAGGCACTGCGGTACGCGGTCGAGACGTTCCCCGACGCCGAACTCGTCGTCGTTCACGTCCTGAATCCGGCCGCCGGGGCCGGGGATCTCGACGGGATGATCGCCGATACGGCTGGCGTCATCGGCGAACAACAGGAGTTCGCCGAAGAGCTGTTCGACGAGGCCCGCGAGATCGTCGGTGCCGAGCGCATCGTCGACACCGACTTGCTGGTGGGGCGGGCAGCCACCGAGATCACCGACTACGCGGAGGACAACGCGGTCGACGAGATCGTGATGGGGAGCCACGGCCGGGATGGCGCGGCCCGACTCCTGCTCGGCAGCGTCTCCGAGACCGTCGTCCGACGGTCGCCAGTACCGGTCACTGTCGTTCGATAGGCCGTAGTCGACGGCTACCGGCGGTCCAACGGTGGTTAAAGACGGACTAACCGGGTCGTCCAGAAATCCGAAACCGCGTGATCGAGTGCCGCCTCCGGTTTGCCACCGGCATCGGTGCTGGCGGTGTGGTCGGCGAACTCCGCCAGTTCCGGCAGCACCGACTGCTCGCCGGTCAGGATCACTCGGTCGGGATCGGCAGTCTCGATGTGGTCGGTCAGCAGCTCGCGGGCCTCGTCGAGATGTTCGTTGATCTGTTCGTTCCGAATGCGCTCGAAGCGGCCCTGTGAGAAGCCCCCCTTCGAGTGGTCCGATTTGACGTTGCTTTCGAACCCCGCGAACTCGCGCCGCTCGCCGTCCTCGTAGACGCCGACGGCGAACACGTCGGCCCGGACTACCCCAAAAACGAGGCTGCCGGTGGGTCGGAACCACGACTCATCGACCCGGAACCCGTCGGCCCAGTCGGCGAACTCCTCAGGCATGATCGGCGGCCGGAGCGCCACCGAGACGAGCCCCGCATCGTCGGTATAATACATGGCTGGCGCGGTGCGGCGGACGAGCGGCCCACAGTCACCGGCCGCCTCGCTGACCGTCTCTGGGAGGGTAGCCTCCTCGTCGACGACGGCCGCACTCAGCGCACCTTCCGGCCCCGTTTGAAACGAGCGAAGTCGGTCGAGCACCGCGGCAAGTCGACCGCCGCGGAGGGATTCGGTGCCCCGGACGGTGCGGTCGGTGGCCGTCTCGCGGTCGGTCTCGTTGCGGTCGAGGCGATCTTCGAGTTCGGTGATCTTGTCTTCGAGCTGGTTGACCCGCTGTTCGGCCTGCTGGCGGTCAGCGACTGCATCGGATCGCCGCTCGGATTCGGCCTCCAACTGGCGCTCCAGGTGGTGTTTTTCGTCCTCCAGCTCCTGGATGCGCTCTTTGAGTTCGGCCCGGCCGAGCAGTTCGTCAAGCATACCCCAAGGGGGTGTTCAGCGAACTTGAAACGTTGGGTCGGCGGAGAGGATCGGCTGTAGACAGCCTCAGGTTCCGGCCGACGGTTTCCACCCCGAGTACCGGAGCAGTTCCATCGCCCGGTTGGCCTTCGCGAGCAGCACCTCGCGCTGGCTGGGCGACGTCTCGTCGAGCAGTTCGACCGGAACCGCGAGCGTCCCCGATGGGACCCCCTCGCCGCCGTGGACGGGGAAGTGTGTGTTGTCGACTTTCATTACGAGCGGGGCGTCGAGCCGCTCGATGCCCTCGCCGTCGGCATACAGCTGCTCGTTGACCGCTTCGTGGTCGTCTCGATGGATCACTGCCTGTTCGCCGTCGTGCGGCTCGACGTACAGTTTCCCGAGGTAGTAGCCGCCCGAAAATTGCTCGAACATACTATTCATGGTATGGTATAACATGACGACTGATAAGCGTTGTCGGGGTGTTTTATATAGACCCGCAATGAGACTCCTCGGCAGGCAACCGAAGGGACGTCGACAGCGAACCGATAGTAGTCAGCGTCTATTTAAATAACAGCAGCCGAACGAGTGGGTGAAACGGGGCTTAGTTCCACTCGACGTCGACCGATTCGAGCACCACGTCGTCGTAGGGTTCGTCGCTGCCGTCGGTGCGGACCGAGCCGATCTCCTCGACGACGTCCATGCCGTCTGTGACCTCGCCGAAGACGGAGTGTTTGCCGTCGAGGTGTGGGGTGGCATCGAGGGTGATGAAGAACTGCGAGCCGTTGGTGTTCGGCCCGGAGTTGGCCATCGACAGCGTGCCCGCGCTGTCGTGGGTGAGTTCGTCGTGGAACTCGTCGTCGAACTGGTAGCCGGGGCCGCCGCGGCCGGTGCCGGTCGGATCGCCGCCCTGGATCATGAATCCCTCAATGATGCGGTGGAAGATCACGTCCTCGTACAGTGGTTCGTTTTCGACGGTGTCGCCGGTTTCGGGGTCGGTCCACTCCTTGGAGCCGGTCGCGAGGCCGATGAAGTTGCCGACCGTGTTGGGCGCGCGCTCTTCGAACAGTTCGACGGTGATGTCGCCGTGGTTCGTCTGCAGGGTTGCGGTTGGGTTTGCCATACAGGTCGACTGGCTGGCACGGTGAAAACAGTGCTGCCTCGGTGTCGCTTGCCTCGACCAGGGTGGGGCGGTCGTGGCATCGATCAGGGAGCAGAACACTCGCTGTCGACATGGTGCCACAGTTCAACGAGGTTTATGTAGGTAGCCTGCATAAGACGTTTCCAACCCGATGGAAGAGAGCATCTCTGGCTTCAAAGTACGCGGCGAGTGGAGCGATGTCGTCGAGCACGGCGAGCGCATCACCCAAGCACTCCGGGAGACGGGCACCGCGGAGAGCGAGCCGTTCGCCGACGCCTTCGAGGAGTGGAACGAGTGGCGACCGAAGGCCCACGAACGGCTGGGCAAGGACGTCAACGAAAAGACCGCCGATCAGGCCAGCGTCGACGAGGGCGAAGGCGAGAAGGCGGGCAAAGCCGCCACCGACGACGTCCGCGCGGCCGGTGAGAAACTCTCGGAGTCCTACGAAAAAATGGAAAACGGCGACGACGAGGGGGCAGTCGACCGGTGGCAGGACTCGATCGACTACGTCACCCGCGCGGCGGACTCGGTGAGCCGGAAGGCGATCCGCACGGTCGAGACCACGGTCTACCAGAAGGTGATGACACAGCTCGCGCCCTACTACTTCGACAACGACCTCATCAGCGCCAACATCCAGAAGTCGACCCAGGGCAACGGCGAGGAGGAGTTTATTTTCGAGGTTAACGTCAACGACGACGAGCTGAAAGAGGACGTCTCCCAGCAGCTCGGTGAGTACGAAGACACCATCGACCGGTGGCACGTCACCACCGAGAAGGA
>Ga0065697_1000352_pt1 | contig 17219 bp, 29 predicted proteins | sample AntLakMe24m_08um_FD_59086 | JGI IMG/M metagenome (GOLD analysis project Ga0065697, IMG submission 59086) | Hypersaline microbial communities from Antarctic Deep Lake - 24m 0.8um v2 (version 3) | ecosystem: Environmental > Aquatic > Non-marine Saline and Alkaline > Hypersaline | place: Deep Lake... | reverse complement strand
GTCTGAAGACAATAATGCAATTAGAAACAAAAGAAAAACTGGTTCTCGTGGTTCAGACCCATATCAATACGCGTTAACGGAAACTTCTAAAGAAAAAATACTCGAAATTGAAGAAAATATACGAGATGATAACGGTGAGACTTATAAAGTAATAAAATCGAAAGAAAATGATACTGTCGTAAAAGAACATGAGTGTGAGAGGTGCGGTGAAATGTTTGAGACAGCTAGTGGTTTAGGTTCTCACACGTATTTCAAACACCCTGAGTCGCGTGAAGATGACGTAGAAGATACTACAGATGAAGAAACAAAAGTTGAAGAAGAAACAGATACAGAACAAACGGAGATTGAAACAGATATTGATGAAGAAGTTGATGTAGATTCGGAAATTGAATCTACGCGTGAAGAAGAACAAAATTTTGTAAGATATTAATATATCACCAGATACCAATCGTTTTCATGCTCTGTCTATGATATATAATTCTGCAAAACCTGTTACTCCCAAAGATATTGAATCTCGATTTGAAGATGTATGGGATACGGAAAATGATGAATATAATTCAGATACATAAGTGAATCAATACCCTCTAAATATGGTTCCTTTGTCTAACGTATGAAAAGATATTTAACAAGGGGTGGCGTCTATTCTAATATGAATACAGAAAATAAACTTACGGACGCACAGTACAATTTAATCGTTGCTCTAGATGATACTTCAGAACATATCGAATGGGAATTTAACGGCTTTACTCATTATGGCTCCGGAACAGAAGGTTCTGCTTACATAGAAAATATAGATGGTCGATGTTCATTTATTCAAAATCTCAAATCTTTAGCTGATGAGCCAGAAATTGATTTTATTACATATTCAAACGGGTCATATCATGTTAAAGTTGGAAAAATGAAGTTATTAATTCAAAATACTAACGGTTATACAGTTAAGCTAGATAATGTTCGAGATTACGTTACAGGAATAGAATATAAACGTGTAGGTGTTAATAAACGATTAAATCAGCTTGTTCTTCAAAGATTGAAATCACGAGGTTACTTAAACGATTCTGTTGTAACCAGTATAAATAATTAAAAAATACGATATATTTTTATTACTACAATATAATAAATTAATATGGCAAATCAATTAAAAAGATTTAGCAATAAAATTCAGTTATTCCGTCATATATCTGAAGAAACAGGCGTAGATATTGATACATTGTGGGACTCTTACGAAGAACAAATAAATGATTAGAAGTGACATCCTCCCCGGCGTGAACGCCGGGACTTCCCGTACCGCAGGTGGGATATTTGCTGGTCTACGACACGGCTTGTTCTCTCGTGTGAAACGCCCCCGTAGATTCAATTTGACCTACTACAACAGATAAACCGACATAATCTGTATCTTGTACTAATTTTATATTTTCTTCTTTAAATCCAATTTTTAATAAAAATTGTTTGCTTTGTTCTCCACCCCCAAACTTCATTGTAAATTTTGTATATCCTTTTATTTTTGCAATTACATAAAATACAGCAAGTCCTAATTTTCCAAAGCCTTTATTATTTTCAGGAGAGTTTAAATGATGCAAAAACAAACCATCATTTGATTCATAACAAGTCATTAATTCATGTCCGTTAACTTTTATGGTTTTAAACATATTACTGGATTTGAGTTCAAAATTTATATTTGATGGTGATGAATCTGTAATAACTAATTCATTATCTATGTCTAATATATATCTATCTACATTATGGAAGAATATCTATTTCTTTTTCTGAAAATTTTTGAGCCGTACTAATTTTAACGGTTGTTTTCCCATTACCATAATTAATAGTTGTATATAATGAAGTTAATATATTTCTTTCTTCATTAGAAATATTATTCATTCGTTCCCCAATTCTTTCAAATAAACTCATATCACGAAGTTCCCGGTACAAACTTTGAATATCAGTATACACAATTTTTGTTGAATTATTGTTCAACTCAATTCTTGATGTTGAAATTGAATCGCTCATTATATTATTATATAACTTCTATATAAAAAATCTACCGTTCTTATAATTTACTTGTGATTTTCATGGTACCATTGATAATTTTTAATTTCACTGTCATGAATTGTTTGTGGATGTACAGATTTATTATTCATTGATTTGAGACATTTATCCAGTATATCTAATGATAATGGTTTATAACCTATACATTCTACAGAAAGATTAATTAATTTATCTTTGTAATTAATAAATGATTCTTTCGAATGCGTATGTCCGACAAGATTCCAATGTTTCCAATAATCTGGGATATTTTCTTTCCTATGACAACAATAATACCTATATCCTTTATGTTGTAATATAGTACTTTCAACATACGGATATGGAAAATTATACTCCGACATATCGTCATGATTACCCTTTATAAATAATAGGTTTCCATTTAATTTTGAAATAATTTCTTCTACACGGTCCTGTTTAGCCATAGCAACATCACCAATGTGTATAACAACATCATCATCGTTAACAATATCATTCCATTCATTAATCATATAATTATTCATTTTATTTACGGAATCAAATGGGCGTTTTTCATAATCTATAATATTATTATGGTCAAAATGTGTGTCCGAAATAATGTACCTAGACATAATTAAGTATATTAATTTAAACTATATTAAATGCTTTGATTAAAAGTCCAATACAATTCTGTCAAATGATTGTCGTTCTGTAATATTATCAGATTCACAAACTTGTTTAACCGCATTTATATCTTTATCTGATACAAAGATAGGTCTTGAATCATCAGTTGAACCACATTGCTTAATATAACCGCTATTAATTAATTCATTCCATGATGAACCAAATACCTCATCATTTGCGTAATTCGGTTTTGGCCCAGAATATTTCGTATTATTTTCTGAATTAGTTAGACTTAAAGCACCGTCTTCAACTTGTTCTGGCGTAGCCATACTCTTACATTGTACAATAGCTAGTAATACAAGAGATTCTGTTGATAAAGCATCTGTCATATGATTATATACATTCTATGTGGTTAAAACAATTACGATTTTAAATATATTTATAACATNTNANATCNNCACGTTTAAATTTATAGAGTGCGTACATTATTTATGGTAGACAAGGTACGTTTTGATAGGACCGATTTTGATTTTCAACTTGATTTCTACCCAGAAGATAATCTTGCAAAAGTTGCTCATCTAAAAGTTTCAGAGTCTCATAGAAGAAAAGGATATGGAAGCGTGATTCTCTTGAGACACTGAAAAGAATTGCATTAACTAAAGAGGGAATTGAGAAGCTTGAAGTAAGTATTGGGGGCGGAGAAGCATCAGAAGAATTTCTGAAAAGAAATGGATTTGAGATTATTGGTCGTAGACAATATGAAGAAACTTATGAATCAGATGAAGGAAAATATGGTGTTGATGCCGTATATAAATATGAATGGATTCGTAATGACTATTGATATTGTATGGAATAAATGCATATGATACTTATTTAAAACTATTTTAAATAATATAAAAATTTTTAATTTAATTAAGTATTGAAAGTAATATATTTTATTCAAAATTTACGAATGTTCTCGCATATATTTAATGGCTAATCTACGTGCTTCTGTACGGCTTCTAGCTGCATATATAGATTTATGTTCTGTTCTAACCGTCCAAATACTATATTTCTCATCAAAAACTACCTTAACAATCTCACTGTTACTTTTAGACATCCAAAAATCGTATTTCTGATACGGTTTTTTCCAACCTTTAATTGTGTCCATAACATAGTAATGAGTTCCGTTATGTATAAGTATTTTGATAAAAATTATATGATTTATCAATGGTCGGATTTTGTTTCTTTCAAAATTCTGTTCCAAATCTCCCACCCTTGCGATATTATTTCTATATTCAATCCTTACATCTTCATTAAAAAGTTAATTTTATATAAGATATGAATAACGGTCAAAATTCCACTCGATGTAGTAGAATATACAGAAGAACATTCAGACGGATATATTTGAGCATCATATGAATTATTAAATGATAATATATATATGGGATTTGATTATATAACAATATATATGGATAAACAAGAATTACTTGAAAAATTATATGTAATGTCATATAAAATAAAATCTGATGACAACGCCGATAACCAAGAATTAAGAGAAAGAATAAAGAGAACAATCATGTTTGCATCATCAGAAGGTATTGATATAGGAAGCTTTAATAAAAGTTTAAGTGCTACAGAAATTAATTCTCTTGCAGCAGTTAAACTGAATATACCCGCAGGAACACCTCCAGAGAATTATCCGAATATGTTTAATAACGTAGCGTAAACGAACTATTAATATATTTTTAATAATAGAATAGAATTCGATTAATTTATATGTCTACATCCATAAGTTGTATATGCAACAGGGGCTTGTGGCTTAGCCCGGACTAAAGCGGCGGTCTTCTAAACCGCAAATCGTGGGTTCAAATCCCACCAAGCCCGTTACTATTTATTGTATATAAAATTTTAATTATAGAACACTGTTTATTATGCCTGTATGGTTTATTTTACTTTTGTTAATTGTCGAAAACGTAATTAAATATGAATTATGTACTCTAAGAGCCTAAGAGTCAGATATTCCGTTATTGTTGATAGATTATATTCATTTATTTGAGATAATTTACGTCAATTGTTGTACGTTAGTTATATAATCAACGAACTCTATAGACTACATAGAATGTCAAAAAACACATTAAAGTATAGCGCACAGTCAGTTCGGGATTTATCAATCCCTGAAGGAATAAATTCGCCTAATGCAAAGCTAATTTATGTCTATTTAAAATCTGTTAAATCAGCAACAATTGACCAATTATGTTCATCATTAGGTCTAAAGAAACTCACAGCATTCCCAATTATATCTTCCTTGAGAAAAAGTGGATTTATAGAAAAATTAGACGATATATACAAACCGACAAAGTGAATCAATTATTCGTTTGTTCGTTTACCCATTCATCTCGTTTTTTTAATGCGTTTTTACCCTTATTTGTAATTAAATAGCGATGGGTGTAGCGTTTATCACGTTGTATTTCCTTTTCAATATAATCGTATTTAACAATGACATCAATATTAATACGAATTCTTCCTAAATCAATGTCCTTACGATAGTAGTCTTCCATACTATTTTTAATATTAGTATCTGTCGGTTCATTCAATCCGTTAATTACACGTAGTAAGTCTCTTTGAAATCCGATGAGATTATGCATATTATACATAAATATGTAACACATACTATTATAAGTATTCCGAAATCGACTAAATATATTCAGAATATTTAGACATAATATATAGTATAATTAAATAAAAAATTGAAAGGTTAAATAATTATTACATAACGATTATAACCTCATAGGGTAATATACAAATATGTCGCTACAAAATTTTGCAAGCAAAATAGATTCAATACCAAGTGTTTCAAATGTGGTTTATGATGAAAGTGAAGACCACGTAGAAGTTATATTCAAATCTAATCCAAAATATTGTTCAAAACAAATTATTGAAATTCGAGATAATTATCCGGCAGTAAAACAATTAAAAGAGAAAACAGAAAATGAAAACACAATTCTAGTCTATTCAAATTAGAAATCAACGGTTTTAAGTTACTATACGCGAATTATTATGTATGGTAGAACCAGAAAAAGAAGCTAATATCGATACGGTAAAGAAAACGGTGATTTCAAACTCCATACTGAACAAACAGATACGCATTTGATTTGCACCTTGGAAGTGGATGATGAAACGCATTCATGTCGTATTCCTTTAGAAATAAATTCCGTTACATCTGAAGTATATCCAATGGGTGATATTGATTTTGAAAATATCAAACTTTTATCTGTATCTTTTAGCCGAGAAACAGATTGGTCTAATGAGGCATTCCAAGTTTCTTATTGGGCAGAGCCTATTGATAAAAATGACGATTTAGACTCATTTATCAAAGATGATTGTCGAATACTGCGTCAATATTATTGTCCTCGTGGATTGATTGGAGAACCAGCAATGGATGAAGTGATAGATTGTACGGATGATTCTACAGAACAGAATTATTTTGTATGTGATATTAGAAATTTCACACATGCTGCCACGCCAAATCCATGGGGTCAATATTCAATGGCTGTATTATATGAAGATGAAGAAGTAGCGGATAGAGTATTTAATCATGATAAACTACATTTTGATAAAGAAAAATATCATCTCACACCACCAAGTGAAACACCTAATTTTGAACTTGATTGAATAACGGTAAAAGATTACGACAAAGTGTCTGTTAAAATAACCATCTTCTTAATTGTTGTACACTTATAATTTTCATCAGTAACGTGTTTTCGATATGATGTATTAACACGTTTAATTTTAAGTTGATGGGATTTTAAATGAGTATATTCCCTATCTGTTCCAATATCATGCGCATCAATATATCCGTCTGAACGGAATACTTCATCCCCATTATCATCAACAATAAATTCCACACCAATATATTCGCCCTCACGAGGGATTTCTGGTGGTGAATCGAGATGAAGCGTTTCATACAATTCGATTCCATCGTCCCCATCCAAATAAAATTTAACTTCATACTGTGTTGTATCTGGTTTTCCCTCAAGGTCATTTAGGCGATTTTGTTTATTTTCGTCCATATAAAACTATATTCTCTACGGTAATTTAATACTTATGATTAAATTTTGTACCTGTATTATATATCAATTCCGATATCAATATATTAAAGTGATTGAATAACATATTATGTGCTATGCCTACAATGAAGAATATTTTAAATTTTACGTATCATGTTTTGATACCTTGTTTAATTGGGTATTTTGCATACGCTTCATTTACGATGATGTCTCCACTTACTCATATTGGATTAACTATATTCTGTATTTTATTGGCTTTATGGGCTACATTAGACTACCCAATTGATAAACTCCCAGACCAACCAGTGTTATTTTCTATTCTGGGTATCTTTCTGACGATAACGGTTACTCTAAAACAATTAGAAGATAGTGTATTTGAATCACCAACAGTTATTGAAGGTATTTTATCTCTATTTGTCGGCGTATTGGGTGGTATACTTCTCTGGTTGTCTATGATTGTGATAATTTCTGGATTAATTACATCTATGACCGATATACAATTAACAGCGAATAATAATATAAATGACCCTTACAATGACCCACATGCAGCAAGAATTTTAGATAACGATAATTAATCTAAAATTGATAAGCTGTCAACGATGATACCGTCAATACCCAATTGAATAATTTCTTGGATATGTTCTTTCTTAGATAATCCCCACGCATATATTTCAATATTGTTCTTGTTACATTTATATATAATATCTTCAGATAATAATTTACGATGTAGTGTGAGAAAATCACCATCTAATTCACAAATGAAATTTAATCCTTTTTCTGAATGTGTAATCGAATTCGTTGAAACACCAGTGTGATTTAGTAGATTAGCTCTTGGACAAATTAATCCGATATCATAATCTACATCTAAATTATTTATTTTCCTTATTTGTTTAGGATTAAACGATTGGAATAATAACTTTTCATCATATGATTTAAACTGTTTAAATAGCTTGCTTGTGATATCTACATCTTTTTTAAATTCAAATAATATAGGTATTTCACACAAATTTAATACCTCGCTTATCAGAGGTATTTTCTGCTTGCTTTTAAATATAGTATGATTCTTTAGCGTACTATAATCCGTATCTTTAATAGGTGTATTTAGTCCAGATGCTCTCTTAAGTGTATCATCATGGAATATAATATATTTGCCATCTTTTGTTTGTCTAATATCTAATTCAACAATATCACAAGTTTTGTTTGCAGATTTAACGGCTTGAATAGTATTTTCTACATTATCTTTAGCAAGTCCTCTATGTCCAATTATTTTAATATCATTTAAATTATCCATATATATTATATAACTCATATTGTTAAAAAAGATACCGACAATTTATTGAATATTTTATCAGTAGTATAGGAGAATACCCCGATGCTTGACATCGGGGATGAATCCCTGCAGTAATCGAAACAATTAAATACGAACGATTGTAGTATACAATTGTGAAACTGGCGTACAAGTATAAAGCTCACCCCACAATAAAACAACAGGAAGAGTTACAACGTCAGTTCAAAACACACGCAACAATATTCAATAAAGCACTTGAAACACTAGATGATGAGTGGATTCCCAAGTACAAAATGTACAATCAGTTACCAACGTGGAAACAAGAAAATCCAAACCTGAAAACCGTCCACTCTAAAGCCGCTCAAGAAACCGTAGGGCGAATATACCGAGCTATAAGTGGATTATCTGCTCAAAAACAAAACGGACGAAAAGTTGGAAGACTTCGTTATAAAAATTCACTNAANAGCATTGAATACAACCAATCCGGTTTTAAAGTAAATGATGATACTGTATACTTATCAAAGATTGGTGATATCCCTATTACCAAACACCGACCGGTCGAAGGTAATGTGAAAGGTGTCACTATCAAGCAGTCTCAAACGAGTGAATGGTATATCAGTGTAATTGTAGACGTTGAAACAACAAAAGAAATACCAATCGAAGACATAGAAGAAGATAATGTTGTTGGTATTGATGTTAACGTTTCTAACTTGTTTGCTGATACCGAAGGTAACAAACTCGAAAGTTTGTATACGTTCTTGAAACCTGAGTTAGAACGTGTACGGAAAGAACATCGAAACTTATCTCGTAAGGAATACGGAAATCTAATAATTGGTATAAGCAAAAGCAGAAACTTGCAAAAGCATATGATAATTTGGTGAACAAGCGAGATGACGTGTTACATAAAATGTCAAGGTGGTATGTTGAAAAGTATGATTTAATCGCATTAGAAGATATTGATTCCAAGGAGTTATCTGAGAAAGGTAACGGACTTGGAAAATATATTCGGAGTCAAGCGTGGAGTCGGTTCGCTGAATTCGTGAGTTACAAAGCTTCACAAGCTGGGACTCACGTTGTTCAAGTGGACCCTGCGTATACAAGTCAAGATTGCTCTAATCCGTCTTGTGATGCCCGTGAGAAGAAGTCCTTATCGGAACGAGAGCATTCATGCTCAGAGTGTGGATTGTCGATGGATAGGGATGTTAACGCGGCGTGGAATGTGTTGTTTAAGAGTTTTGATAAGATAGGTCAGGGATTGGCCGAATTGACGCCTGTTGAGACTGGAACCGCTGATGAAACGCTTGTTTCGTTAAGTTCTGTCGTAGACGCAGGAAGCCTCGATGCTTGACATCGAGGTTATTCACCTAATAATATCGAACCTACAAAATCTAAAACGGTATTTTTAAATAATCTTGTATCATATATTCTTGTATGACACTACTTACAACGAAAGAGGAAAACTAAAATCTGAATTTTTTGAAGCTCTACATCGAGTTAAAAAAGAAGGACGTTTTTCGAAAAAACATCAGTCAGATAATATTCGCCCCGTGACCGTTCCTCTTAATTCGGATGGTGAAACTTTGTTAATTTCTTGCAATAATGTAAGTAAGTTTCTTAACGGTAATGCAAGTCTTTCAATTAGTTATATCGTCCCCAACGGATTTATTGATATGGAAAATGAGCATCCGCACAGTTATGCAAAAGAGGTGTATGAGAGTGAAGCACTAGATATGGTTCATTCCGTTATTGATGATGTGTTTGATGTAAATAGTATTAATTTTTCATTTTCTGACGTGACTTCTAAAACTTTTATTTTTAAAAATGTTATCTACCTGCAAGACCCAACAATCGTGCCAATGGATGAAGAATATGAAATCACACCAGTTTTAACAGTAAATATTGAAAAAAAGTATATTTATAAACAAAAAAGTAAAAGTACAGTACATCATGCAGATGATGATAATGTAGATATGGTTATAAAACCAAATCTAGAAGAAAAGAATGTTGAGTTCGATGAAGATGTTAATCTCTTTGGAAATAATTTAACTGTAAAACATCGAAATGAAGAAAACCTCGGTTCTGTAATCGCCTTGGAAAAAGATGGTGAGGTATATGGATATGTTTCTAATTTAGGTGGCNATTGGAATCATCTTATTGATGCAAAAGGTGAGTATCCAGACGGTGACTTGTTCTAAACGAATAATTTAAAATCAATGGGTTTATTATACAACAAACGAATTGTTGTGTATGTCGTACAATAGTCAAACGAGTCTTCAAACTGCGGATATTGGTAATCATGAAACGGTTATGATGGTTGATACTTATATTACAGAGACAGAATTACATATATTGTGTGATTCTGTATTTGCATTTACCGGTGATAATGACTTAGATGAAAATTATGACTCTACGATTCTTAGTACAGTATTAACACGTATTCAAGATTCTTCACATTATTGTGCTGTCGAAAATAATACAGACCAGCGTACTTATAAATTGAGGTTTCCCATTACAGATATAGAAATGGAATCACTTAACGAAGCATGTAAATCAATGAATCCAATGTCATCTCGTGCTATTCTAAATACTATTCAGAATGCTATGGAACCTGTGGAAAAAGTTTATCATATTGAAATTAATGTTCCTGTAAGTTTCAAGTCTGAATTTCAGGAACAAAATAAACCAAGTCTAAATATACTTACGAATAATATGAGTTTCAACGTTCTTGGGATTGAAAACGTTAGTCCTAGATATAAGATTAATACATATATTAATCAGTCCGAATATAATGAATTAGTATCTTTGTCTGATGATGATTCTATTACAGAAGATGTTCAAAATTTCTTTAATGTCATCTCTGATATCACAGAAGATTTTAGTTTTGAAAAAGAAAGAGAAGAATTCGTTGAAGAAATCACACCAGAATAAATCAATATTTTTATTGAATCAAAAGTTATTATAAATATAACTTATATGGTTGTAGAAGTAGTTTTTATTATATTTCCATTACTGTCAACTAATTGAATTTCTATATCATCTCCTGAATTTCCACTGTAACGATAATCTGTTTCAGATTGACTTAATCCAGATTCAACAACATTTCCGTTTGCAACAAATGTTACACTAGCTCCATTTACTTCAGGATTCGTGTTCCATGTGAAATCATAATTTCCACTATTACCTCTCTGACTATATTCTAAAGTTAAATCCACAATAGCTACAGTATCTGTATATGTATATTGGTCTCCATCAATCGTGATTGTGAACGTTATATCATATGTACCCGGTGTATTATATTGATGTTGTATCTCATCATCCGTAGATGTTGTTCCATCACCAAGGTCCCACTGTGGATTATATCCTTGTAGAACTTTAAATATTCTTTCATCATTATTTAACCATGATTCGTCACGAATATCATATACTTCTTCTGCAGGTGGTCTGTCAGGGTCTGTCGGTGGGTCGGTTGGGTCGGTTGGATTATCTGAACCAATATTAGATGATGGTAAATCAATATCTTCATGATTCACACCACCATCTGCCGTATCACTAAGTGAAACACTTGTTAAATATAGGTCTACGGGTCCAGTTCGTGATAATGTCACGGTTTCTTCTGTAGAATCATATGAAATTACATCTAAATTAGATTTTTCAGATGCAAAATCAACCCAAAATTCATTACTTAATTTTGTAGGTACCGTAATTTCAGGGTCTGTTATTTCATATTTAACTAATGAATCCGTTCGTTCAAATCTTAATCGTTCACTATTATAACTTGTTTTATTATATACTCCTTGAAGAGCTACAATAGAAAATCCATTATTCAAAATAAATTGATTTTGTGATATTGCTGTTTGAGCATCACCAAAATTTCTGTATGTAAATCCCGTTTCATATGTATATGTTGGTGGATTTTGATAATACCTATAATCCAAATCATATTTTAAATAACGTGTACGAACATTATGTTCCATAGAGGAATTTGATATCGTAATCTCATTCACGCGTGATGTAGATAAAGTTCCTGCTGGGGGCGGTGCGTTAACAGTTATTAGTCTAGTCTGATACCTCATAGACATAGGATATACTTTTGTAGACGGTGTTCCATCCATTCCTGTGTTAAATATATTAGATTCTATACTTGAAAATTCAAATTCCATATCATTACTGTGTGTTATCTCTGCTTGCCTATTCTGTTCAGGGACGATGTTAGCTTGATACATTGTAAGCATTAATACTAATATACCAAATATAAGTATAAATCCAATCTGCATAGCTTGTGCCCTCTCATCAGTTATNATATCAGACATTATTTACTACATATTGATTTTTGATAGGTTTATACGTTATGGTTTTATAATCAATTTACCGAGTAATTTATTTATACACTAATTGGAGATTTTATATTCTATTTTACTACTTCTATTTTTAATATACAAACATTATTTGTCATATAATTATAAAAATGTTTAAATATAAATATTTTGTAAATTAACTATTTTTGTAATAGAATAACCTTGTCATTGAAAGCATTACATGGTTCTGAAATAATAACATCAAAGCCTATATTTTCAGATGTATTTACGAGCCAATTTTCCGTGACAAGATATTCATTATTTCTGTCTTTTACATTATTTCCTGCTTCAATCTCATGTTCTCGTGTGAAGTTCCCTACTTCTTTTGAATTGTTGATATCTTCTTTCTCCAAACTACCTAACGAATTCCAAAATGTTGAGGCATATCCTTCTAAACNTCTTTTTTCCCATAAGCTTGTAATGTTTAATTTTAATTCATCTTCTGGAATAAATGCTTCTGCTATACATAAATAGTCACCTTTGTTCATTTTCTTATAACAATTTTCTAGGAAAGAAACTTTTATTTCTACGGGGTCTGGTATATGATGAAATGAATATAACATAATAGTTAATTTAGGTAACGAATGTATTTTTTGGATATATTTAACCATATCATTACATACAAATTTCACGTTCTCTTCGTCTATTTTTTGTCTAGATTTTTCAATTGGTTTCTTTCGATTATCTATGGCTAAAATATTACTATTTTTATTATTTTCAAATATTTTAATTGTCGTTTGACCTAAACCGGACCAAAGTTCTAATATATTATCAGGATTAATCATCTTTGTTATTTTCAAAACGGAATCCTGAAGAGCCAAATAATATGATGTTTTACCTAAATATTTTTCAAACATCTCATCATTATTATAAAAACTTGGCGTTTCATCATAATCTGTCATAATATAAATATATGCTCTATCATTATATAATTAATCTTACCGCAACAAATTTATCCAACAATTATCTAAAATCAAAATTCTTATTATAATCTGTGAAAAACATATAATCGTATGAAATGTGCTCGGTAGCCCGACTGTGGCGAAAAGTTGATTCCTAGAATTAACCGTGTAAACCGACTTGGTGACATGCATTTGATTAAGTACAAAAATCGCCCTTAAAGAAAAGATAATGTGGAAATTAAGGGTAGAAGGGAAACGTTAGTGAATTAAGTTTTGTGACGGACCACTGGTAGATTAATCACCTGAAGATGACACAGATTTATTTGCTGTGGCACACGCTTCAGGGGACTTATTCATACTATTATTCAATGTATTTGTAAAATGTATTTTACAACACATATATAAATGTATAGGTATGTATATTCTATATGGTAGAATCGAATACAGAGTCTGTTGGAGAAAATAATAATTTTGGTCTTATATTTGGAGATAATGCACGCTCTAAAGTAATGTATGTCTTGTTCTTTTTTGAAAACAAAGCACATACAAAATCTGAATTAGCAGATTATGCTAATGTGAGCCGACCAACCGTATATGAACATGTTGAAAAATTAGAAAAAATGGGGATTGCTATTGAAGAAGATGATGGGCGTGTTCGTGTTAACAAAGAAAGTGAACTAGCAAAATCAATCGCAAGAGTAGAATGGAAATTCATTCAAAAATGGGCTGAAATCGAGAAAGAAGAAGGTAGTGATGGATTAGATAAATTCTTAACGGAAATTGGATGTGAAAGAATTCAGGAAGATATGTAATACTACGAATCATAAATATAAATAAACTGTACTAAAAATAAAACCTGTATTATAGGCTTCGGAACAATTCTTCAAGTTGTTCTTTTGTTACGCTAACGGTTTTATTTGTGTATTCACTTTCAGACGTTTCTAGCTTTGCATCTGATACATGAGATTCACCATAGACAGCAACACGAGCAAATTTTGTTCCCGGTTCGAACGATTCAAATTCTTCTTTAAGTACATATTCTGTAGACATCTAACATAACATTATCTTCTTACAATATAAACTTTATTATATTGGTATATAAATTATAATAATATGGTTAGTATATTAATATGTTAAAGGTTATTATGATGTTGAAATTAGATAGTATCCAATCATAATCACAATAATTGCAAATATACCGTACCCTCTAGTATATCGTAAAAGTAGAAGGAATATAGGTAAAGAAACGAGTGAAAGAATAGTTATATAGAAAATTGATTCACCAAAACCAAACGTACCATAGGATGCATATTTTTGACCAAATAAACTCCGTTCAGAATTAACTTGTTGTCTGGATTTATGATGGTTTTTTGCTCATCACGATGTGTTTGGTGAATCTTAGGTTCCCATGATTCATCTAATTCATTATATCTAATATTAATATCTTCTCCAATAGAAAGTTCTAATGTATTTATATTACAACCTGTTTCTTCAATTAATTTTCTAAATAAATTATCTTCAGGCAATCGTTTATCTGGAAAATCATATTCTTTTACAAATGTATCTGTACTTGGAAGTAGGAACTCAACAATAATTTTATTATTTGAAAATTCGATTGAAACTATCCACGCTTTCTTTTTCTCAGAATTGCGTTGATATCCACCTAATTTAGATGATATATTTTCAACATCTGTACCGAACTCAGATTCAAGTATATCAGCTTGAGATTTTTCATCAAGTTGAAGTTGTCCATTTTTAACTTGTTCTTCAACGCTCATAGTATATATTTTAATTACATCATATAATACCTTTCGATATAATTAATGTCGTGTTTTTACAATAACATTTAAAAACGCAGAGTTATGTTTTATACATATGAGTAAATCAAAATACAGCCCTCCAAAATTTTATAAGATAGAACAATTAAAAAATAAACTACTATATTCATCCACTTTTGTAAGAAGAAACTTATTATAATATGTATGGAGAAGATGTACCGGAAAATACTCCTGTGGATTATATAGACCTTGCAGTATTGAGTGAAAGATTAAAAGGAACAGGAACACAGCCATTCCACGGTGAAACTGATGATACAGATGAAGATTATGTAGGACCATCTGTTGTAACATTAAAAGGTGAATTAACTATCGAGATTGATAATGAAGATGATTCGTTAATGTTTGTTAATAAACTGAAATCTCGTGGAGAAACATACACATCATTTGGTTCGATTGAAAATTATCATCCAATGGTTCAAACACAAGTACTAAATGGTGAATCATATGATGCTGGACTTGTATGGGCAACAATGATTGAAAAAGAAGATTTAGATGATGGAAATGTACACTTTTGTCAATTAGTTTTAGACCGATAACTGGTTTATACTATAGTTATATCAATCAGTTCTACATTACGAAGAGTACCGTTCACAATATCTAAACGATATTCATATATTTTATTATGAATTACGTTTGTTATATCTAGTGATACAGTAGGTCGAACAATATTCCACCATAATAAATCTGTATCTGCATTTAAAATATTTCCTTCCTTAGTCATTTTTTGGAACGGGGGGTACACGACGTTCTAGTTGATGTGTACCATTTGCGTTTGAATCTAACGTTCTTAATCTATATCTATCTTGGCCGGGAGTTAAATCTTTAGTTTGCCATAGTCTATCTTTGTTATTTCTAGTATATCTTGGGTTATGTCCAAAGTCTGGTAATTCAAAATCTTCAGGTAATATAATATTGTCGTATAATCCCATTAGATAGTTATTGGTTCTATCTGTATAAAATTGTTATGATATTTTTAAAGTTTTAGGACTTCAAAACGATTTCAACATCTATTTCTGTATTACAATTCCAACACTCTCCTTCTTTAATTATACTAGATAGTGAAATTTTATGTGTAAGTTCCATTCCACAACAGGGTGGTGAAATTTTATAATCTCCATACTCACTATACCCCGGTAACTCAGATACATTATATCTTTTTTTACTCATATTTGATATAAAACAATAGTACATTATATTAGTTTGGGTTGAATCATAAGACATATAACGTAGTATTATCTTTAGATATATATGGAGTTATCCGATTGTTACCTAAGTCAGAACGAAATAGAAAGCAAAATTCCAGATGAATGGTCTGTTGAAGATGAAGAATATGAAGGGCGAATAAAATTTGAATGGGTAGGTACAGGGAATCATATTATAATTCAAGATTGGGGTGAAGAAGGTTATCTATTTGCACCAATGATTGAAGCAAATAGTAAAGGATTTACAGCTAAAAGTGATTCAGCGAATCAAACAACGTTTACTACTCTAGAAGGTGCAATTAAACAATCAATCCATTTAATTAATGATTGGGATGAACAATATTCTTAATTATTTTAAGATTTGTTTAGAAATTAAGATAGAACAAAATATATAGGATATTATCGTCAAATATATTGCTATGACCGTTGCAAAATTTCAAGAAATGTTACTTCAACAGTTAGATGAATGTATCAATACAGAAATAGAAACGCATTCAAATAATATAGATGTGTTATGTGTTGAGTGGAAAGAAAATTATTACGATTCTGTTGAAACCGTTAAAGATATAAAACAAACATATCACGCCGAGCAGAATGATACAATTAAACACATATATCCTGATGATGAAATTTCATCTAATGACAGTACCGATGAAAATCCTACTATTTATTATCGGTGTGAATAATAAGATATATGGGGTCGTTATGATTATATATAAATATGACAGTTTTAAAACTAAAAACTTTTTGATACGTCAGATTTCAAAAAATCTATAAGAACGGAATTAATCCAAGACGGAGAAGTACTTAAAGTTGTATACGATAACTTTCATGCTATATCAGAACGAGCAGATGAAGATTTACCGGGAGTATCAGATATAAGAAAAGAATATGAAAATAAAACCGGTAAAAATGTAACGCAACCCGATTTAGGTTTACAAAATACTACAAGTAGTGGTCAGTCAA
>Ga0065697_1000267_pt1 | contig 17296 bp, 20 predicted proteins | sample AntLakMe24m_08um_FD_59086 | JGI IMG/M metagenome (GOLD analysis project Ga0065697, IMG submission 59086) | Hypersaline microbial communities from Antarctic Deep Lake - 24m 0.8um v2 (version 3) | ecosystem: Environmental > Aquatic > Non-marine Saline and Alkaline > Hypersaline | place: Deep Lake... | reverse complement strand
TGTAGTGGTATCACGCAACCTTGCCATGGTTGCAACCCGAGTTCAAATCTCGGCCGGTGCATTTCTCGAACATAGTGAGAGAAATCACCGAGTAACTGCGTCAGTCGACGTTTGTCTCACTTCGTTCAGTAACTCCCTTCGGTCGTGCACCGCCCAGACTCCTCGTTCGCTTCGTCGCCGGCGCTACGCGCCGGCTGCAAGAGGGACCATCGGTCCCTCTCTGCTCGCGGGGAGTCTCGGCCGGTGCGGTTTCTAACTGGTCTAGCCGAGTAGTCTCGGCTTTCTCGAGTAACTCTTCCGTGGCTGTACTGCTGCTGTCGGCGCTGTTGATCGATTATAAAGTCGCTTATAAGCGATTAACCGCGCGGAAAACCGCTTATAAATACCGCTCCGCGTATGCCCCGACTTACGCCAGGAAGACGTGACGCGGCCGGTCGGCCAGCACCTCTCGGCCCCACTGGACCGTCTCGCGGAACTCGTCGGAGCCGAAGAACGCCATCGCGTCCTCCTTGGCGTGCCACTGGCTCGCGATGAACATGTCGTTCTCGTCTTCGACGTTCATCATCAGGTCGGTCTCGACGTGGCCGTCCATCTCCGCGAGTATCTCCCCGACGTCGTCGAAGGTGTCGGTGAAGTCCTCCTGATGTTCCGGCTTGACGGTGTAGAACATCCCCATCGTGCCGAATCCGGACTCCTCGCCGGCGCGGGCGACGACCTCCGGTAGCTCCGAGAGGAAGCTGGCCGCGGTCTCGGCGGCGGAGGCCGTGTCCCAGATGGAGACGACCGCGGCGCGATCGGTCACGCGACCCTCGTACACCGCCGTCTTCACGTGGGTGCCGTAGTGGTCGAAGTTGCCGCGGAGCCCCTCGACCTCGTCGAACAACTCGTCGACGTCGGCCTCGCTGTAGAGCACAGTCGCGTACACGTCCTCGCCGCTGGGTTTACCGGCGTAGATGTTGAGATCCGCGAGCTCGCCGCGGATATCGGCGTCGGAGGGGTCGTCACCATCCTCGCCGCCGTGTCCGCCCTCCTCACCCGAATGCGGGTGGTCGCCCTCGCCGCTCGTCTCCTCCTCGCCGTGGGGGTGGTCGCCGTGTGCGGATCCGCCGCCGGAACCGGCATGGTCGTGGCCCTCGCCGTGAGCGTGTCCGTGCCCGTCCTCGGTATCTCCGGTATCGCCGTCGCCCGCTGGCGTCGGCACCGTCTCGCCCGCGAAGTACGCGCCCAGATCCTCGGGCGGGAACCGGCGACCGATGTAGAACTCGCCGAACTCGCCGTATCGCGAGGAGGCGGGGTCGAAGCGCATCTCGTAGACGATGTCCTTGATGTCGGTCGGGTCCGAGCCGAACAGGGTAACGCCCCACTCGTGGCTGTCGAAGCCGACGGAGGAGGCGATCACCTGCTTGATCTTGCCGGCGTACTCCTTGCCGACCTCGCCGTGGTCGGCCATGAGGTCGGCGCGGTCCTCAAAGGAGAGGTCGTACCAGTTGTACTCCTCGCCGCGGCGCTTGCTCATCGGGTAGAAGCAGACGTACTCGTCGTCGGGGATCTCCGGCGTCATTTTCCCCTCGATGTAGCGTTTGAGCCCCGTATCGACCGATTCGGGGTCCTCGAAGAACTCGTCGGAGACGTAGCCGGAGACCTCGGTGACGGAGACGTAGGAGGTCGTCCGCTCGGTGAAGTTCGCGAGCGCAGTGTCCTCGAACCGGCGCTCGATCGACGAGAGGTCGTCGAGCGTGGGGCGGAAGTGGACGAACAGCAGGTCGGCCTTGTGCCCGAGAACGGAGAACAGCCCGGAGTCGCCCTCGTCGGCGTCGGCGACCAGCTCCCGGTGTTTCAGGAAGGCCTTGCCCTCCTCGATCGCCCGTTTCCGCTCTCGCTCGGGGGCGTCTCGCCACGCGTCCCAGTCGATAGAGCGGAAGTCGTGCAGCGCGAACCACCCCTCCTCGGTCTGTGGTGCCTCGACCATACGCCGACTTGGGTCGCCGGGACTTAGGGGTTTGCGAGTCGTCGCCGTCGCGTCTCCGGGACCGAAGTCGTCTCGGTGAGTCGAGTAGCCACACGTGTGAAACCGCCAACAAGATTAATCATGATTAGCGCGTTGGTGACGCATGGCCATCGCTCGGCACGAACACGGACTACAGGCTGACCTGCGGGCGTTGCTCTCGCAGGTCCACCCGGTGTTCATGTTGCCGCCGCTTGCGGCCTCGTGGTTCGGTGCGGCCGTCGCCGGCGAGTTCGCGCTCTCGGTGGGCGCGATTCACATGACCGCGATCTTCTTCGCGGTGTATACGGCACACGTGAAGGACGGCTACGTCGACTTCCATCGGCGCGGCGAGGACGACGACCATCCGATGACGATCCGCGGCTGTCGCCTCTCCCTTCTCGCCGCCGGCGTCGGCTTCGCCGTCTGTACGCTCACGCTCGGAGTATTCGTCGGCCCGGGCGCCGCGCTCGTCACCCTTCCGACCTGGTTCATCGGGTATCTCCACGCGCCACAGCTCGATACGAATCCGCTCACCACGACGCTGGGGTACCCGAGCGGCATCGCGCTCGCGCTGCTCGGCGGGTTCTACGTCCAGACGACCGAGATGACCGCGGCGATACTCGGATTCGCGCTCGTCTTCCTCGTGACACTCGCCGGGGTGAAGATCATCGACGACGAACAGGACTACGCGTACGACAGATCGATCGACAAACGGACCGTCTCGGTACTGCTCGGCCGACCCCGAGCCCGGACGCTGGCGTTCTCTCTGCTGATGGCCGGGCTCGTCGGCGTTCTCTGGGGGACAGTCGACGGACTGTTTCCCCCGTCGGCGCCGGCCGCGGCGCTCGCGTTCGCCCCGATAGCACTGGTGGCCAGACGGGCCCGCCCGACGATCGCGACGATGCTACTGATCCGTGGCGCCTACGTCTTCCTGGCCGTCCTGATCGTGGCCGTCTGGTTTCGACCGCTGTCCGGCACCCCGCTTCCGGACATCACCGTTCTCGGGTCGTACACGTACCTCGCCACCGAGATCGTCTTCGGCGCGCTCGCGTTCGGCCTGCTCCGCTACGCCGGCGCGCTCCGTCAGTCGGCCCGGACGATCGCCGCCCTGTATCCGATCGCGTACCTCTGGGACTGGTACACGCTGGAGATCGGCGTCTTCGAGATCACGATGCGCACCGGATACGACCTGTTCGGGATCCCGATCGAGGAGCACCTCTTCATGATCGTCGTGCCGGCACTTGTCCTCGGCATTCACGAGACCATCCGGACGCTCTCGGCCGAGTCGGACGACGCGTCTCGAAGCGATACTCACAGGTGAACACGCTCGCGGTTCGACCTCGCAGTTCGACTACCGATCGCCGCGACCGAAACCCTTTCACGACGACTCAGAAACGTAGGGACGATGCGGAAAAGCGGGCCGCCGAAAGGACTGATCTCGTATCTCGTGTTGGAGCTACTCGCCGAGCGACCCCGATACGGATACGAGCTGCTGGGCGATATCACCGAAATCAGCGGCGGCCACTGGGAGCCTTCGTACGGGTCGGTGTACCCGATCCTCTACAAGTTCGAGGAGGAGGGCGTCGCCGAGCGCGTCGAGCGCGCCGACGAGCCCGACCGCAAGTACTTCGCGCTCACCGACGCGGGCCGCGAGGAACTCGTCGAGAAACGCCGCGAGATCGGTGCCGAGGCGAAGGAGTTCGGCGACGTGGTGCTCGGCTTCTACCACCTGTACGCCGCGCTCGCCACCGACGACCGGTTCGAGGTGGACGACGCCGAGGGCGAGTGGGCGTACTCCGAGCGCTACAGCGCGTGGATCGTCGAGCAGATAATCCGCCATCACGAGCGCGATTTCGGGGCGTTTGAGCGGATCGACGCCACGCCGGAGGAGTTCTCCGCGGCAGCGGAACGCGACGAGCGAGAGGAAGCGAGTGACGAAGCGACCGAGGGAGCCGAAGGCGGCGCTGCGGACGGCGAGGAGTCGAACACGGACGATTCTGAGGACCCCGAGTCCGCGTCGTCCGGAGCGGTGGACTAACGGAGCACGCGCCCCCTCCCCCGGAACGGACCCCGCCGGCCGCCCCCGTCCCGAAAGTCTATACGGGTCACCCGTGTCTATCCGGACAATGTCCACCGACGAACCGTCCGTCCCAATCGTGTGTACCGACTGCGAGACGGAAACCAGCGTGCCGCTGTCCGACGTGGCGGACGCGCTCGCCAAACACAACGACGGGAAACACGACGGAGAGGAGATTGCGGAGGTCGACCCCGCGCTGAAAGACCAGCTCGCAGACCTCGTTGCAGAGGACCTCGGACTCTTCGACGAAGCCTGACGGGGAACGCGGAGACGAGAAACGCAGAAACGGCGAAAACCGCGAGAACGACCCATCAGAGATGGGAGGTGTCGCGGAGCGCTCGTCAACTCGTCGCGGGGCCGCGAGACGCGGATCGCCGGGAGCCGGCCCCGGCCGCAAACGCGAGTCCCGCGGGCGGTCCGTTCGCGGGCGCGGTCAGTCGTCCTGCGCGAGCGCACCCTTTGGATGCCCCTTGTGCTGGAGATTTCGATTATCGCGCTTTCGCGTTGCCGTCGCGGGAATGACTTTGTCGACCTCATCGAGCGGACGCCCGGTGTAACCGTGGTCCGGGTGTTCGGCGCAGTGGGCCATCGCGTCGTGAGACCCCTCCCACGGCCCCTCGTCGCAGTTGTCCGCCGTGCAGACGAACACTATGTCATCGGACATGTTGACCGAGTGTTCCGACCGGGCCTATAAAAACGTCACAACCAAATTATCTGGAGTGATAATCCTTCGGGAGCGTCGAAAAGACGACTTCCGCAGACCCGACGCTCAGTCGCTGAGTGCCGGAGCGACTGACAGTTCGACGCTCGTTCCGTCGTTTCGGCACGCTTCGAGCGCGTGTTTGGCCGCGAATCCTGCCTCGTGGGCGGAGGCACCGCGACCGACGCCGACCTGCAGTTCGATGTCGACGTCGTCGGCCACGTGCGCGACCGTGTCGGCGAACGCCCCCTCGGGGAGGTCCGGACAGACGGCGACGACGTTGTCGCCGCCGACGAAAAACGAGAGGGCGCCGTGGGATTCTCGGAGGTATCGCGTCAGCGAGCCGTAGGCACGCTCGATGTTGAGGAACGTGTCGAACTCGTTGAGGCGGTCGGTGTACTTCCCGGTCACGTTCACCACGTCGAAGTGGGCAATCTGGAGGTCCGACGGAGCCGTCTCGGTGAGGTAGTCGCCGGCGAGCACCTCGGTTCGGCTCTCGTCTTGCGCGCTCCCTTCGGTTTGGAGCAGGCGGTTCGCCGCCTCCAGGGCGTCGATCGGACGCTCTGAGACCCCGGTCCCGAGGCTGACGCTCACCGGGTAGCGGTTCCCGATCGACTCCTGGAGCGCCGCGTGGGCCGCGCCGTCGAGCCCGTTCGTCACGGCGATCATGTTGTCGTAGCGGGTGGAGAAGACGTAGGCGTCCCGCGGACCCATGAACTGGGCGATGTCGGCGAAGAGCCGCGACTGGAGGGATTGGAGATCCATTTCCCGGCGCGGCTCCGGCGTCACCGTCCACGGCCCGTAGTTGTCGATCTGGATCAGCGTCACCTGAGTCGTCGTCACAGTGATTCCCGATTGGGAACGACCCCGCTTTACGCTTCCGTTATCCCGAAGATGGAACGGGTACCGGATGTGAAATAACGGTGATCGAGTTCGAAAGGGTGGGGGTGAGGCGGAAGGGCGAGCGCGATGCGGATAGGGCGAGAGCGATGCGGAAGAGGAAGCGGCGCAACCCCTACCATTGTGGCGCCCTGAGCCGTCGCATGAAGTTCAGCGGCGCCGTCCTCGACGTGGACGGTACGGTCGTACGAGGCAACGATCCGATCCCCGGCGCGCCGGCGGGTTACCGGCGGCTCCGCGAGGCCGGGGTCGAGACGCTGTTTGTCTCGAACAACCCGACGAAGACCCCGCCGGCGTACGTCGACCGGCTCGGAACCGCGGGCTACGAGATCAATCCGGACCAGGTGTTCACGGCCGGAACCGTGACGACGCGGTACCTGCGCGAGCGCCACGCGGACGACGAGCTGCTGTGTATCGGCAGCTCGGGGCTGCTCGACCAGTTCGAGGCGGCCGGGCTCGCGACGACCGACGACGTCGACGCCGCGGACGCGCTCGTGGCCTCGATCGATCGAGAGTTCGATTACGACGACCTCTGTACGGCGCTGTGGGCACTCGACCGTGACATCCCCTTCATCGGCACCGACCCCGACGTGGTCATCCCGGCTCCCGAGCGCGACGTGCCGGGTTCCGGGGCCGTGATCAACGCGATCGCGGGCGTCGCCGAGCGCGAGCCGGACGCGGTCCTCGGGAAGCCCTCGGAAACAGCGATCGAGATGGTCCGCGAGCGACTGCCGTACCCCCCCGAACGAGTGTCTCGTCGTCGGGGATCGGCTCAACACCGACATCGCGCTCGGCGAACGCGCCGGGATGACCACCGCACTGGTGCTGTCCGGCGTCACGAACGAGGCGGCCGTCGCGGACGCGAGCGTCTCGCCGGACTACGTGCTCGACGATCTCGGGGATATCGACCGCGTCATCGGCTGAGAGTGGGCACATCGACACGGCCGACCCCTCAGGTGTTGATCGCGGCGTCGACCACTTCCGCCTCACGGGTAACATTTATATTGAATAGTTGCTTCCATCAAAGTATGAGAGAGGTTACCTCACACGAGAACGAGACGGGAGACGACGAGGAGGACCCGGAGCAGGCCGTTCGCGTGATCGAGGGACACGCAGTGCAGTTCAACGAGTACCGCTACTGATTCGTCGAGTTACCGAACGGCTGCGCGACCGCGGCGAGCGTTCCCCGACGGCGACGGGGCAGTGTCGGGACCGTTAAGTGCGCGTCCCAGGTATCCGAGGGTGTGATACGGAGGCTTCGACGGGCGAGTATCTTTGCCGCGGTGGCCGCGGTCGCCGTCCTCGCGCCGGCACTCGGCGACGCCGCCGCCGTGCCGTTCCTCGCCGCCGCCGGCCTCGCCTTCTTCGGGGTCCGCGACGGCAGATGGTTTGAAACGCTTGCTTTGCGCGGTGACCGCGAGGAAGAGCGCCTCTACGGATTTGTCGCGTTCGCGCTCGCCGCTGCCGGTCTCGCGCTGTTCGCCTCCCTCCCCCGCGCCCCGCTCCCGTACGAGGCCTTCGCCGCGGCAACGCTCGCGGTCGGCGGCGGTCGCCTCGGTCGTACAGTCGTCGCCGGACGCGCCACCGACGAGTTCCCCCTCGTGGCGGGATACGTCGCCGGCGGGACGCTCGGCGCTCGTCGCGGGACAGGTCGGCGTGCTGCTCCAGACCGACAGGGCGGGCCTCGTCGACGGCCTTCCCGAACTCGTCTTCCTTGCGGCCGTGGCTGCGCTCACGGCGGCGCTCGTCAGATCGCTCGTGTTCGACCGAGACGCCCACATCACGGTCATCCTCGTTGCGTTCGCCGTCTGGGGATTCGTCGCGCTGGACCCGGCGGTCACCGCCTCCCTCGTCGCCTTCGGGCTGGCGGTGACCGGCGCGCTCGGCTACGTCTCGTTCGCGCTCGGCACGGCCTCTGTCCCCGGTATGCTGACGGGCGTGTTGTCCGCGCTGCTGGCCGTCGTCCTCGGCGGCGTCGGCTGGTTCGCCACGCTCATGTCGTTTTACGCGATCGGCGGGTTGGCGTCGAAGTACCGCTTCGACGAGAAGGCGGACCGAGGCGTCGCACAGGAGAACGAGGGCGCCCGGGGCACCGGGAACGTGCTGGCGAACTCCGCGGTCGCGCTCGTCGCCGTCGTCGGCTACGCGGCGACCGCCCACGTCGGCGTACCGGGTGCGCTCTTCGGCTTCGCGTTCGCCGGCGCGACCGCGACCGCGATGGCGGACACGCTCTCCTCGGAGATCGGCGGGCTCTACGACGGTCCTCGGCTGGTGACGACCCTGAGCCGAGTCGAGCCGGGCACCGACGGCGCGGTGACGTGGCAGGGCGAACTGGCCGGGCTCGCGGGCGCGCTCCTTGTCGCCGGCCTTGCTGCGTTCGGGATGCCGATTGGCGACGCGATCGCCGGCGGGGGGATCGTCGTCCTCGCGGGCGTCGCGGGGATGACCGTCGACAGCCTCCTCGGCGCGCTGATCGAGGGTGAGCGGATCGGGAACCAAGCGGTGAACTTCCTCGCAACGCTGTCGGGGGCGATCGTCGGCGTCGCCGCTGCCGTCGCGCTCGGGGTGGGGCTGTGAGATGACGGGGGAGTCACCTGGGGACCGCCACGCCCCCGACCCCAGAGTCCGCGCCGCCCGCCCAGCCGACGCCAACCAGATCCGGGGGCTACAAGGCCACCTCCGACAGCCCAATCCGGACCTGCTGGAGTACGGGCTCGCGGTCGGGTCGGCACTCGTCAGCGTCGCCGACGGCCGGGCGGTCGGCTACCTGCTCCCGGTCGACGCGCCGAACCGCCCCGGCGTCCATCTCGCCGAGCTTGCCGTCGCTCCCGACTATCGCCGGAAGGGGCGCGCTCGCGGGTTGCTCTCGGCCGTCCTCGCCGACGCGACCGGTCCCGTGACGCTACAGGCGCACCCCGATAACGACGCCGCGCTGTCGCTGTACGAAGAACTGGGGTTCGAGGTCGTCGACCGGCGCGCCGACGCGTACGCCGACGGCGACGCGCTGGTGTTGCGCCGGGAATGAGGGCGGAGGCGCGCTCTCGTCAGGCGTCCGACGCCCTCGCCGCGTGGGGACAGACAAAAGGCCTATTCGAGCCCCACGCGTCCGGCGAGACATGACCGACGCCGACGCGGATCAGGGGGCTATCGAGGTTGACTTCGGCGACGACGGCCTCGTCCCGGCGGTCGCGCAGGACGCCGATTCGGGCGAGGTGCTCATGCTCGCGTACGTCTCGCCGGAGGCACTCGAACGCACCCGCGAGACGGGCGAGGCGCACTACTACTCGCGGTCGCGCGACGAACTGTGGCACAAGGGCGGTTCCTCGGGGCACACCCAGGAAGTCCGCGAGGTGCGAGTCGACTGCGACGCCGACACCCTGCTGTACCTCGTCGACCAGAACGTGGGGGCGTGTCACACGGGGCACCGCTCGTGTTTCTACCGGACAGTCGACGGTGAACACGTCGGCGAGCGCGTCTTCGACCCGGACGAGGTGTACTGATGCCGGGTGGGGACGCCTCCGACCCCGTCCGCGAAGCCGGCGAGGCGGCCGCGACGCTGCGCGAGCGGTACGACGAACTCGCCCGGATCGAGGCCCGGATAGCCGACCTCGGTCGGGATCGGATCGAGACCGCCGCCGACGCGTACCGCCGGGCGCACCGCGTGCTTGATCAGTACGAGGAGGACGCGGTCGGCACCGGCGACTTCGGTTCGTACGTCCAGTTCCGGGGGGAGTTCGGAGAGGCGGTCGACGCCGCCGACGACGCGCTCGCGGCCGACGCGTTCGCCGCTGCGGACGATGCGGTCGACAAACGCCGGCTCTCGGAGACCGACTTCGCCGCCGCCCGCGACGCGTTGGAGCCGGCTGGCAACTACGTCGACCTGCTCGCCGACCGCGACGAGGCCCTCGACGACTACCGGGCCGCGCGCAAGGCCGCGAGAGAGGCCCGGAAGGCGCTCGACGCCCGGCTCGACGACCTGCGCGAGGTCGCCGGGATGGCCGACGCGGACCTCGACGCCGACGTGGACCGGCTCCGAGAGCCGATCGAGTCGTACAACGACGCGGTCCGCGAGGCGTTCGACTCCTTTTATAAATCGGCGTCGGCCCGAGACGTGTTCTCCTTCCTCGACCGCGCCGACGGCACCCCGTTCGTCGACGCGGACGTGCCGCCGACTGACCTGCGCGAGTACGTCACCGACTACGACGCAGGCGAGGAGCCCCTTCCGACGCTGTTGGAGTACGCCGACTACTCGAACTCGAAGCTGGAGCACTACGTCGACGATCCCGGCGCGCTCCGGACCGCGGTCGCGGTCCACCGCACCTACGTCGAGCGGCTCGACGCCGAGCCGCTGACGCTCGACTGGCCGCCGGCGGGCGGCGACGAGCTGGCCTACGAGATCGACGAGCTGATCCCCCTCGTCTCGCGGGTCGCCGACGACGAGACGGTGGCGACGCTCCGGTCAGTCCGCGACCTCGCGCGCGACGAGGAGTACGACCGGCTCCGCCGGGCGGCCGTGGTGCGCGACGCGCTCGACGAGCCCGAGCGAGGCCTTTTAAAACGGGGCGTTATCGACGACCGGGTTCGCGAGGCGGAGCGAACCGTCTCGATCGCCGAGGACGTGCTGGCGGAGACGAAACGGGAGTAGCCCTTTTAAGCTGCGGCGGAGCAGGAGGAGCCGAACCAGCGCGCGGTGCGGCTTTTTAAGAACCGGCGGCGCAGACGTGCGGACATGACGAGATTCGACGCCGCGACCGAGGGAGAGCGGCTGAAGCTGTTCGCGGACGCGGCGACCGCTCACCGCGCCCGATCGAGCGAGGTGATGACTGTCGACGTCGACCCCGACAGCGACACCACCGGCGGCGGCGAGGTGCCGCCGTGGATCCAGCTCGCGGGCACGGAACTCATCCTCGACTGTACCGACGCGGAGCTAGACCTGTTGAAGGACCTGCTCGGCGAGTTCCCGGAGTTCCGGATCGACGAACTGGTGAGCCCGGAGGAGGCCGAGGGGACGAACGCCGTCGTCACCGCCCGGTCGGACGCGAACCGCGTGGCAGGGTTCGTCGAGCGCGCGTTCCGCGAGGTTTACGGACTCGACGACGACTACCGGGCGTGGGTGACGGCGATTTAAAAGGGAGTAGAGATCGCCCCCGACGGAAACGGCTATCCGACCGCGCGCGTTCGGTCGGGTATGCCCACCGAGACGGAGCGGATGCTCGCGGGGGAGCCCTACGACCCGAGCGCGCCGGAACTGGTCGCCGACCGGGAGCGCGCCCGCGACCTCGCTCGGCGATACAACGCGACGAGCGAGGCGGAGGGACGCGAGGCGCTCTTACGGGAGTTGTTCGACGCGGTCGGCGACGACCCGGTCGTCCACCCCTCGTTCCGGTGCGACTACGGCTACAACGTCGCGGTCGGCGACGGCTTCTTCGCGAACTACGGCTGCGTGTTCCTCGACAGCAACCCGATCGCGTTCGGCGATCGATGTCTGCTCGGGCCGGGCGTTCACGTCTACACGCCGACGCATCCGATCGATCCCGAGGAGCGCGCGACCGGCCGCGAGCGCGCCGAGCCGGTGACCGTCGGCGACGACGTCTGGATCGGCGGTCGCGCCGTGCTCACCCCGGGCGTGACGGTCGGCGACGGCGCGGTGATCGGCTCTGGCGCGGTCGTCACGGACGACGTGCCGGACCGCGTCGTCGTCGGCGGGAACCCGGCGCGGGTGATTCGAGAGATCGAGTAGAATCGAATAGAGTCAGTCGAGCGCGTCGGCGAGAACGGGCGCGACGCTGACGACGCTGCAGCCGCGTTCGAGCGTGTCGCTGCCGACGATACGGTCGACGCCGGCGCCGCGGAGCTTCGTCACGGCGTTGGCCGCGAGCATGGGGTGGACGCAGGCCGCGAGCACCCGCGCCGCGCCGCGGTCGTTCAGCACGGCGACGGACTCGCTCATCGTTGACCCGGTGGCGACGATGTCGTCGACGACGACCACGTCCCGTCCCTCGACGTGGGCGTCCGACGGCGACACCTCGATCTCGCCCGTGTCGCGGTCGCGGTGCTTCTCGAAATAGTCGGTCTCGCCGGTGCCGTACGCGTCCCGGACCGTCTCGGCGATGCGGATCGCGCCCTCGTCGGGCGCGAGGAACAGCGGGTCCGCGAGGTCGGTCGGGAGCGGCTCCGCGAGCACACTGGCGGCGTCGACCGTCTCGACCGGCACGTCGTAGAAGTCGGCGACGCCGGCCTCGTGAGGGTTGACGAGGACGACCCGGTCGGTGCCGGTCGAGACCGCCCGCGCCATTGCTCGCGCCGAGACGGGCTGGCCATCGCCGAACGACTCGTCCTGTCGGGCGTACCCCATGTAGGGAATCACCGTCGTCACACGCTCGGCGCCGGCCTCGCGGACGGCGTCTTGTAGCTGGAGCAGTTCGACCCACGCCGCGTCGGAGTCGGTCGCGGCGACGATCGTCGCCTCATCGTCGTCGAAGTCGGGCACTGCGGCGAGCCCCTCGCCGTCCGGGAACCGGTCGTAGGTCGGCGTCGCCAGCGGCCGACCCGTCTCCTCGGCGAGCGTGGCCGCGAGTAGCTGTGAGCTGGATCCGGGTACGATCATGGGCGTTCGTACCCCAGACACCGGTAAACCAGTTTCCTTACTCGCCCGCCTCGCGGAGCGGCCGCCGACCGAGCCCCACGCGAGCGTGTGACGCACCGCGGTCACAGGGGCGGATATTTACGCGAGCGGCGGATACGACGCCGTAATGACCGAAACAGGAGACCGAGTCGGTCTCGCCTGCCCGTCGTGTTCGCCGGGCGAGGAGACCGTTCACGAAGTGTTGCGTCCCGGCGGGCAGGCCACCGTCCGCTGTACCGACTGCGATCACACGTACAAAACCGAGATCCCGGAGGAGGAGACCGTCGGGCTGACCGTCATCGTCTCGCAGGACGGCGAGTCCTTCTCGACCGAGATGGACGTGCCCGCGGACACCTACGTCTCCACGGGCGAGGAGTTCGTCGTCGACTCCCCCGACGCCCTGATGCAGGTCCGGGTGACCGGGATCGAGGTCGGGCCCGAACAGCGCGTCGAGGAGGCCGACATCGAGGACGTCGAGACGCTGTGGACCCGCGCGGTCGACAACGTCACCGTCCCGGTGACGCTCCACCCGAAGGACGGCAACGCTGACCAGACGCGCTCGCTGCGAGTGAACGTCCCCGGCGACTACGAGTTCACCGTCGGCGAGACCGTCGAGTTCGGCGACGAGGAGTTCGTCGTCGAGGGCGTCCAGATCCGCGAGGACGCCCCCGAGTACCGCCACGAGAAGCTGGACCACGACGGCGACTTCGCGTACGCCAAGGACTGCAAGCGGGTGTACGCCCGCGACGAGAGTCTGACGGCGTGGTCGGCCTGGTAGGCGGGAAGCGGGTTCGGGTCGAGCGGTCGCTCGTCGAGACAGTTTCTTCGAAAAAACGGTGGCACCGATGGGGGTGACCCACATCGAACACCGTCTGTCAGTTCGACCGCGGCGTGGTCGAAGCGGCGTTAGATGACGCGGTTCTGCAGGTAGTCGAGGTGTTTCGCGTTGTAGACGATCTTGACCTCGTCCGTCGCCGGACTGCCGATGCAGGTCAGGCGGACGTTCTTCTCTTCGACTTCCTCGTCGGAGAGGATCTGCTGCATGTCCATCTCGATGTCGCCCTCCATGACGATGGAGGCGCAGTTCGCACAGGCGCCGGCGCGACACGAGAAGGGCCAGTCGTAGCCCTGTGCCTCGGCGGATTCGAGGATGTATTCGCCCTCGATTCACGTCGAGGCTACCGTAATCCTCGGCGTCGAGGTCCGCGTCAGCGGCCTCTTCGAACAGGTCGTCGTCGTCCATCGACCAGCCGTGGTCGTCGAGCACTTCGTAGTTGAGGTATTCTACTGTGGGCATCACCTGCCGGTTTGATGCCCACCTCATTAGGCTTTGCTGTTCCGCGCTTTTCTCTGGAGATCCGACCGCCCTAAGCGTCAGAACACGTTCGTTTTCCACACATCGGTATGTTATCACCACTGATACATCGTGAGTAACAGTAAATAGCCGAGAGGCGCAAGCAGGATTCGATGGAAGAGTCCGTCGTCGCCGACTTTGTCGGCCGCGTCCACACCTCCGGTCTGGGAAGCGGCGAACCCGTGACGGGCCGCGTCCTCCTGAGCCAGCGCCGGCTCGTGCTTGCCACCGACGACATGAAGACGACTGTCCCCCTCTCGAAGGTGTTCGACATCGTCGTCGGCACCGTCCCCGGCGACCTCCAGTCGTTTTTCAGCGACAGCGTCACCGTCGCCTACGAGCAAGGCGGCGACAGGTGTACGGCCCTCGTAGAGGGTGAGCCGGACGACATGGAGCGGTTCACCCGACTGCTGTTCAAGGCCCTGTTGCGCGGCGTGACGGTCACAGTTCGTCACCCGGCGAAGCTCGGCGGGCGCGTCACGGACGCGGCCGACCACACCGCGTCGATCAGCCTCTCGCCGGGCGCGATCGGCTTTGCCGACTGCCCCGACCCGTTCACGGTCGAGCTGTCCTCCGTCATCGACTACGAGCGGACCAACCGCACGATCGCCGGCACCAAGCGCCCCGCGCTCGTATTCCGCCACGTCCCGGATACCCAGACCGTGACGTCGATCGCGACCGTTCCCGACAAGCGAACCCTCAACGTGCTCGGCCGGTACATCAAGCTGGAATACGACGAGGTGATGGAAGACGTCGAGGCGTTCGACCCGACGGAGGAACAGCTGGAGATTCTCGTGTCGATCTACTCCGCCGGCGGCGAGGCGAACATCGCCGACGTAGTCACCGGCGACGTCACCCAAACGGAGATGATCCTCGACACGCTCCGCGAGGAGAGCCTCGTCGTCGACGGCGACGCGGGCGCCGCGCTCACGCGGAAGGGACAGATGATCGTCACCTCGTACATGGAGTCGGTCAACTCCTAGCTGACTCTCTCCCCGTATTCCGGTTAGATCCGTATTTGGCCCCGAATGGGGGAAGTTAGACCGTATTCGGCCCCGAACGGGGGAAGTTTCATCCCCGTGCGCGTGTAGGTAGTTCACATGACAGACGACCACCACGGGCGGTCGACGCGGCTCGACGCCGTGGTCCGCGAGCAGGGAATCGACGCGCCGGCCGGAGAATCCCCGGCTAGCGTGTCCGATTCCGGCGCCGGGCCGCGGGTCGCGCATGTGCCCAAGCCGCACGTCCACGACACCTTCTCCGTTGAGGGGATCGACACGAAGCGCCGGGAGGGGCTGTTGGAGGCTGTCCTCCGCGATTGCGACGGTGTGAGCGCCGCGTCGGCGACAGCGCGGAACGACACCGTCGGCGTCCACCACGACCCGTCGGTGTCCCGTGGTGACCTTCAGGAGATGCTGGAGGCGTGCGGCCTCGTCGTCGATCCGGCGGACCGAGCGTTCGAGATCCGCCGAGCCTCGCAGTTCGCGTCGGCCCGCGTCGCCGTCGCCGTGCTGTTCGGGCTGATGGTCGCGACGCCGTACATCGCGGTGTTGTACCCGACCCGGCTCGAGTGGCTGTTCTACGACCCCCTCACGGTCGCGTACCTGCAGTCGCTCCTCGACTCGCAGATGGCGACACACTTCTTCGTCAACCTCGGCGCGCTCTCCGGGATCGCGTTCCTCGTCGCCTGCGGCCCGATGATCAAGCGGTCTCTCGCCGCGGCGGCCGCGGGGCGAGTGACGAACGAGAGCGTGTTCGTGGCGAGCGTCACCGCGCTGTTCGCGTACAGCACCGCCGCCGCGTTCACCGGCTTCGACGGGGTTGTCCACTACGACCTCGTCGCCTACGCGGTCGTCGGCGCCACCCTCTGGACCCACTTCGGCGCCGCGGACCCGGCGGCCGAGGGGCGCGGCGCGGTCGACGCCGACGCCTCGGACGGCGACATCGCGGACAACGACCCGGTCGCGATGACCGACGGTGGACGGTAGTCGGCTGTTTATCCCTTTTTCAGGTTTTCGCTGTCCGGCTCCGGTTCGACACCCTCGATGGCGACCGCGTCGCCGACCGCGAGCGTCGAGCCCCACTCCTCATCCGGGACGACCGTGTTGACCATGAGCCGGAAGTCGTGGTCGAACCGGTCGCTCTCGGTCCACGCCGGGAGCGTCTCGCGGCGCTTCCGCAGGAACGTCTCGCGGAACCCGTCGATCTCGTCGCCTGTGTCCGGGTCACGCGAGGGGACGACGCACCGCTGACACGGATTGACCCCGAATAGCTCGGTCGCTCCGATCGAGACGCGCACGGCCTCTCCGTGGTCGGCGAACAGCCGGTCCTCCCAGAACGCCGGGCAGTCGTCGAGCACGAGGTTCGGCCGGAGCCGCCGCCGCATCTCCGTTGCGTCAGCAATCTCGTCGAACCACGAGGCGACCGTCTCCAGCGTCGCCCGCGAGACGACCGTCGGCCCCGGCGCCGCCCGGTCGTCTGGGAGCCCCCCGTTCGGCTCGCGGACAAGGTCGACGCCGTAGCCGAGGTACTCGCCGACCCACGTCGCCAGCGCCTTGCTGTCCTCGGGGAGCGCGAAGGTGCGCTCGCCCGCGGCGGCCCCAGTCTCGGGACGCGCCGGCCGCGAGAGGGTGACCGCGGTCGGCGTCGCGTCGGCCGAGCCGACACGTTCGTAGCGCGCCAAGAGGCCGTGGACCGCCGGCTCGCGTTTCCCGTTGACGTAGCCACCGTCGCCGCCGACTGAGGTCGTGTGCGGGTCGACGCCCGCTTCGACGAGTGCGTACGAACGGTCGCCGCGGAGGGCGCCGTTCGGCCCGAGTTCGGCGCGGTCGACTGCGGCGCCGTCGTTCGACTTCAGCGGGTACGCGACGAGCGCCGCGATGCGTGCCATACCCGCGGTTCGGGGGGGCGACGAGAAAAGGGTCCGGAAGGGGGTAGGGTAAGAGCGAAGCGGCTTACTCTTCGTTGTCGGCGTCGGTGGCTTCGTCGTCGGCGTCCGCGTCTGCGCCCTCTTCCTCGTCACCCTCGTCGTCCTCTTCGACCGTCAGCCCGGCCGCCTCGAACGCCTCGGTGACCTCCTCGACGGGGACGGTCCGGTAGCCGTCGGCCTCGGTGACCGTGGCGACGGCCAGATCCGTCGGCTCGAACTCGTCGTCGTGGGCAGCGAGCGCGGCGATGGCGAGTTCGACGCCAGCGTCGAGCGAGAGCTCCTCGGTCCAGTTCTCTTCGAGGTGGCCCTGGATGTCGGAGCGGCCGCCGCCGATGACGGTCGCCTTCCACTCGTTGGGGGTCCCAGAGGGGTCGGCGGCGAACAGACGCGGCTCGCCGTTGTCGATGCCGCCGATGAGTAGCGCGGCGCCGTACGGCCGGGTGCCGCCGCGCTGGGTGTTCTCCTGAATGTGGTCGGTGACGAACTTCGTCAGCGTCTCGACGCCGACGGGCTCGCCGTAGCGCAGGCGGTTCCCCTGCGACTGGCGGCGCGCGAGGTCGATCAGCTGGCGGGCGTCGGCGACGTGGCCGGCGCTCGCGGTGCCGAGGTGGTCGTCAAGCTTGTGGAGCTTCTCGATGCTCTCGGCCTCCATCAGCGTCGAGGAGGGGCGGGACATCGCGACGAAGACGACGCCGTCGGCCGTCCGGACGCCGACGCTCGGCGC
>Ga0065697_1000440_pt1 | contig 17310 bp, 17 predicted proteins | sample AntLakMe24m_08um_FD_59086 | JGI IMG/M metagenome (GOLD analysis project Ga0065697, IMG submission 59086) | Hypersaline microbial communities from Antarctic Deep Lake - 24m 0.8um v2 (version 3) | ecosystem: Environmental > Aquatic > Non-marine Saline and Alkaline > Hypersaline | place: Deep Lake... | reverse complement strand
GTTCTAAGATGGCAGAGCGTTACTCCTCGTTCAACTCCGGCGGTCGGATGTGGCTGCTCCAGCGCGTCACGGCGGCGTTCCTACTGATCGTGCTGGCGTTCCACTTCTTCCTGCTCCACTTCGTCCACCACGCGGACGAGGTCACGCTCGCGGCCAGCTCGGCGCGGATGGAGCAGCTGAGCTACTACTCGCTAATGGTGCTGTTCCTCGTAACGGCGACGTTCCACGGGGTCAACGGCGTATACAACGCCCTCATCAACCAGGGGCTGACCGGCACCAAACGCACGGTCGTCAAGTGGACGCTCGTAGCCGCGAGCGTCGTGCTGCTGTTCCAGGGGATTCGGACGGCGAACGCGTGGGCGGGCGGCTTCCCACTGCTCTGAACTATGAGTACGCAGACACCGACACAGACTGAGGAATCGACCGAAACCGACGCCGAGACCGAGGTGCCCTCGAAGGGCGACGAGCGTCGAGAAGAAAAGCGACGACGCGCCGCCGAGGAGCGCACGCGTCGGCAGGCCGAGGAGGCCGANNAGGCCGCCGCCGANGAGGAGACGNTCGAGCTGAAGGTGTTCCGGTACGACCCCGAGATCGAGGGGAAACAGGAGCCCCGGTTCGACACGTTCCACGTCCCGTTCACGAAGGGGATGACCGTCCTCGACGCGCTGATGTACTCGCGGGACACGTACGACTCGTCGCTTACGTTCCGGCACTCCTGCCGGCAGGCCGTCTGCGGCTCGGACGCGATGTTCGTCAACGGCGGGCAGAAGCTGGCGTGTAAGACCCAGATAGCCGATCTCGAACAGCCGATCCGCGTCGAGCCGCTCCCGCACGCCGAGGTCGAGAAGGATCTCGTCGTCGACTTGGAGCACTTCTACGACCAGATGGAGGCCGTCGAGCCGTACTTCCAGACGAACGAGTACCCCGACGGGGAACTGGAAGAACAGCGCCAGACGCGGGAGAACCGCGAGAAGATCAAGATGTCGACCCGGTGTATCTGGTGTAGCGCGTGTATGTCTTCGTGTAACATCGCCGCCGGCGACAACGAGTACCTCGGCCCCGCCGCGATCAACAAGGCATACCGGTTCGCGATGGACGAACGCGAGGGCGAGGAGATCAAACAGAAGCGGCTGGAGATCATCGAACAGGAGCACGGCGTCTGGCGGTGCCAGACCCAGTTCTCCTGTACGGAGGTGTGTCCGAAGGACATCCCCCTCACCGAGCACATCCAGGAGCTGAAACGCGAGGCCGTCAAGAACAACCTGAAGTTCTGGTGAGCGTGGTGGACACGCTCAAGGGACTCCAAATCTAACGAGATACCATACAACAATGCACGAACACGACGTTATCGTTGTCGGCGCCGGGGGGGCGGGACTCCGGGCGGCGATCGCGGCACAGGAAGCGGGGGCCGACGTGGCCATCGTCTCGAAGCTCCACCCGGTCAGATCGCACACGGGCGCGGCCGAGGGCGGCATCAACGCGGCACTGCGCGACGCCGACTCATGGGAGGACCACGCATACGACACGATGAAGGGGTCCGACTACCTCGGTGACGCGCCGGCGGTCGAGGCCCTCTGTCGGGAGAGTCCGGAAGAGGTCATCCGGCTCGAACACTGGGGAATGCCCTTCTCCCGCGAGGACGACGGACGCGTCTCCCAGCGACCGTTCGGCGGGCTCTCCTTCCCCCGGACCACGTACGCCGGCGCGGAGACCGGCCACCAGATGCTCCACACGATGTACGAGCAGGTGGTCAAACGCGGGATCACGGTATACGACGAGTGGCACGTGATGGAACTCGCCGTCACCGACGAGGACGACCCGGCCGACCGGACCTGCCACGGCGTCGTCGCCTACGACATTCAGAGCGGCGAGATCAGCGGCTTTAGCGCCAAGAACGGTGTCATTCTCGCGACCGGCGGGATGGGACAGGTGTTCGATCACACCACGAACGCGGTCGCAAACACCGGCGACGGCGTCGCGATGGCGTACCGCGCGGGCGTCCCGATGGAAGACATGGAGTTCATCCAGTTCCATCCGACGACGCTCCCGTCGACGGGCGTCCTCATCTCCGAGGGTGTCCGCGGTGAGGGCGGTATCCTCTACAACAGTGAGGGCGAGCGCTTCATGTTCGAGCACGGCTACGCGAACAACGACGGCGAGCTCGCTTCCCGTGACGTGGTCTCCCGCGCCGAGCTGACCGAGGTCAACGAGGGGCGCGGGATCGAAGACGAGTACGTCCACCTCGACATGCGGCACTTGGGCGAGGAGCGCATTCTCGACCGGCTGGAGAACATCCTCCACCTCGCGGAAGACTTCGAGGGCGCAGACGGGCTCACGGAGCCGATGCCGGTCAAGCCCGGTCAGCACTACGCGATGGGCGGCATCGAGACGAACGAGTTCGGCGAGACCGTCATCGGCGGCCTTTACGCCGCCGGTGAGTGCGCCTGCGCGTCGGTCCACGGCGCGAACCGTCTCGGCGGCAACGCCCTGCCTGAGCTCATCGTCTTCGGGAAGCGCGCCGGGCGTCACGCGGCCGGCGAGGAGATGGGCGAGGCCGAGGTCACGACCGGCAAGGACGGCGAGTGGGAGCCCGCCGACTACGAGTTCGAGGTCGAGGTCGGCGAGACCGGCGGGCAGGATCCCGCCGCGGCCGACGGCGGCGCGGTGGCGACGGACCCCGATGGCGTGCTCGAAGCGGAAGTTGAGAGCGCCAAAGACCGCGTTGAGGAACTGCTCTCGCGGAAGGGTCGCAACCACGCCGAGACCCGCTCGAAGGTCCAGCAGACGATGACCGCGAACGTCAACGTGTTCCGCGAGGAGGGTCGGCTCGAGGAGACGCTTAGCGACCTCCACGAGGCGCGAGAGACGTACAAAGATGTCGCCGTCTCGGACCCGTCCCGGACGTTCAACACCGACCTCATCCACACGATGGAGACCCGGAACATCCTCGACATTGCCGAGGCGCTGACGATGGGCGCGCTCGCGCGACGGGAGTTCCGCGGCGCTCACTGGCGCAAAGAGCGCCAGGAGCGCGACGACGAGAACTGGCTGAAACACACGCTCGTCTCGTGGAACGACGGCGAGCCGGAGCTGTGGTACAAGCCGACGATCCTCGAAGGAGAGAACAAGACGTACGAACCGAAGACCCGCTCGTACTGAACCGCGATTCAGACACGATCAATCCGGATCGTTCACGGTCTCCTATCCGTCGTCGGTCGAAAGCCGACAACGGTACCGCGAGCGTGACGACGACAACGCCACCGACATCGATCGCGTTCTAACGCATTTTCGGCGCGTTTGGCCTTCTATCTCCCGCTTGCTGACTTTCGACGATCGTTGAATAGGGGGTTTATTATCGTCGAAGTCAATGGATCGAACAAGATGTTAGAGACAGAGACCGCACCCACCGCGGCGCCGGCCCTGCCGCCGGAGCTGCAGTCTCCCCGCGCGAAGCTCGTGTACCTGTATCTGACGACGAACGGCGACGCGACCGTCTCGGAGATGGGCGATTCGCTGGGCATGAAGAAGCTCTCGCTGTACAGCATTCTGAAAACCCTCCGGAAGGAGGGCATGGTCGACTGCGACGGTACCACCTACGCGCTGAACTAACGGTCCGTCTCGTTCGTTCTCGTTCGTTCTCGTTCGTTCTCGTCCGTCCCCGATCCCGCCAGCGGAGCGTTTACCAGCCCGCGGGACGCAGTGCATCCGTGGACGCGAACCAGAAAGAGCTCCGGAACCCGTTCGGGATGGACACTGACTGTGAGAACTGTCCCGAGCTGTGCGGCCCCCGCGACCGGGTCGTTCACGGTTACGGCGACGTGGGTGGTGAGTTTCTCGTCGTCGGTACGCGGCCGAGTGCGACCGCCGAGGCCAACGGTATCCCCTTCACCGGTGCGGGCGCCGGGGAGCGAGTGCAGTCGATCTTCGCCGACCTCGGGTTCGTCCGGTCGGCGCCGGACGCGACGGAGCCCGACGTGCAGAACATCTTCTTTACGAACCTAACGCGGTGTCGCCACCCCAAGCGCGAGCCGACCGACCGAGAGGTCGAGACCTGCGAGCCGTTCCTCAACGCGGAGATTCGGATGATTAATCCGCAGATCATCGTCCCCGTGGGCGAGCGACCGCTCCGCGAGCTCGCGGTCGCGTACACCACCCGGCGTCCGGACTCCTTCGATATCGACGCCGAACACGCGACGACGATCCGGGGCCGCGGCTTCGAGCTGGTGCCGATGAAGGAGCCGTCAGAGATGACCGACACCGAGGCCGACGCGTTCCGGGAACACATGCGCGAGAACGTGTTGAGTCGGGATTACCGGCAGACGAAGGGACGACAGAGTCGCTGAGCGCACCCGTCTCGCGGCCGGAGAGGTAGGGAGTCAGCGCGTCAAGCGGACGAGTCGTCGAGTTCTTCTACGTCGTCAATCGAATCGCCGAGGAGGTCGGTCGTCGCGTCCTCACTGTCCGCGCCGAACGCGCAGTCAATGAGAATGTGGCCGCCCAGCGTCGCGGGCGAGATTACCTGGTCCGCGCCGGCCCGGCGGAGCTTGTTGACGTTCTCTCGCTGGGTTACCGCAGCGACGATCCGCACGTCGGGGTTGAGTTGTCTGGCGGTGAGGATCGCGAGCGCATCCCGCGCATCGTCGTTCGTTGCGACGACGACCGCCCGGGCGCCCTGAATATTCACCCGTTCGAGCGGGTCGACGTCGCTCGGGTCCGCGGTGAATACGGGCACGTCGCGTTCGCTCAGTCGCCTCGCAGCGGTCTCGTCGGTGGTCACGACCGCGTACTTGGTCCCGTCGCGGGCGTCGAGTTCTTCGAGGATCGGTTCGGTCAGGTCCCCGTAGCCGAGCACGAGGACATGGTCGTCGAGGAGGTCGATCTGTTTATCGGTCATTTTTCCAAGCGCCTTGGAGAGCTGCGCCTCGATAGCCGGGGTGAGAATAACCCCGAGCGCCACCGCGAACGCGGCGACGTTCATCACGAGCGAGGAGAGCACGAACAACTGCGCGATGTCGGCGGCCGCGCCGGCCACCGGAGTCACGTCTCCGTAGCCGACCGTGGAGGCGGTGACGACGGTGAAGTAGAACGCGTCGACGATGGTCTCGACCCCGTTGAACTGGTCGCGGAGCGCGTACGTGCCGATCGTCCCGTACGAGATTGCGGTCACGAGCGCCGCGCCCGCAGCGAGTTGGGTCGGCGACGGCGAGAACGGCCTGTCGAATCGACCGCGATTGTACGCGAGTGCGGGCATCGACACGATCGACAACGCCACCAGCGGGAACGACAGCACCGACGCCTGCATCAGCCCCTGAATCGCGGTCAGCGGGAGTAGGACCGCCGTGGAGTACCAACCGACGCGGTAGCCGTTCCGCAGCGCGAAGCTGCTCCCGAGCATCGAGAAACCGGTTATCGTCCCAGTGAACCCGACGGTCTGGCGGACGACCGCGGGCACGTACAGGGACAGCGGACCGTCGACGCCGAGCCCCCCGATCTGGGCGAGACCGGCGAGGATCGACAGTATCGCGACCGCGAACGTCAGGAGGATCGACGCCCGCACGGTCACCCAATCACGGGTCAGCTCCATGGGATTCCGTCGCCGACGGCGGACTTAAACCCCGCGAGCGAGCGACGGAACTGGCGGCGTTTCCGTCGTCGACGGCGTCACCGGCGTCGGTACTCGCGACGCCCTCTCCGTCGACACACGTTTAACTGCGCCGCCGGTTGGAGGGCGTATGTCGCTACCCGTCGAGATCGTCTTCGGGATCTACCTCGGCATCATCACCGGGATCGTTCCCGCGCTGGTGGCCGGGGTACTCGGGTTCGTCTTTAAGTACGTGACCGACGTGACCATCCCCGGGCTCGGGGTGGTCGTCCTCGCGCTCGCGATCGCCGGTATCAACGGGGGGCTGCTCGCCCTCAATGACGAAACGATCCGGTCGTCGGAGCGTGCACCGGCGATCCTCACGGCGATCATCGTTGTGTTGATGATCTCTCTGTACGCCCACGCGCAGGGGGACCGACTCGGCGCCAGCGTCCCGAAGCGGATCTCGCTCAAACAGCTCCGGAACCGAACCCTCTCGACCGACGTGATCGAGCTTGTCGGCGGCCGAGGACGAGTCTCCGTCGAGGTGACTGGCGAGGTGAACGACATGGAGGGATACCCGCCGCTGCCGACCGAGACGCGCCGGTCGATCCTCGATGGCGACTGGACGTTCCCGGCTGACCTCCCGCTCGCGGAGCTCGAAGAGCGGTTCGCGGAGCGGTTACAGACCGAACTCGATCTGGCCGACGTGACGGTCCGGATCGACGAGCAGGCGCGTGCGACGGTGGCCGCCGCGCCGCCGACGGGAGCGCTCTCGAAGCGGGTTCCGGTCGGGAAGCGTGCGGTGTCGGTATCGGCACTCGTGCCGACCGGGATCGCCCGCGGCGACGTCGTCCGCGTGGTGACACCAGACCTCGACATTGAGGGAGCCGTGCTCGCCGCCCGATCGAGCGGAAAGCCGGAAGCGGGGGCCGCCGTGGCGCCTGCTCCCGCGTCTGCTGCCAGCGACGAGCCGGAGCCCGACGACGACCTCCGGACCGACGGCGGAGAGGAGACCGTCGCCTCCCTCCCGGCGGCGACCGCACCCACGACGACCGGCGGAGAGGGGCGGGTGACGGTTGCCGTCGACCGCTCGGAGGCGACGGCGCTCCTGCGCGCCGACCGGGGGCGCGTGCTGGTGCTGTCGCGGGGAACTCGCCGCGAGTACGAGCTCACGGCGCTGTTACGGCGGACCGGCAAGCGGTTCCGGAAGGTCTCGGTCGTCGCCGGTGGGCCGTTGGACGGGCACACTATCGGCGAGGCCGAGATCCGCGAGGCGTACGACGTGGCTGTCCTCGCGGCGCGCCACGAATCGTGGACGATCGCGCCCGGCGGGTCGCAGTCGCTGTCGGCGGGCGACGATCTGTTCGTCGTCGGGAGTCGCGACGCGCTCGACCGCTTCGTGGAGGTGGCCGCGTGATTCACGCCCTCGCCGAAACGGTTGGTGCAGACGCGGCCGTGGGCGTTGTCCGCCCTGTCACCGCCGTCGTCGCCGTCGGCTTTGCGCGGCCGCGGCAGGCGGTGGTCACCCTCGCCACGTTCGCCGTCCTCGCCGTCCTCGTCGCGGGGAGTGCGGCGCTGGCCTACCGCTGGTACTTTCGCGCGGAGATCCCCGAAGGGGTGACCGGTCTGCTGGGCGTCGCCGTCGTCGCGCTGTACCTCAACACGACCTCGTTGGGATCGATTGCGGCCGGCGACAGCCCGACACTTCTGGCGCCCGAGACCGTGTTCTTCAACGTGGTATCGCTGGGCGTCGCAGTGGTGATGGCGCCCGTCGGGAGATACGTTGGCGACCGACTTGCAGTCGATGTGTTCGCACTCTCCGGAGCCAAACAGCTCGAAGGCGAGTTGAGTGGCGTCGTGCGCGCGGTGGGACGGTTCACGGCGGTGACGCTCCCGTCGGTCGGCGAGATCGGCGACATGGACACGTACGACCCCGTCTCGCCGGAGAAGAAGGCGGAACTCGCCGAGACGACCCTCCTCTTCCCGCGGAAGCTCTCGGTGGAGGACCTCCGCGAGCGGCTCGTCGCCCGGCTCAAAGAGGAGTACGGCGTGGGCTACGTCGACATCGACCTCGGCACCGACGGGACGGTCGAGTACTTCGCGGTCGGCTCCCGCGCTGCCGGACTTGGCCCGACGCTCGCCCCGGGATCGGCGGCGATCGCGGTGGCTGCGGATCCGCCGAACAACGCCACCGCCGGCGACACGGTCCAGCTGTGGCGGGACGATCCCGAGCCGAAACACGTCGCAACCGGGGAACTACGCGGGGTCGCCGCCGACGCCGTCACCGTCGCGCTCGACGAGTCGGACGCCGAACGCCTGACCGACGAGGGCGGATACCGGATCGTGACGCTCCCAGCGGAGCCGCAGGCGGACCGCGAGTTCGCCTCCCTGCTGCGGAACGCGGACGAGACGATGGCATCGGTGGCCGTCGGGGGCGGGGAGCGACCTCGACGGGAGCACCGTCGGCGACGTCGACACCGTCGTCGCCGCGGTCCGGCCGGCCGAGGGTTCCGTCCAGCCGATCCCGCCGCGCGCGTACACGTTCGGTGCCGGCGACCTCGTGTACCTCGTCGGTCGCCCGGACGCGATCCGCCGGTTCGAGGCGGCTGCCGCGGGAGGAGTCCGGACGGCGTCTGCGGACGGGGGAGATAGCGGGAGCGTCGACAGCGAGATCGGTGATAGCGACACCGACAACACTGACGAGACCGACAACACCGACGAGACCGACAACACCGACAAGACCGAGGCCCCCGAAAATTCGGACCGGGCGCAACGCTCTTGAGTCGCCCGCGCGGGGATCTGCGTATGGAGTGGAAGCTGTTCGCCGACCTCGCAGAGATCGCCGGCGGGCGCGAAATCGACGTGGCGGCAGAGCCGGGCGACACGGTCGGCGACGCGCTCGACGCGCTGTTGGAGGCTCACCCGGACCTTCGCGATCGGGTGCTCGACGACGGCGAGGTCGCGAACCACATTAACGTTCTCCGGAACGGTCAGAACGTCCGCCAGAACGGCGGGATGGACACGACGCTCGAAGCCGGCGACGAGCTGGCGCTGTTCCCGCCCGTGAGCGGGGGCGCCGTCGGGCGGTAGATCGGTCGACAGATCGGTCGTTTCAAACGGTCGCGCGCCGCACCTCTCGCTATGAGCGACAGCGACGACGGGGGCGACCCGCCGCACGAGGAGTTCCACGAGGACCCGGTCGGACACACCCGCGCGACGGCCGGGATGACCGTCGGGGAGCTGGTCGAGGGGTACGGCGACGCGGGGATCGGCGCAGCGTCGGTCAACGAGGCGGGCGACGTGCTCGCAGAGATGTTCGCGAACGACGACTGCACCGTGTTCCTCTCGCTGGCGGGCGCGATGGTGCCCGCGGGGATGCGCCGGATCGTCTCCGATCTCATCCGAGACGGCTACGTCGACGCGCTGGTGACGACGGGCGCGAACCTCACCCACGACGCCATCGAGGCCATCGGCGGGAAACACCACCACGGTCGGACCCACGACCCCGAGAAGAGTCTCCGCGAGCACGACGAGGGGCTCCGCGACGAGGGCGTCGACCGCATCTACAACGTCTACCTCCCGCAGGAGCATTTCGCGGCCTTCGAGGGTCACCTGCGCGAGGAGGTGTTCCCGGCGCTCGAAGCCGATCCGGACGACGACGGAAACGGCGCCGTCGGCATCGCAGATCTCACACGCGAGCTCGGACGCGCCAACGCCGCGGTTAACGAACGCGACGACGTGGCCGAGGACGCCGGCGTCGCCGCCGCGGCCTACGAGTGCGATGTGCCCGTCTACTGTCCCGCCGTGCAGGATTCCGTGCTCGGGTTACAGGCGTGGATGTACGCCCAGACTGCCGACTTCACGCTCGACGCCTTAGACGACATGACGGAACTGACCGACCTCGCGTTCGACGCCGACGACGCCGGCTGCCTGCTTGTCGGCGGCGGCGTCCCGAAGAACTTCACGCTCCAGACGATGCTCGTCACGCCCCGCGCCTACGACTACGCCGTTCAGATCACGATGGACCCGGAGGCGACCGGCGGGCTCTCCGGTGCCACCTTAGAGGAGGCTCGGTCGTGGGGGAAACTGGAGAAGGACGCGCGCAACGCCTCCGTCTACGGCGACGCGACCGTTATGCTGCCGATGCTTATTGCTGCCGCCCGCGAGCGCGTGGAGTAGCACTCCGAAAGCGACGAATCCGTGACGGCGACGTTTACTTATAAATGCGATTCACGTTCATTCCCCTTCGACGCGCAGTCAGGGGAGCTAAACCGCTCGGGGCCGTACCGTGGCGTATATGCAGTTCTGTGACGACTGCGGCTCGATGATGGTCTCTCGCGACGGGGAGATGGTGTGTCAGAACGACGACTGCGGCGCCACCACCGAGCGCGACGAGGCGCTCGCCGCCGAGTTCGAGTCGACGACCGAGCAGACCGGCGACGAGGTGATCGAGACGGAGGAAGGCGCGAACTTCGAGGGGAAGCCGACCGCTAAGGACATCGTCTGTGACAAGTGCGGCCACGGCGAGGCGTGGTACACGATCAAACAGACCGGCGCCGCCGACGAGCCCCCGACGCGCTTTTTCAAGTGCAAGGAGTGCGGCCACCGCTGGCGCGGGTACAACTGACCGGCCCTGTTGGACTCCTGTTTTCAGTGCATTTTTGCCGGAAACAGCCGGCCGCTAAAAATCGCGTACTGACCGCTGGGAGTTCTATCACTTCAAGCCGGTCAGTGATAGACACTGTCCGAAGGGAGATTTTCGTCTCACTTGGACTCATGGGGGGGAATGTTTAACCACTGTCTCTGTCGAACTGATTGACATGGCTCGAACCCCCATCAGTGGAGGACCTTGAGCGTGGCGGGAGCTGTCTTCTGGGCGCTCGTTGCGCTGGCGACACTCACCAGCCTCGCCACGGCGTGGGCGCTCGGTGCCAACAGCAACTCGCCGCCGTTTGCCCCGGCGATCGGTGCCAACGCCATCTCCACGATGCGAGCGGCCTTCCTCATCGGCATCCTCGCTGCGCTCGGCGCGCTCACTCAGGGCGGAGCGATTTCCGAGACGGTTGGGGCGGGACTCATCAACGGCGTCCAAATAACGTCGCTGGCGGCGACGGCGGGACTGCTGACCGCGACCGGATTCATGGCCTTCGGCGTCTACACCGGCTATCCCGTCCCGGCCGCGTTTGCGACGACGGGGGCGATGGTCGGCGTCGGGCTCTCGCTCGGCGGCGACCCCGCCATCGACACCTACCGCCGCATCGCGCTCTTTTGGGCGCTCGTCCCCCCCGTTTCGGGCGGGCTCGCCTATCTCACTGCCACTATCCTCCGACGCGACGACATCCCGGAGACGATCGGCGTCCCGTTGCTTGCGGCAGTCGTCGGCGGTATCATCGCCAACGTCCAACTGGGCGTTATCCCCTCGCCGCCCGAGGCGAGCCAAAGTTCCATCGCAGAGTTCATTGCGCGACAGGTCGAGTTGCCGACGGTCGCCGATGTCGATCCCGTAGTGGTTCTCGTCACGCTCGCGGCCGCCGCGGCGTGGTTTCTGCTGATTCGCCGGCGGACCAATGCCTCGGTCGAGGGGGGCATCCGGACGTTCCTCATCGTCCTCGGGAGCGTCGTCGCCTTCTCCAGCGGCGGCAGTCAGGTCGGGTTGGCGACCGGCCCGCTTGAGAACCTCTACGGGGCCGAACTCGGACTACCCAGTATCGTCCTGCTCGCGCTCGGCGCAACCGGCATTCTCGCGGGTGCGTGGATGGGGGCGCCCAAACTGCTCCAAGCGACTTCCCGTGAGTACGCACAGTTGGGTGTCAGGCGCTCTATCGCCGCGCTGGTTCCCGGGTTCATCATCGCACAACTGGCCATCGCGCTCGGGATTCCGATCTCGTTCAACAACATCATCATCTCCGGCGTCATCGGCGGTGGGCTCGCTGGCGGCTCAGCGGGCGTGTCTCGTCGGAAGATCGGCGTTACCCTCGTATTCTGGCTCATCACGCTCGGTGCCTCTATCGGGATCGGATTCGGACTCTACAAGGTCTTTGCCGCGGTGCTCGGCGGGTGAGGTGATCTGGATCAGCGGACGACAGTCACGGTTGCTGGATGTCAACGAGGATGGCACGTCCCTTTCAGAAACCGTCTCGAAAACGACCGTCTGAGCGATGAGCAACGCGAGTGCATTGAGAACGGTAACGAGGCCGCCGAAGTCTATGGATGGTATGCCGACGAGTGTCTCGGCGAATCTGAGATGGAGGACCTCACCAGAACCGACTGACCGCCGTTTATAAACTGTCCTCTAGTCGCGGCCCGAAAAACGCCCCCACTTCCTCCCCCACATCACCTGCCCGCCCGACGAAGAAGTGGTCGGACTCGAATCCGATCGTCTCGATTCCCAACTCCTTGGCCCGCTCCACCACGGGCTCCCAGTCGGCCGTCGAGTCGCGGGTCGCGTACAGGATCCGCGTTGGCACGCTGAGATCGATAAGATCGTCGAGGACCGCAACCTGCGTCCACGTCGGGGTTCAGTCGCGCGGTCGGCGCGAGCGCGCAGACCCCGGCGAGTCCGGGGCGGGACGCCGCCGTGACGAGCGCGACCGTCCCCCCGAACGAGAAGCCGAACAGCCCGACGCGCTCGTACCGCTCGACCGCCCAGCCGACCGTGTTGTCGGCGTCAGTGCTCTCGCCGTATCCTTCGTCCCAGTCACCGTAGTCGAACCGAAGGCAGTCGATCCCCCGATCGGTCAGCGCGTTGCTGACGGCGGTCAGGCGCTCGTCGCCGCGGTGGCCGCGCTGTTGGGGGTGCGGCGGGCAGGCGACGACGACCGCGTCGGCCCGGGACCCGTTCCCGGTGGCGTCGCCACCGCCGTCGCTCGCGGCGGTGTCGAGGGTGGCGCGCACGTCGCGGCCGCCGGGAATGAGAACGGTTTCGCTCACGAGTTACAAGGGGGTCGCCGCGTCAGGGAACCTGCGTCACGCGATCGACGTTGTCGAGTTCGGCGAGGTCGTCCGCGAGCGCCTCCTGATCGACGTTCGCCTCGTAGTAGAAGACGAGGTCGAAGGTGCCGTCGCGGAGGAGCTGCTGGCACTCCCAGACGAACGCCTCGTCGTCGAGGGTCAGTCCTTGGAACTGGTTCGACGAGAAGTTCGTGTCGTCGTTGCCGGCCTCGATGTACGACTCGCCCTTCCCGGCGTGATCGGCGATGACCTCGTTGATCGCGACCGTGAGCTCGTGCATCTCCAAGTCCTCCTGCCCGCCGAGCGTCGTGTGGACGATACAGCCGGCGAGTTCGATGTCGCCCGGCTCCAGTAAGGCCTTCGTCCGCGTGTAGAGGTCGGCGTCGACGGTCTCGCTCATGGCCACTCATTCCCGCTCCCGCGATAAACGGGTAACGGTTCCCAATCGCTTTCTCACGCTCTGGAACTCACCGCCGCAGAGAGACGACGACCTCGCTCGCTCCGTCGTCCGCCGAACGCCCTTCGTCCGCCCCTGCGCGCTCTTCGATCGCCACGAGCCCGTCGTCCGCGAGGTCGTCGACGAGCCCGCGCAGCCACTCTCGGCCGTGCTCGCCGTCGGGCGAATAGTCGACTCGGACGCGGGGGCCGAGATCGTCGAGCGCCAGCTCGTCGTACTCGCCGAGGAGTCGGACGATCCGACCTCGGAACTGCCGACGACTTCCCTCGAAGCTCGGCTGCTCGGGCACGTCGGGCGCGGTGAAGTCGCCGGTTTCGTAGGCGTGACACCATCTCCGCCACGGACAGCCGGCCTCGTCACACCGCGGGGTCGTCCCGCAGGCGACGCCACCGAGCTCCATGATCGCGTTGTTCCAGATACGGGACTCGCCGTCGGGCATCACGTCCGATGCGACCTGCGCGAACGCCGCGTCGTCGTCCGGGACCGCGAACGCGCGGTGGAGCACCCGCTTCACGTTGGTGTCGACGACGGCGTCGCCGTTGTCGAACGCGAACGACGCCACCGCGTTCGCGGTGTACGGGCCGACGCCCATCAGCTCCTGTAGTTCCTCGGGCGTCTCCGGGAACGTCCCGCCGTACTCCCCTTCTACCTGTCCGGCGGCCTCGTGGAGGTACTTCGCGCGGTTGTTGTAGCCGAGCGAGTGGTCGGACCAGAACGCGACCACGCCGCCGCGGTCGGCCTCGGCCAACTCCTCGGTCGTCGGCCACTCCTCGACGAAGTCCTCCCACGCGGGGACGACTCGGTCGAGCTGTGTCTGCTGGCTCATCACCTCGCTGACGAGGATCTCGTAGGGGTCCTCTGTGCGTCGCCACGGGAACTCGCGGTGGTCCGCCTCGTACCAGTCGACGAGTGCATCGCGGACCGCATCGAGATCGGCCGGCAGCTCGGGGGCGTCGCCGTCGACGCCGGCCCCCGCTACGGCGGTCGCGTCCGAGTCGGTCATTACCCTCGGTCCGGTCGGCGGCGGTTTATCGATGCTGGTCCTCGCCGGGGTGCCGGTCCGTGCCGATATCGACCGGTTCCATCGAGCGCGGGTCGCGGTCGGGACCCGGGTACTCCCCCCCGACGGCCTCCGGATACAGCCTCGCTGGCGAGAACACGGTCGCGAACGCGCGCGGCTCCCGAACGCTCACCGGCATCCGATTTCGGAGTCCGGCCGCGGCCTGCGGACCCGTAAGCGACGGATCGAGGCTCACGACCTGCATCGCTCCGCCGCGGTACGCCGACGCCAGCGCCGGGTGGTCGGCCGCGGGTTGCGCCACTGGCTCGCGCCACGCCTCGACTGCTCCGCGCCAGTCGGCCGCCAGCCCGTCGTCCGCGAGCGAGGCGACCACGGCCTCGGCGTCGTCGAGGAGCGGGTCGCTGGCGACCAAAGTCGTCCACGCGTGCGAGCGTAGCGCGTCGAGCGCCTCGCGAGCCGGCCCGCCGACGAGGAGGTCGGCTGCGAGCACATCTGCGTCGGCGACGACACGGGCCGGACTCGGATCTCGGTCGACGGGGGGAAGGTCGTCGGTGTCGGAGACGTCGGAAGCGACCTCGGTAGTGGTGCCGGAGTCGTCCCCAGACGCCGATCGACGCTCGACGAGCGCCGCGTTCACCGCCTCGGCGCTCACGTCGTACTCAGCCGCCCGCTCGAAGAGATCGGCAAACGTCGTGGTCATACAGAGGGTGTCGGCAGCCACGGGTATCGGGTTTGCGGCCGGCGGTCCTCTTGGTGAATACACACTCTGCGTTGCGACGCGGCGGCGGATCCGAGATACGCATCCAACTCGAACGGGCGTCTCTGCCCGTCGAATACGACGCCGCCTCTCGAATCACACCGTGTACTTATCTCACTGGGTACGGTATCATACTACATGAACGTCGGTGGAATCGGCCGAGAAGCGGTTATCGAAGCGTAATGACCGAGAGAACGAGCGGGACGGCGTCCGAAGAGGCGAACGAGGGCGAGAAAGCGGAGGGAGGCGAAGATACCGACGACGGCGACACGGCCGACACGATGCGCGTTCGCGCCGGTGATAGCCGGGTGAAGCTCTGGCTGCTGTTGCGTGCGAACCGGCTCGTCGTCGCGGGAGTCTTAACACTCGTCGTCTTCGTCGCGTTCGTCACCGTGGCGGCCGCGTTCTCCCCGTCTCTCGCTGAGAAGATCGGGTCGGGCGATCCGATCGATACGCTGTTCTCGACGATGATCGCGGCGATCGTCACCGGAACGACGCTCGTCGTCACAATCGGTCAGGTCGTGCTCACGCAGGAGAACGGCCCGCTCGGAGACCAGCAGGAGCGCATGAACGACACGCTCACCGTTCGAGACTCTATCGCGGAACTGACCGGCTCCCCGGTGCCCACGGACCCCGCCGCGTTCCTCGATGCGATCCTCGTCGCCGCGTCGGAGCGCAGCCGGGCCCTCCGCGAGTCGGTTCGGGAGCGCGACGGCGACCGGTCGGACCGGATCGCCATCCGAGAGGACGTCGACGACCTCGCCGCGAATATCATCGAAAACGCCGACGGCGTGCGCGACAGTCTGGACGGTGCGGAGTTCGGCTCCTTCGACGTGGTGTTCGCGGCCATCGACTTCGACTACAGCCCGAAGATCGGCCAGATCGAGCGCGTCGACGACGACCACGACGACGCGTTCACCGACGACGAGCGCGCTCTGCTCAAGGAGCTGAAGGAGTCGCTGTCGCTGTTCGGTCCCGCCCGCGAACACATCAAGACGCTGTACTTCCAGTGGACGCTGATCGACCTCTCGCGGCAGATCCTCTACGCCGCGGTGCCCGCGTTGGTCGTCGCGGGGCTCATGCTCGCGGTCGTCGACGCCGGGACGTTCCCCGGGAGCACCCGCGGGGTCGACCACGTGACGCTCGTCGTCGGGGCTGCGTTCGCGGTCACGCTCCTCCCTTTCTTGCTTTTCGTCTCCTACGTGCTCCGCGTACTCACCCTCGCGAAGCGCACGCTCGCCATCGGGCCGTTGGTGCTGCGGGACTCGAAATGAATCAGCGCTCCTGTCGACGGCTCCGTCGCCCTCCTCTCGCGGTTCCGCCTCCGGAACGCCCTTGCGTTCACCCCGATCAGTAGGACGTGAACATGAACCACCGAACGCTCGGGAACGTCGGCGAGGTCAGCGAGGTCGGCTACGGCGCGTGGCAGATCGGGAGCGACTGGGGCGACGTGACCGAGTCCGAGGCGGTCGCAGCGGTCGAGGCCGCCCGCGACGCCGGAATCGATTTCTTCGACACCGCAGATGTGTACGGCGACGGGCGCTCGGAGCGCATCCTCGGCGACGTGCTCGAAGACGACATCGACGCCGAGGAGGTGACGGTCGCCACGAAGGCCGGTCGCCGGCTCAACCCCCACGTCCCCGACGAGTATAACGAGACGAACCTCCGGCGGTTCGTGAACCGATCGCGCGAGAACCTCGGGATGGAGACGCTGGATCTGGTCCAGCTTCACTGCCCGCCGACGGATGTGTACTACCAGCCGGAGACGTTCGACGCGCTCGCGGCCCTCGCCGACGAGGGAAAGATCGCGAACTACGGCGTCAGCGTTGAACGCGTCGAGGAGGGACTGAAAGCGATCGAGTACCCTGGCGTCGAGACGGTCCAGATCATCTTCAACCCCTTCCGCCAGCGTCCCGCGAAGCTGTTCCTCGACGAGGCCGCCGCCCGCGACGTGGGCGTGATCTGTCGGGTGCCGCTCGCCTCCGGCCTCCTGACCGGCGCGCTCTCGCGGGACACCGACTTCGCCGAGGACGACCACCGCAACTACAACCGCGAGGGCGACGCGTTCGACGTGGGCGAGACGTTCGCCGGCGTCCCCTACGAGGTCGGCCTCGACGCCGCCGACGCGCTCGCCGAGCGGGTCGACGCCGTCGCCGACGACCCGACCGACGCGACCGGCAACGACCTCTCGCTCCCGCAGCTCTCGCTGCGCTGGCTCCTCGACCACGACGCCGTCTCGGCGGTCATTCCGGGGTCGACAACGCCGGAGCACATTCGGTCGAACGCGGCCGCGAGCGACCTCGTGCCGCTCGGCGAGGCCGACCGCGAGGCCGTCGCTGACGTGTACGACGAGTTCGTCCGCGAGCACGTCCACCAGCGCTGGTAGCGGCTCNGACCGGCGGCGGAACGAGTCGCTTTTCTCCCGACCCGAGTCATGTCGAGTCGATACGTGAACGACGGACTCGGTGCCGGTGGCGACGGCGAGCGCGAGGCGGCGAGCGACGACGACAGCGTCCCCGACGCCGAGCGCGAGGCGCTCC
>Ga0065697_1001133_pt1 | contig 17342 bp, 17 predicted proteins | sample AntLakMe24m_08um_FD_59086 | JGI IMG/M metagenome (GOLD analysis project Ga0065697, IMG submission 59086) | Hypersaline microbial communities from Antarctic Deep Lake - 24m 0.8um v2 (version 3) | ecosystem: Environmental > Aquatic > Non-marine Saline and Alkaline > Hypersaline | place: Deep Lake... | reverse complement strand
CACAACGGTTCGTTGAGGAAGGCGACTTAGCACCCACAAGTTGTTAATTCCTTTGCATGACCGGGAGCAGTCACCAAGCAGAGTCAGGTGTGAGCATGTCGGTAACGCAGTTACCACCGACACCGAACACGTCGCTTCGAATCGGATCTCTCGATATTACTTCCCCGGAGTCACTGCCTGTTGTGGCGGGCGTCTCTCGGCGTGGTGATACCGCGACGATTGAGGAGGAGTACACGGTCGTGGACGGGAAAGGCGGCGAGCAGACCGCGTTCTACGGCGTGCTGCATCATGGCGGGGAGGTCATCGCAGAGTTCGAGCTTCGTACCGGGTCGAACCTCGTTGCAGTGTGGAGTTTCACACACACGGACGGCGCAGCGAATTACCTTCGAGTCAAGTGGTTGCTGGACTGTGTTGAGCATTACTCAAATGGAGGGACTCGCGGTGAGATATGGGCGACAGCGAACCAGTACGGGACAGGGGACGTCCACGTCAGAGGGTGGGGCGCTGAAACTTTCAGTGTTGGTGAGGAAGACATGCACGACATCGATCAGACCAAGTACAGTCTTGATGTGGCGACTCTTCAGGTGCCAGGCATTGCTGGTGACATCGCGTGGTATACGCCGACTAAGTTCGAGTTCAGCGATGACAGTGTTTCCGGGTTAGCGGACTGCTATCCGGTTGTAGAAGCGTTCGAGGGGAACATGCCGGAGAAACGGCGGAACTGCGAATAACGGTTCTGGACGTGTGTTGGTGGCGTTGTAACTCGATAGTTCTTTACTGAGACGAGGGTGTACGGTACACCCTCGTGCAGGTACCCCTACCTGTCTGCGTATGCGTGTTTTACGACTTCGGGTAAATGCTTTGTCTCTCTCGTCAGACCAGGGGCGGGTTACTCAGCTGACGGTGCCTGTGACGGGTTACTGTCCGTGGCGTGGTCTACACGAGCGGACTGGACACCGGATTGGTTCTGATATTTCGACCCGCGTTCGGAACCGTACGGCCGATCGCATTCAGACAGGAGCTCGGTGAACGTGAGTTGCCCGATTCGCATGTCCGGGGTGAGTTCCACAGGAATGTTTCCAAGGTTCGAAATTTCGAGTGTGACGTTCCCCTCCCATCCGGGGTCGAGCAGACCGGCAGTGGCGTGAATGACGAGACCCATGCGTCCGAGCGTGGAGCGACCGTTGACGTACCCGATTAGGTCGTTCGGGATTTCGACCCATTCTTTGGTTGAGGCGAGCACGAAGTCACCGGGCTGGACAACGAACGTGTCATCGTCGTCCACGACGACTTCGTCCATGAATTCTTCCGGGTTATCTTCGAGCGGGTTGAACGCACTGACGTTCTGGTGGGTGAAGGTCAGGAACGTGTTGTCGAGGCGGACGTCAACGCTGGCTGGCTGGATCTGCAGGTCGAGGTTCTCTATCGGGTCGATGACGAGGCTACCGTCAGCAAGACGGTCGAGGATGTCGGTATCGGCTAAATCCATGTACTCATAGGTACAACAGCCGGGTGCAAAAGAGTATGGAAAGTGAACCGGCCACGTCATCCCCGGTGTGCAAACCCCGGGACGTGGCTTATGTTTATACCGGCGTGTGGACTACGGTGTAGTAACTGGACGTTGCGGTTCACCAGCGCTTGCATCTATGACACAAGCAGACACTGTATTCGATCGGGTTGGTGATGTTGACCGGGAGCACTTGGCAGCGCATTTCGAGGACGCGGTTCAGACGCTGTCACGGGATGGGTGTGTACTCCGAATCGAGGTGGAACAGGATGAAACGGAGAAGTCACTATTTTACCGGGAGGACAACACTCGGGTGTACACGATTAGCCCGGAAGAGCACCCGGTACTTGTCACTGCAGTTGATGAGTTTCTCTCGACAGCTGCAGACGCGCACGGCGTTGATGCGAGTCGTGAGAGTCCTGGTGAACGGTACGTGATCTCTGTGTGTGACGTCTGCAGTCAGTGTGCTGGTTCTGGCGGATCGGCCGGGTCAGGGGGAGACGGTCCCGGAACACGGGTTTCACAGTGCCCATTCCAGGACTCGGTAGGTGTTACGTGTTCTGACGCCGAGCAGACCGCGGATTCGTATGTTGTGACGCGATCCGGGGAAGTTCTCTGCGGTTGTGACGTGTCGAGTGTCGCTGCGTTAGCTTCTTCCCCCGGTTCCGGAAACCACGGTTGTTCGTGGTGAGAGTGGATTCAACTGTCAGAGTCTGACACTCGCTCAGGACGCCGTTCCGCCCGTTCTCGCTAAATTCATCGGGTTGATGGACATTATAGCGTTCATCCGGTCACACCCGCTGGTTGGTGGGCCAACACGGGACTCCTATCGAATTAACGAGAGCGTGCCGGGATATGGGGAGGTCGTAGAAGAGTTCCAGGAGGATTGTGAAACGTTCACAGATGAAACAACGACAGGGTGGCGGTTGCGGTGGGTGTTGACGATCGTGGATACGGATCCGACGCCGGTGGAGAATATCGCGTGCGCGGCACAGGTCCCGGTCGCGGAAGCCGCGTTGATGATGACTATGTTGGAGATTGTGGGTGTTGTCGTGGAATCTGGTGAATTCGGTGAGCGGGCGTACCGGTTATCACCGGAGTACAGTGAATGGGTTGCTAAGCATGGGGAGGACGGGTTTGTGCATGCAGAGTCGGCGTTCCTGGCGGACACGGCTGATGTTGTTGAAGCCATTGAACAGTCGTATGCTGCGTTAACCAGTACAGCGTAGTGGGGTGGTCGTGACTAGCAGGTCTAGTGAGTGTTTTTCATGGGGAGTGCTGCTCGTATCCATCCAGTCGTATTGTTAATTTGGTTAGGTTATTGCCGGCGGTGACAGAGTGAATGGAAACTCAGGTATGATAACTGTGACTGTGGAAGTTGCGTTTTTACAGGGGGAGAAATAGAAAGTCGGAGAGGGCGGCGAAGTTATTTACCGGGGTAGCGGGAAATCAAAGTAACGGACTATGACCGAGGGTATCAATGCCGACTGTTGGTGAAGCCTGGATCTCCGGGAGTTATATTCACTTTATTGATGGGTCTGGTACTGAATGGCGGTACGAAGGGGTAGACGAAGGAACACCGCCGTCCGGCGAAAGTCCTGGTGAAATCTGGCTCAGTAACAACACGGTTCACTACGTCGACGAGAGCGGTACGCATCGTGAAATGGGAAGTAACCAAATCGACGCGTCAACAGCAGAGACGCGCGGGTCCATCTGAATTGAATCAACCGGTGGACGATCGCGGATCGTGTACGTCTCTGACTCTAATGCAACGTTCGAACCGCACTCCGACGGAACCGGTCACGAAGACACGGGCAGCTCAACGACGTCGCACGTAGACTCCTCACCGCACAGCGACAATCACGCCGACAACAACCCGCACAGCGACGCTAACCCGCACTCCGACGGGAANTACCACTCGGACGGGAACTTCCACTCCGATAGTCACAGTGACTCGAACCCCCATTCGGACAACAACCCGCACAGCGACAGTCACTCCGATAACAATCCGCACAGCGATAGTTACTCGCACTCCGACTCGAACTTCCACTACAATAACTGGCCGCACAGTGATAGTTACCCTCACTCGGACAACAACCCACACAGCGACTCGAATCCGCACTCCGACACGGGTCCCCACGTGAACTCTAACGATGCGCACCACGACGGTGTCTCGTTCAGTCACACCGATGGTACGTCTCCTCACGTTGACTACATAAGCGACCACGCCGACGGAACCTACCACTCGGACAACAACCCGCACTCAGACAGCGATTACCACTCCGATGGGTACACCCACACGAACAACAACTACCACTACGACAATTACCCGCACTCAGACGGGAACCCGCACTCAAACAGTCACTACGACAATTACCCGCACAGCGACTCCAACTATCATTCAGACAGTCACGGCGACAACTACCCGCACAGCGATAGTTTCCCCCACAGCGACTCCAACCCGCACTCCGACAACAACCCGCACTCAGACAGTCACGGCGACAGTTACCCGCACAGCGACTCTAGCCCGCACTCCGACAACCACAGCGACACGCCAACGCACGAAGACAACTACGCAGAAGAAGTGTAACCGGTCCGCCACCTGATTCTTTCCGGTGATTCAACCGGGAGCTCACCAATCGTCAAGAGATCCCTCATCAGAATCATCGCCTGTCTCACCAAGGTACTTCCACCCGATGAAGTGCCGATTTGACCCGTACCACAAGTACTGGCCCGGAAGATGATTATTCGCATTCACCCCGAATTCCGACTCAATGTAGAGTAAACTCGCTTTTAATGAGTTGCTGCTCCTATCTTTCTCACTCGTTTTCTCAAACTCATCAAGCACCTCATGAGTAGTTACGCGATCGTCGGTGATATCCAGGTTCTCCACTGGCGTATGAAACGACCACTCTCCATCCTGAAAGTACAAGCAGTAAAAGTCTCTCCCGTCAATCTCGTGTATTTCGATCCAGTCAACAGCATCAAGCAACTCAGCCAAGACACGCTCTTTCACGGCATACAACGCCTTCTTCTTATTTGAGTTTGCTTTCGCCGTTGTTTTCTTCCCCTTGCGGTAGTTCTTCGTCCCTAACTCTGCGTACTTCTTCGCATGCTTGTTCAGGTTATACAACGCATCGAACGTCTCTTCACGTGGAGGCATTGGCGGATAGTTCATACAGGAACACACCACCCCCTCTTACTTGTAAACCCGGAAATCGCAGTCATGTGATAATCCCACCAATTAAGGTCTCTCCGAGTGTACTGAACGATAGTTAAATCAACTCACGGGCGGTCTCGGCCCGAGACACCCGGTATGTGAATATCGCGCCGTTCGGGTCACTCACGGTGTTGACACCGCAACGGAAACAATGACACGAAATATTGAAATCGGCGGACGATCCAGGCGGTTCCGCATCGTAGTCCTACTTGCCGCAATCGGAGTGGTCTTCAGCGCGATGGTTGTAGTCGGTGCAATTGCTGGTACGCCCGGTGATGTCGGAGTCAGCATTCAATCACCTGGTGGCGAAGGTGGTGAGGGGAGCGGTGGATCGAGGGTTCTTGGACTTCTCGTTCGGCGGGAACGAATCTAATAGTTCTCCATCCACACCGTCTCCTGACGAACCACGTGCAGAAAACACTGCAACCAGCCCGGAAAGCAAGTCCACTTCCTGTTGGTGATAGTAAAGACACGCGCGACACGCTCAACGCGTTCGATAACACTGGTGCGCTATTATCGAGCGCCGATCGGGCACCGGGGATGGACCAGTTCAATCTGGACTCACACCGATCATTCGTTGATAAGACGCATTTCACCGTCGATACGGAAGCCCCTGGATTCTGGCGTGTCACGACGTACGATATTTACACGTCAAACGGGTTCGTCAAAGCCAAAGAGGCAACTCCTGAAACGACCACACCCTTACCGAGCTCAGAGAACGCAACGGGGCCCTCAAGGCGAATCTGACGTGTTTCGTCTCACTTCAAGCGCGTCACGCCTGCCAGCAACCGGAACGCCGCAAAGCATCGATATCATTTCCGGTGCAGACCCTGACGCCTACCAGTTACGCACCGGTGGTGACGGGACTATCATTGTCACAAACAACGAAGGAAACATCGACACGCTGCCCGCCGGCACAGTATACAGGCTCTCGGCAACAAACCGGGACGGCGGAGCACAAAGCAACGCATCAGATGAAGAAGTCCGTCAACGATATCTGCAGACACCAGACAAGCAGCCCGACCGCATCGGTGAGTTAGCCGGTGAAATAGTCAACTCATCAGATGCAGACACCAACGAGGAAAAAGCACACGCGATTTCTAACTGGCTCAATGAGAACAAGGAATACCGGGTGAACGAATCCCATGAGCCGTCAGAAAACCCTGTTGATGAATTCCTCTTCGAGATGGACGGCGGGCACACACCGTACTATACATCCAGTACGGCCGTGATGCTACGTGAACAAGGCGTCCCCGCCCGAGTTGCGACCGGGTACACGCAAGGGAACGTGAACGAGAGTGGTGTTCGAGAAGTCGGATCGATGGAACAGCACTCATGGGTTGAAGTGTACACCGAAGACGGTCAATGGGTCACCGTTGATCCAGCTCCGACCGGTGAAGCACAAGACGTGCAGGAATCCGTTCGGAACGGGAACGAAAGCGCCACGAAATACGGCGTGAACGAAGACGTGATTAACGCATGGCGCAACGACGACCCGGTTGTCACTGACGGAACTCCGAACACAGCTACGGAGAGAACAACCACCAAAGGCACTGCAGACCCTGTCCCCAAACCACCGTACACGATTGACGTGTCTCCGGACCCAACACCCGGTGGCGAAGTCACAGTGACCGTCACGAAAGACGGAACCTCAATTGCACACGCTCGCGTCCAATTCAACGGTGAATTTGTCGGGCGGACAAACACAACGGGGCAGTTGACCGCGCAGGTTCCATACACGGACTCGCTAACCGTGACCGCGACACAGCCCGGGTACACCACCGACGGGACCAGGGAACAATCATCGCTCAATCCGCGTTTCGGTGACCGGGGCGGATCACTCGCATCGACAACACCGCAAGCATCCAACGGAACAAACTCGTCGGAGACATACGAGCTCCCAACGAACGTTTCCGTTGACTCTGACACAGTCGTACTCCCGGGAGACGAACTCACGTCATCGTTTACAATTAACGGTACGGCAGTCCCCGGTGTTGACGTGTACATCGAGGACAAATTCGTTGGACGGACCGATGAGAACGGTGAATTAACCGNAACGATCCCGGACGATGTACAGGCTTGGTGAGAACATCACGGTCCGTGTTGAACGGGATGAATTATCCAGCACAACCACCGTTCAAGTCGCATCCCCTGAAGTACAGGTTGACTCCGGGATTATAGCGATTCCCGGAACCACCGCGGACGTCACGGTTGTCGCAGTGAATGACGGGGTCAAGGAACCCATCTCGAACGCGACGGTTTCCGTGTTCGAAGGCAAGGGAACAGGAACACAACCATATGCAGACACGGTTTCGGTCGATGAAAATGGGACGGCAACGATTGGTTTGCAATGGTCGAATGCAATGACCGTCACGGCATCACACTACGGAACAGAAACAACGACCGTGGTCTCTGGTTTGTACTACCCGCTCGCAGCGTTTGTGGGGGTGGTCTTCGTTCTGTGTATCGGCGGGGCACGATACGTACAGAAGAAAGGGGTTCCGGCAGGCGTGACCGAGGGAAAACTTCGGGAGCCAGAGTTGCCAACGCTCAAAGAACTGAAAGCGAAGTTCTACACGATTTTGTTCGGTATCGCTGACCGGTTCCGGGCGATTGGGGCGCGGATTTCGTCAGCCGGGCATCGAATCTCGCGCACACTCTCAACGTTCACTGCGCAGCTCTGGCAGAACATCAGGAGGCTGAACGGCCGAGGGGTTCTCTTGACGTTGGTATCTGGTCCCCGACGAGTGTTTGAGTACGCCCGTCACTATCTCCAATCACTCGCTGCGTTTTTCCGAGAGATATTCGAAGGATCTGGCAGTGGCACTGTGAGTGAGAACCCACCAGATGTCGATAGTAGTCGGAACGGTTCGGGCGGGGATAGTACACCGACGTCCTATGAACGCATCCGAGGGTTCTGGCGATGGCTTGTCCGGTTTGTGATTGGGCGGACCGGGAGGAACACGCAGACAACAGTGGAGATTGGAGAAAAGGCGATCAACCACGGGTTCCCGTCCGGGCCAGTGACACGGCTTCGTGTTGCGTTCCAGGAAATCGAGTACGGTAATCGTGATCCGGATAGTCGCGTTGATGAAGCCGAAGGTGCTGTCGAGGACCTTCGGAGTTCTGCAGATAACTCGGAGGACCCTGTATGAGATGGATTCCGAGTCGGGACTACGTGTTCTTCCTCGTTGCGATTGTGACAGGCGTAGTTGCAATCGTAGTCTTTGCTGCACCGGACTTACTCCCGGTCCCATTACAGGATATCACGCGAGTAACCGACGCGTTGTCACTGACGCAGATTGGATGGATTGTCGCGGTAGTGATGTTACTGATCGTCGTTGCCCGGTTTTTGAACGGGGTGGGCGCAGAATTGGACCGGTCAGAGATTACTGGAGAGCCCCCGGAACTAGCGTCGAATGGGAGTGTGCGAGACCCAACGCAATCGCTCACAGTAACGTACACTGAGTTGCTTGAGCCATTCGAATCACCAGAGAAAGTCCAGCGACGGATTGCTATGTACGGACGGCGGGCAGGCGAGCACAATGAATTACCCGAAGGGTACACGCAGTTCTTTGATGAAATCGCAGTAACCGCGCGTGACACGTATGCCACGTCGTCAACGATTGATGCGGACACGGCTGAGGAAGCGAATTAAAAACCGGGACGTGGACGGACGACCGTGTTGCAGCTGCATTCCTTGCCAGCGATATAGAGGCAGAACCGACGTTCACGCTTGTTGAGCGCGTAACCGCATGGCTTGCTCCGCAGCGAGCGTTCGAACACCGATTAAATCGGACAGTAGCTGCGATTGAAGACTGTGCAGAAAGCTACCTGACGTACACGAACCCGCGAAGTGAAATGCAGACACATACAGGGCCAGATGCTGAACAGGGGAATATATGAGCGGACATGAAGGGGATGCCGTTGAAGCGGTGAGTAACGGGTCTGGTGACTTGCGAGTTGTAATTGGAGATGACGAAACCGGGGGAGACGATGAAGAGACTGCCAAGCAGGATAGTGATGTGCCTGGAAGTGATGGGAAACGCAGTAGAGAAGGGCCGAGTACTACAGACTCTGACGATGCGGAAGCGACTGACAGCACGACCGTAATGCCCGGTAGCGTGACGTACACGCCCCGTTTCGCCGGGTTTATTCTTCTCTTCGGTGTGCTTGTTGGGGTCGGGGTGCTTACATTCAATCCGGCCGCGATTGCAGGTGCCAGTGCACTCCTCATCTTTCTCCTCGCAGGGCTTCTTCAAACACCAACACACCCGGCAGAGCACTTCACCACAACGTACGACATCACCCCGGAACACCCGCGGCCAGCAGAACCCGTCACGATCGAGGTCACTGTCACGAACACAAGTGATGGGACATTCCCGGATCTTCGACTCGTCGACACGGTCCCGGACGGACTCACCGTTATTGACGGGTCACCTCGTACCGGCCAGCCGCTCCGACCAGGCCAGTCAACCACGATCACGTACACCGTGACGGCCCAACGTGGGACGTACTCGTTCGGTCCGGTGAGCGCTCGAACACGGACGCTCATGGGGTCGATGTGGGTGCAAGAATCGCTCCCAATCACGTCAGCACCAGAACTGCACTGTGCAGTCAATGCCGACGACATCCCGCTTGAAGAACGCGCAACGCACTACATTGGCGGGCTTCTCGGTGACACTGGCGGCGACGGTGTTGAGTTCTATGCGACGCGAGAATACCACCGTGGTGACCCGCCGTCGAAAATCAACTGGCGTGAGCTCGCCAAGCGAGATGAACTCTCCACGATCACGTACAGGCAACAGCAAGCGGCTGAAAATCACGATTATCTGTGACGCTCGCGGCTGGTCGCACGTCAGTTCCGGCGCAGGCACACCGTCCGCTGCAAGCCTGTCAATTTACGCCGGCTATCAACTCACCACGTCACTCATCAACCGCGGCCACTACGTTGGGATGACCGTCCCCGGACTGTTACCAGCGAACGCCGGGGAGAACGGTCGTGGACGCGATGGGTTCCCGTACCGCCGATTTGACCATGGTCGCGGAGCAGAACCGCAATACAGAGCGTTCGATTTCATTAACGACGTCGAGGAAGCAATCGAAGCCGCACCAGACGAAGACCGAACGGCACCACTTCGAGATTACGGGACCGGGAGTTTCCGAGAAGGCCGGACCAGTACCGGGGCGTTCGACGTATCCCCATACAAGATCCACATCAACGAGTTCGTAGACTCACTCACCGGGTGGGCCAGCCCCATGACACAATTCATCTTCATCACACCAATGCTCGACGACGGCGCTCACGGGCTCTGTATGAAGTTGAATAACATGGGGTTCTCCGTTGTCGTTGTCAGCCCGGACCCCACGAAAGCAACAACGGAAACACCGGTCATCAGCGAAGTATCGAGCAACTCGACACCGGCACCTGAATCGTCTTCGGAAAACTCGCTTCCCGGACGCATCCTGAGTCTGCAACGAGCAACACGCTTGGAATCCCTTCGCCACAACGGCCTCACCGTTATCGATTGGGACCCGAACACACCGTTATCCGTGTGTTGTGAACGTCAAACCCTTCCCGGAGTGTAATACTGATGGATCAACACCCACACCTGAAGCAGTCTGAACCGGCAACAGATACGCGAGCATCAACTGTTGGCGTGCTACCAGAACCAGTTGGTGTACTCTTACTTGCTCTCGTCAGCCTCGGGATCCTCGGTGTCGGAACGATACTGAGCTATTCCGCGGTACACCTAATCGCTCTCATGGGAGCCGGAGCGCTCGCGGCGATCGGTGTCAGAACCGCCGTGACAGGGGAAGATTTCACGGTTGCACTCGGCATAACCGTTCTCTGGAGTGCTGCACTTACCTTCGCGCTCACAACGTTCCTCGTCATCAGTCAGTCACAGGGAACCATTCTTCCCGTACTCATTGCATCAGCAGCCGCACTCGGCCCATTCAGCATCCTTGGGAATACAATTCAGTCCTACGGGCACGGCGCAGGGCGGAGTGTCCTCGGCCGGTACGTAACCGGGACAATCATCGTTACCGCGTCAATTGTAGCTCTCATCGCAATCGGTGTCTTCAAAACTACCGTGATAGGATTGGGTGGCGCGGTTATCTCCGGGGTCGTCGGTAGCGTCGGGGGCGGTGGGGTCTGGCAACGCGTTGTGATGAGCGTGGTCATCTACACGGCATTCATCTACAGCATCCGGAAAGCCGTTCACAACCTTCCGATTGAAATACTCGTTACACCACGCGATTTCGACCGGCTTGACCATGTCCGAGCAACAGTCGATCGTGCTCACACGTACACGAAACTCCTCATTATCGGGTACGGGATTGTGATCCTCGGCGTCTACGTACATATTCAACAAGCCGGGCGAGAACCGATTACCCGAACGGTTGAAACTCTGCTTCAAATCCCGACATTCCCATTCTTACTGTTACTCGTGACAGGCCTCACTGTTCTTCTCCTCACCGCACTCCTCACGGTCGCAGCAACTCGGAAAGTCTCAGGTGTCAGTGGGATCGATATCGTAAAGACACTTACACCACCGATTGTGCTGCTAACAGTCACGATTACCGGGACAGTAGTCTTCGGTGGGGAAATCACGCAGTTTATGGTTACGTCACTGCCGGGTGAGATGGTTCAGCCAGGAACGTTCTTCTACGGGCTCATCACAGGACAACCGCCGCTCATCATCTTACTGGTGTTACCAGTCGGTCTTCTGTGCAGTGCGTTCGTATTCTCGATTCCAACGATGGTCGCAGCGACCGGGACCGGCGACGCCTCACTCGCAGGTGTTGCCTCTGCAACAGTCAGCCTCGTCGTGCTTGTGCTTGTCGCTATCCTCACACACCAATCGTTCGGCGTGATTGTCGGTGGGGTCGTGTTAGCAGCGGTTATTTGGGAGATTGGAGAATACAGTACCGTTGCAGCCGGTGAGATTCAGTCCCCGAATGATGACTCCCCGTTACCAAATGGATTCAGCTCACTCGCCGCGGTTCACACTGCCGCCACCACGATCGTCGCTATTGGGGCGATTGCAGTCGCAATGCTCGGTATGGTCGTCTTCTCGGGCATCGGGATCACAGAAACCACGGCTGGTATCGCGTTGCTTCTCTCCAGCGTTGCGCTTGCTGCAATCCTACTGGTACTCTCAGGGTGAACTTCCCCCGGGGTCAAGTCCCGGGCACTCGTCCTTGGGTTCTGTAGAAACGCGTTCACGGACTGTGAGTTACCGCGCGAATATGACGGGGACTGAAAACTTCCGCAGGTACGGTTGATTATTCGCCGTCAGCACCGGGGACCGCGATCGAATCGAGCGCTTCGTCGATGATCGTGTTCGGGTCAACGTCTCGAACACCGGATTCGGTGGTCAGAACTAGCCGGTGAGCGAATACCGGGCGGGCCAGTCGCTTGACGTCATGCGGGGTGACGTAGTCCCGGCCTTCGATGACTGGTGCGGCTCGGACAACTTCGAACATTTTCTGAACACCGCGTGGAGACACACCGTTTTCGACGCGGTCGTCCTGGCGTGTGTGTCGGGCGATATCAATGATGTAGTCCTTCACGGATCCGTCCACAGAGACTTGTTCTGCGGTTATCTGCAAACGTCGAAGTGTTTCCGGGTCGCTCACGGCCGTCACTGACGGGATTTGTGTTCGCCGGTTCTCTCGCCGATCCAGTAGTTCGCGTTCACCCGACCGTTCCGGGTACCCCATCTTACTCTTGATAGCGAATCGGTCGCGTTGGGCTTCGGGAAGCTCGAAGGTTCCCTGTTGCTCGATTGGGTTCTGCGTTGCAATCACGAAGAACGGTTTCGGAAGCTCGTACGATTCACCGTCGACGCTGACCTGTCCTTCACCCATCGCTTCCAGGAGTGCAGCTTGTGTCTTCGGCGGTGCACGGTTGATTTCGTCAGCCAGCACGACGTTAGCGAATACCGGGCCTTCCTGGAAATCGAAGTTCTTCTCCACTTCGTCGTAGATGTGTGACCCGGTGATATCGGCCGGGAGCAGGTCCGGGGTGAACTGGATGCGATTGAACGTCACGCCAAGTGCCTGCGCGAGTACCTGTGCCGTCACGGTTTTCCCGGTTCCAGGGACGTCTTCGAGGTGGACGTGCCCGCGGGAAATCACACTCGTCAACAGTAATTCGAGAAAGTCATTGTCAGCGATCACAGCGGTCGAAATCTGAGCGAGCACTTCTGACGCGATCCGTTCCGCTTCTTTGAATGGGAGCGGGTCAATCGTCTGAATTGACGCGCTATCCAACTGGCTCTGTTTCATACAATGAATTTACCGAAGAACCGCATAAACCTCTGGAAAACAACCCACGACTACCCCTGGCGAGTCGTACCGCGGACTGTGTTAGTGAGGGTGGACGTCGTCCGGTGACTCGGGCGGGTTCGTTTGTTCTGAGGCGTTAAGGATCGCGTCAATGAGCTCGTTCGCACGCCGGATGTGCTCGACCTGATTTTCACGGTCCGGGTATGAGAACAGGCGGTACGAGTCAAGGTAGTGAAGAACGGACTCGTCGAAATTCACGGGGTCGTACAGTCCAACTGCGAATCCTGCCCGTGCGTACCTACCGGAGAGGAGAATCAATGCTGAGGTGGAATCGAGGAAATACCGAGGCGGGTCAACGACACGCGATCCAGTGACTCGATACACTGCAGGCTGGTCGTCACGGTCGTACACCTCAACTAACTCGGTGAACACAGACGTCGTTCCGGACTCCAGCACTTCGTCACAGAACTCCGGGTACGACATGTCTGCAACGTTCGGGTCGGTTGCTACTAGAACACCGTGAAGATCGCTGACTGACCGGTCATCATCGCACCATTCCGGAAGGTCATCCACGAGGACTTCTGGCATCGCCCCGGATAACAGTTCAGCTACTCGTTCGTCCTGTTCGTGCATACTGTGTTGTTGGTACTGTTGCCTCAAATCACCTGGCCCTGCTTCCGAATTTCCAAGTTGTTTTTGATTGTACTTGCCGGATGCTACTGTATGACCGGTGAGAACTCTGACAGTCGGTTTACCGCAGAGGAATTCGATGCATTCGTTGACCGTGCCGTGAGAGACGCGTGGACCGCCTCACGGGATGCTGGTGACCTTCACGATGTTTCCATCGTCCATGAGGAGAAGGGTCGTGAGATACTCATAGACTCCGCGAGAAACCGTGTGTCGTATCGAGATACCGACTCGGATGAGTGGGGGATTCAACAGAAACCCGTCACTGACATAACCGGCGCAGCAACAAAACTCCAAACCGTTGCGCTGTCCATCCCGACTGAATGAAATGCACTACCTCGGACTCAACGGGCATCCAGACCCACCAAACAAGTGACGATCGTGAACCGCAGTCGCGTTACGGTGCTTTGAACGACCCGAGAACCTTCGTCTGCTGCCCGTTATTCGACGTCCATTCCACTTCAATGATGTTCCCACTGAGAACTTTCACATCAGAGAAGAACTCGGCACCGGCTGTGTACGGTGCGTCCGATGATTCATCAACCACGAGCGGGCCAGCACTCGCATCACCAGTAACCTCAATCTCACCAGTGTTTTCCGCAGTGATCTCATCACCACCGGCGTGAGATATATCGACGAGGTGTGTAGTTTCGAAGTGGTCAAATTGTAGTTCCACTTGTGGTGTGGGGGCTGGTTTGGTCGGTTCGGTGGGGTTTGTTGAAGGGTCTCGTGTTGAGTTATCACCGGGAGCCTCAGTGGCCGTTGAATTATCTCCTAAGCAGCCGGCTGCGAGGACACTCAGCCCGCTCACGGTCGCCGTGATGAACGAGCGCCTGGACGGTGTGGGCATACGACTATCTTGCATAGTCCGTATACGAGGAGACTGTTGCAGTCTCACCCGGTTGGATACGTGCCTTCAGCCGTTCATTCTCCGGTTGAAGGTCCTCCCATCCACTCTCACCCTCTTCGCGCCACTGAAGAGCACCACGGAACGTCCCAACACCATCACCAGTATTCCGAATCGTGAAATCCAGATCGTGTTCGGGTACATCATCATCGTACTGGTCAGGCACATCCATTCCTTCAAGCTCGAACTGCGGGAACTCCACGTCACCGACGTCAAGTTCCCATACAGCGTCCGCTGCAGGGGACTTCGGATCGCGGAATACCTTCAGATTCGCTTCACCAAGCGAATCACGCGGCGCTCGGAAGAGCAGCCAACCTTCAACGCGACTCCCCGAGTTGACTTCCACTCCATCCAACTGGTCGGTGTCGAGATCACGAACCCCGTTCCCGATGTTTACCGGACTCTCACCACCAAACTTGAACCAGTCAGCATTGACGGTCGTCGTGCTGTTCCCGGCGTTCTCCACAGCAGCATGGACCAGCACAAGCGTCTGATCACTCTGAGCACTAATCAGAGACACTCGCTCCTTTGAACCCATAAACGTCGATACCCGGGTGTCGTAGTGAAGGCCCTGCTCAAACTGCACGTTCTTCACACTGAGTCGAAGACCGTCCTTCACGAGAAATGAGTCATCGCCTGTGCCTTGTATGCGGAGTAACCAGTAATTCCGCGTCCGCTCCATCAGCAATCGGAAGGCGCTCCCCGTCTTCATTCCCGACCGTCGCTTCGTATTCCCCGGAATACTCAGGGGTAACGGTCTCACTGGTCACAGTAACCGCCTCACCACTCCCGATCTCCTCGTCGACGCTTGAAAGCGCGGCACCCAAGAACGTCGCTTCACTGCTGACTAAGCTCTCTACAACAAGCCGACCAGAGAACTGTCCGGGTTCACCACCGCGATTCCCAATCAGCAGATCAACCTTCCCACCATTGTCAACAGTAACATCCTCAGCGTCAGCCCATGCCGCATCGTACACTGCAAATTCAGCCGGGCCGTCGGAGGTCTCTATGTCAAGAGGCTCTTCAGTAGCCGTCGTATCAGGACCATTGTCAGGAGTCTCATTGTTTCCACCGGAACAGCCAGCAAGGCCAGTTATCGTTGCAGAACCAGCTAGCGCTACAAATCGTCGTCTGTTCATCATGCAAATTATCGTTTTACTGGTATCAGGTTAAACATTCGTTATTCGCCTGCAACACAGTTCAAAGAGAAGAGACGTGAAGACGCCTTGTCATCGCCGTATAGCGTGCTACTTACTGGTTTTTTTTTCAATGCACCGCCGACCACACCAGCCACACCACTCTCGATCACGAGAACCCCATATGGCTTTCCACTCAACCATAGGTATACACAGAACTCGTGGTGATTTAGTAGTTCGCCAGGGGAAGGGCCGCCGGGGTTTCGAACCCCGCGTAGACACGGGTTAAGGGCCCGCCGCGCCGCCAAGGCTTGCTTGCGGCCCACACTGCACTGCGCTGCGAACGTCGGGGGCAGGGTTCGAACCTGCGACATCTCGGGTAACAGCCGAGTGCTCTACCAGCTGAGCTACCCCGACACGATCGTCGAAAGGGCCGCCCGGGTTTCGAACCCGGCATAGCGCGGGTTAAAAGCCCGCCGCCCCGCCAAGGGTTGCTTGCGGCCCTGTCCGTTTTGTTGAGCGCTGTGCCGTTCTCGGGCTGTTGGCGCTGTGCCAGAGTGTTTTGGTGAGTCGCTTCTGGTCTGAGCGACGACGTCGAGGGGAGGATTCGAACCTCCAGGCCTTCCGGGTAACAGCCGGCTGCTCTACCAAGTTGACCTACCTCGACCCGTGGGCTGCGAAGGGCCGGGCGCGATTTGAACGCGCGATAAGCAGGTTAAAAGCCTGCTGCTTTACGACTGTCTAAGCTACCGGCCCATGCGGGTGCAGTACGTGTGTACTGCGAGTCTCCCTACTCGGAATTGAACCGAGATCTCCACGTCTACAGCGTAGCGTCTTGCCATTGGACCATAGAGAGTACTATGGGTGAAAGGTCAACGCACAAGCGGTCGGTCGCCACACCTTGCGCTCGTGAATTAGAAAGGATACGGATTTTTACGATTCTTCAGCTGGACAGCGACGGCGCTCCCGGCCGAAGCCTGCGGACGTCGAGGGGAGCGGACCGTGTGTCGCATCTTACTACCCTGTACCGGGGGGAGGGGAATAAGTGTTCTCAAGGGGTGTTAACTGACAACATGATTTGATGGTACGTAGTGTACACGTCGTCAGGGTGCAAATCCTTTTAACGAACTACTTATTAACAACACTTGATGAGTGAACTATCCACGGTAACAGTGCTGTTCCTCGGCCCAATGGAACTCGGCCTTGGACTCGCAATCGTTGTGCTGCTGTTCGGTGCAAAGAAGATCCCGAAGCTCGCACGGAGCTCGGGTGAGGCACTCGGTGAGTTCAAGAAAGGACGGCAAGAGATGGAAGATGAGATTCAGCAGGCGAAGGATGATGTGGGAATGCAGAGCGGTGTGTCGGGACCGGACCCGCGAGAAGAACAGAGTGAACCATCTGTTGAGTCAGAGCAGAGTGCAGCAAAGGACACGTAATAATTCACTGATTTTCGCGTGGGGTTCATTGGAGTCTGTTGTACCGTTTTCACTACCGGCTCTATTCTACGGCCTTGAGCAGTTGTGAACTACCGCGCCCTACTCAACCGTTGAAACGGTTTCCTTGAGGACGTGGCTTCCTGCTTCAACGACG